>Ga0114957_1004846_pt1 | contig 11377 bp, 15 predicted proteins | sample BantaG_FD_87175 | JGI IMG/M metagenome (GOLD analysis project Ga0114957, IMG submission 87175) | Marine algal microbial communities from Bantry Bay, Ireland - BantryBay_4 metaG | ecosystem: Host-associated > Algae > Red algae > Unclassified | place: Bantry Bay, Ireland | collected 2014-11-21 | reverse complement strand
GTATCGTTTCGAAGTAGTTTAGAAGCTGTTCCATGGTTTTAAAGATAAGGATTTCAGTTGTCAGTTCGTAGTGGCAGTTGGCAAGTTCAAGTTCAAGTTCAAGTTCAAAAAAGTTTATGAGTTTAGATGTGATTGCTAACCCGCATTGACTATTCGCTTAGTGCTTAGTGCCAAATGCCCGGTTCTTCGTGCTCACTGTAACTGAAGACTGCTAAATGCATAACGACTAAGACTGCCAACTGCCACTGCCTACCGAAAACTATTTCCCACCAACAAGCTTCTTCATCTCTTCGACAATTTTGAAAGCAGCCGGACAAATAGCAACATTCTTCATTGTCAGGTTACTTATTTGATGGAACTTTTTTCGGTCGGTATGCGGGAACTCCCGACATGCCTTTGGCCGTACGTCGTAAATAGAACAGTAATTATCAACTCCCAAAAAAGTACAAGGAACTTTCTGCAGTACATAATCGTTTTCCTCATCTAACCTTAAATAGGTTTCGATAAATCGTTGTGGTTTTAAGCGAAAGTGTTTTGATATTCGTTCAATATCCGCTTTGGTAAAAAGTGGCCCGGTTGTTTTACAGCAGTTGGCGCAGTCTAAGCAATCGGTGCGTTCAAATTCAGCTTGATGCAATTCTTGCATCATATAATCCAAATTCTTCGGTGGTCTCTTTTTAAGTTTGGCAAAGAACTTTTTATTTTCAATTTGTTTTTCTCTTGCCTTTTTGGGGAGTTCTCTTAAGATATCATCCATAACTATTTAAGAAGACTTACAGCAGTTTCGTATAAATCCCTACTCCAATTTTCAGAAATTTTAGAGATTTCTTGAGAAAGAACTTCTTGCTTGTCTATTACTTTTTTACCTAGTTGAGAGCTATAATAGGCATTGAGTTCTTGCTTTTGCGCTTCTGACATTTGAGAACGATCATTCATTAATTGTTGTCCTGTTTCGGTTTTATAGAAATCGGTCATCAATTTTATTTCGCTACGCTCAAAATGTTTTTGATAGACAGGTACCAAAAGTGCCATCATTTCATTTACCGACTTCATCTTGTTTTCGTTTAGATACACCCAACCCTCCTTATTATTATCCGCCTTGGGGTATTGATTTTGAAGCATTTTTAACAATCCGTCATAGGCATACTCATACTGGTTAGCCGTACCGTTTTTTAATAAATAGGTCTTCACTTCATCGGCAAATTCGATTTCTTGGGCAGTAGCAGTTGTGAACATGCAGATGAATAAACAAATACTTATGGCAAGAATTCGCATTTTGGTTTTATTTAAGCGGCGAAAACGCCACATTTGTATGACAAAGTACAAAAATCATGGCAACCGATATCATGGGCAAAGCCTTATTGGATTATCACAACGGAAATTATTACGAAGACATTAAAACTTTTTCTTCTTTTGATGAAGCCGATGTCATACCCCTCCCCTATCTCTTTCGTGCTTTTGACGAGATGCCCCCCATAGAACAAAAAGCCTTAGCACTGTGTAAAGGCACTGTATTCGATATTGGCTGCGGTGCTGGAAATCATGCACTTTACCTACAACAAAACAAGATTGATGTTACCGTTTTGGACAACTCTCCCGGTGCTATTGCCACCTGCAATGCCCGTGGGCTTAAAAAAACTTGCCTTTCGGAAATTCAGGCATATACTACCGATAGCTACGACACCCTGTTATTATTAATGAACGGATTAGGACTGGCAGGAACTCTAGCTAATCTAGGAACCTTCTTAAAGCATTTGAAATTGCTTCTGAAGCCAGGTGGTCAAATTCTGCTCGATTCAAGCGATATCATTTACATGTTCGAAAAAGACGAAGATGGCGGTTATCTAATCCCTGCTTCCACCATCTATTATGGGGAAGTAATATTTACTATGAGCTACAAAGACGAGCAGAGCGCTCCCTTTTCATGGTTGTATGTCGATTTCAATACGCTTTCTCGCATAGCCAATGCGCAAAATTTTAGCTGCGAATTGTTATATGAAGGGGAACATTACGACTATTTAGCAAGATTAAAACCTATGCCACAATACTAGGCATGTTTTTTGTGTTATATTGATATACTTAAAATTGAATTAGCTATGAAAAAATTCGGTTCTATTCTATTGATGTTCTTTTTGGTTGCAATCACAAGTTGCAAAAAGTCGGATGATGGCGAAAATACCAATCAAAATATTGACAAAACCGCAAATTTACTAGGTACAGGAGATTCGGCCAATGACATTCTATCGAACAACGAGTTTGACAAACTGTTGGTTGAAATCGCCTATGTAAATGGATTTAGACCTACTACAACCGCAATGACTAGCTTTGTTGACTACCTTAGATTACACACGTTTAAGCAAGATATAGAGGTGGTTTTTAAAGAGGTTCCTTCTACTGAAAGTACAGCGTTAGAACTGCAGGAAATCGCCGATTTTGAAACTGAAAATAGAACAGCCTACAACGATGGTAGTACCTTAGCCATCTACATCTTTTTTGCGGATGCGCCTTCAGACGAGGATGATGAAGAGGAAGGGTTATTTACCTTGGGTGCCGTATATCGAAACACCTCTATGGTAATCTATGAAAGTACGGTGCGCCTGCTTGCTAGATCTAGTTCACAAGTATCAACTTCTGATATAGAATTGGCAACGTTAAACCACGAATTCGGGCATTTATTCGGGCTGGTCAACATAGGCTCTATTCCAGTAAACGACCACGAAGATGCAGAAGCACCTAACCACTGCGACGTAGATGGTTGTTTGATGAGAGGAGAGCTTCAGTTTCGAGCAAGTAGTAACAAATCAGCAGCAATCACCTCAAAAGGTGAAATTACCAATAGTTGTTCTTTAGACGGAAAAAGCATGCTGGCAATGTTACGGGGAAATACCGCCAAGGGCCTTGTAGATATTCCGCCTTTGAACGCTGAATGCATTCTTGACCTGCAGGCAAATGGGGGCAGATAGCGCTTTTCAATTCAATGCTATCACGCCTGAAGACCGAAAGCCTATTTGGATTTTACTTTCAGAATTATATCTAGATATTGAGTTTGAAGAATATTACTTCAAGCAGCTTGCTCAAAAAATTTCAGAAAGCCCATATTCATTAAATCAAGTAAAAAAAATCAAAAAGAAAGAAGTGTTTCCCCTTTTGTTTCCAAGCTTGCTCAGTGTCGCAGGCGTTTAGAAGGTTTTGACGAAAAGTGGCTTGTTTCAACCATTTTAAAAAAGCAAAAAAGAACTAATTTCTTTAAACGTTTTTGTTATGCTATTGTGTATTTCTGGATGATAGGAATGTTCAAAAAAGAATGGAAAAAGATTAAAGCGCAATACCTATTACTTCAAAATACCCAATCAAAAATCTAGGGGATATTCAGATATTTATGGGTCTGTAAAGAGACTTTCCATTTAGGGTTTTGCATTACGTAATCTACAATTATTGGGGTAACCTTATCCCGCACACTCCATTCAGGCTGCAAATACAAAATACAGTTTCCATTCACTTTTTTCGCTTCTTCCTCTGCAAAAATAAGATCATGTTTATTATAGACAATAATCTTCAGCTCATGGGCTTCATCATAAATAATACTCTTGGGGAGCTTGTTTTTTTTCGGGGAAAGACAAATCCAATCCCATACTCCGGTAAGTTCGTAAGCACCCGAAGTTTCAATATGTGTTTTTAAATTCTTTCCCTTTAGGGCTTCCGTCAATGGTAGCATATTCCACATCAGCGGTTCCCCACCTGTTACCACAATCGTATCAGAATATTTCGCCGCATTTTCCACAATGTGGGTTATCGCCGTGGGCGGATGCGTCTCCGCATTCCAGCTTTCCTTTACATCACACCAATGACACCCTACATCACAACCGCCAACACGTATAAAAAAAGCAGCTGTTCCTTTATGAAACCCCTCTCCTTGAATGGTATAAAACTCTTCCATCAACGGAAGCATCGTACCATCTTTTACCTTCTGCGCGACATCGATTTTTAGCATTTGGCAAAGATACACCCCACCAAACTCCCTCACAAGTCTAAATTTCAATGAAATGACCCTGCCAAACCACTCTGCACAAGAAGTGCAGGGGTTTGGATTCGCAATGAAATTGCTTTTGTTAAAAGTTAATGGTTAATCGTCCCATTAACTTTTAACGATTAACCCATTTATCGAATAGATTTTTTCGAAATACCAAATGGCTACGATAAATTGCAGGGTTTTAAACGTCGATATGAGGCGAATGAAGAAACAAATCGAACGAAATCCTCCGCACCGATTCCTCTCTAAACTGGAAAAAATGCCCTATTTTTAACCCTCAATTTTATAATAAATGAGCAGCATAAAACCATTCTTCGACCATATTGAAAAAGGCTATACCACCAAAGGTGATTTTATTTCCATGGGGGCGGCCATGCTCAATGGCGAAGCTGTTACCGATGCTTTGATAAAAATACCTTTGAAGACCATGAACCGTCACGGTCTCATTGCCGGGGCTACGGGTACGGGAAAAACCAAAAGTCTGCAAATATTGGCCGAAAATCTTTCGGAAAAAGGCGTTCCTGTTTTATTGATGGATTTAAAAGGAGATTTAAGCGGACTGGCACAAGCAAGTGCGGGGCACCCAAAAATAGATGAGCGGCATGCTAAAATCGGCTTCCCATTTGAAGCAAAGAGTTTTCCGATAGAAATACTTTCACTTTCAGAACAAGACGGGGTAAAACTGCGGGCAACCGTTTCCGAATTCGGGCCAGTGCTTTTGTCGCGAATTCTCGATTTATCCGAAACACAACAAGGTATCGTGGCCGTGGTTTTTAAATACTGTGATGACAACAAGTTACCGTTGCTCGATTTAAAAGATTTTAAAAAAGTATTGCAGTATGCGACAGGTGCGGGTAAATTAGAATTCTCAAAAGAATATGGTCGCATTAGCACTAGCTCTACAGGAACCATTTTAAGAAAAATCATAGAATTAGAGCAACAAGGTGCGGATTTGTTTTTCGGAGAGAAATCTTTTGAAGTAGACGACCTAACAAGAATAGATAATAAAGGCAGAGGATATATCAATATTTTACGCCTCACCGATATTCAGGATAGACCTAAATTATTTTCAACATTTATGTTAAGCCTTTTGGCGGAAATCTATGATTCTTTTCCCGAGCAAGGCGATAGCGACAAACCAGAATTGGTCTTGTTCATAGATGAAGCCCACCTCATTTTTAATGAAGCTTCAAAGGCTTTGTTAGACCAAATAGAAAATATTGTAAAACTGATTCGTTCGAAAGGAATCGGGCTTTATTTCGTAACACAAAACCCTACCGATGTACCCAGCGATGTACTTTCTCAACTAGGTTTAAAAGTACAACACGCGCTGCGTGCCTTTACCGCAAGAGATAGAAAAGCGATAAAATTGACCGCGGAGAACTATCCCGATTCTAAATTCTATGACACCAAAGAAGTACTTACATCGTTGGGAATCGGAGAGGCATTGATTTCAGCTTTAGATGAAAAAGGGCGCCCCACTCCGTTAGCAGCCACTTTACTTCGTGCCCCCATGAGCCGAATGGATGTTCTTACGGATGACGAATTGAAAGAGGTCATAGACAATTCTAAACTTGTCAAAAAATACAACGATGTCATAGATCGAGAAAGTGCATACGAAATGCTGAACGCAAAAATGGAAAAAGCTGAAAAAGCGGCAGCCAAAGCGAAAGAAAAAGAAAAATCGAGCCCTAGCAAAACAACCACTAGAAGAAAGAGCAGTCGACAAAATCCAATTTTAAAAGTGCTTACGAGCGCTACTTTTATCAGGGGTGTTCTTGGTATTTTAACTAAAATACTGCGCTAAGCTAAAATCATCAATCAACAAAAAAATCAATCTACCTATGAAAAACTTTTTATTCATAATTTTAACAAGCGTATTGCTCTTAACAAGTTGTAAACAAGAAGTTGACACGACCTACCTCATCACAAATTCTGCGGTAGGCGCTTTGGAAAAGACCAGCTTGGCTCGTGATATTGAACTTATTTACGCCAATGATTCCGTAGTTAAAGATACTACTACCTTAAATTTAGGTAACAAGGCCAAAAAGCTTAAGATTTTTGAAAAAGGCGGACATTTGCTTTTAACCCTTACACCAAGTGCGGATAGCATTCCTCAAATCGAAAATATACGTTTTGAAGATGGGCGGTTTAAGACAGAGAAAGGTGTACATATAAATAGCACTTTCAAAGATGTGAAAAATGCATACACGATAAAAAAGATTATTACGGCTATGAATAACGTTCTGGTACTTGTAAAAGAAAGTGATGTTTATTTCACTATTAGCAAAGAAGAACTGCCCAGCAGCTTACGCTATGGATCTAGTGTAAATATCGAGGCCGTTCAAATTCCTGACGATGCAAAAATAAAATATATGATGCTGGGCTGGAATTGAGTTAAGTTCAAAGTTTACTTTTTACTTTTTTAGCCAGATAGGCTAGGATTTTGCTTTTTTATAACTCTTTCGGTTGGTGATAATTTGGTCGCTGTATTTGGTTACCCATTCACTTAGGTCAATCAGTTTTCGAAGATACGCATGTCCAAAATCGGTCAATGCATACTCTACCCGTATAGGTACCTCAGGAAACATAGTTCTCGATAAATACCCATCAGCCTCCAAGACCTTTAGCCTTTCGCTGAGTACTTTATTAGAAATACCATAGACCTTTTTCTTGACTTCGTTAAAACGCAATACGGGGTAATATCCTAAATACAGAATAATGAGAATACTCCATTTGTCAGACGCCAAGGCCATTACGTCGCGAATAGGGCAATAGTCCATTTGGCGCCTATCCATATGACCGAACATTTCTTTTAATTTTTTTGCGACTTTAAGCTTCTGATTTTCAGTAATAGTTTCTGTTTGCATACCAACTATTGTTTTTAGAACCTCTTTGACAGCAAAGAAGTATTCCGTAATTTTAGTATTAATTAAAGAGTAAGTTACAAAAAGATACCATATTATGAAAAAACTACTCGGCAAACTGATACCCAAGGTTATTGGGGCTTATTTTAACTTAGCGGGGGTTTTTAATTCAAAAAAAATAGCTCAGAAGGCATTTATACTTTTCTGCACTCCACGAAAAGGAAGGGTATTGCCCAGTCAAAAATCATTTTTGACCAAGGCCAAAGATGATGTAATAGATACCAATGGTATACAATTACAAACCTACCGTTGGCCCGGCGAAGGTGCTACCGTACTGCTAATGCATGGCTGGGAGAGCAATACGAATCGCTGGCGAGATTTAATACTAGAACTTCAAAAAGAAAACTATAACATTATTGCTTTTGATGCTCCTGCCCATGGGTATTCAACCGGCAAGGTATTGCATGTACCCTTATATACCGATTGCACTCAAAAAATCATTGAAACCTATCGTCCCAAATACATCATCGGGCATTCTATTGGTGGCATGACCATGGTGTACAATCAATACAAATACACTAATTCGCATATTGAAAAAATGGTTTCGCTGGGCGCGCCATCCGAGTTATCGGATTTTATGCGACAGTATCGAAACATTATCGGACTCAACAAAAATATGATGACACATTTAGAATCCTATTTTGTGGATATATTTAATTTTAAGTTCGCAGATTTTTCTTCCCCTAAATTTGCTGCTAATCTGCAAGTTCCAGGACTGATAATTCACGACCAATTAGATGCTATTGCTCCTATTTGTTGTTCTGAACAGGTACACGCCGCTTGGAAAAACTCCATCTTTATCCAAACCAAAGGGCTGGGGCATTCGCTACATCAAGACCAAGTAAGAAGGCAACTTATCGATTTTTTGAAGTCTTAGGAAAATGTTATTTTTAAGAAAATTAAAAAAAATATGAATACCGTAACTCCTTTTCATATCGCTATTCCAGTTCACAATCTTGCGGAATGCAGAACTTTCTATCGTGAAATCCTTAGCTGTGAAGAAGGTCGCAGTAGTGATCATTGGGTTGATTTTAGCTTGTTCGGGCACCAATTGGTAATTCATTATAAACCAAGGGCGGCAACTGAAGAATTACACCACAACCCAGTTGATGGGCATGATGTTCCTATACCGCATTACGGTGTGGTATTGCCATGGGATGTCTTTGAATCGTTCTCTGGCCAACTTCGGAAAAAGGGGGTTACATTCGTAATCGAACCCTACATTCGTTTTAAAGGACAAGCGGGAGAACAGGCCACCATGTTCTTTTTAGATCCTGCGGGCAATGCTTTGGAGTTTAAGGCTTTTAAAGATATGGGGCAGTTGTTCGCAGTCTAATACTGATGAAACGCATCAGAAACAAAACTCAAAACATTTGGCAAAGATTCGCGCCAGTAGGTCCAGTTGTGGGAGCCATCGCGAACGCGGTATTCATGAGGTATTTCCTTTTTCTTTAGGGCGATATGCACCAAGCTATTCCCTTCGTACAAAAAATCATCATCTCCGCAGTCAATAAACCAGCGTACAGATTTCAACTCTCTTGCATCCATACTATGTATCAATTCTACTGCATTATGCTGTTTGTAGTAGGTTTCTATTTCAGCATCGCTGTACTTGACATCGCTATTTTTCAGCTGATCTTTTAAATCTTCGATTTTGAGCGGGCCTACATAAGCGCTTATCGGACAAGCAGATGAAAATAGTTCAGGATGATGCAGCGCATACATAAACGAGCCACCACCTCCCATAGAAAGTCCCGCAACGGCGCGGTATCGTTTTTCACTTTTAATGCGGTATTTCTGTTCTATATGCGGCATCAATTCCTCAAAAAAGAAATCTTCGTACCGCCACTCTTTCCCCTGGTTAAAATAACCTCGTTTTTCAGTATTGGCATCAGCCATTACAATAATCATAGGTGTTGCCGAACCTTCTTTGATGGCGGTATCGGTAATGCGCAAAACTTCCCCAAATTGCACCCAACCTGTTTGGTCATCGCCAGCACCATGCAGTAAATATAAAACAGGATAACTGCGTTCCGAAGTTTCATAATCTGGTGGCAGATACACTGCATAGTTGCGTTCGCTTTTTAAAATTTTGCTGGTCATTGAAAGCTCGTCATAAACCTTGCCTGTTTGGGCGATGCTTGTTATCGTAAAAACCATGCTCAAAACGATTAAAAGGATTGCTTTCTTCATAGCTACTATATTTTTAAAGCTAGTATTTTTGAAATTTTTGATTAAAGTCATTATTGAAACATTATTTAGCTCGTTCATTCGTTAAATTTTACCGATCAACTTCTTGTGGCAATCGACTCTTCAATAGCTGCACCAAAGCTGTAGGCAATTTAAATAAATTGAAAAATCCAATGCAATTGAGCAACATCATTTCCCCCGTTGGTTTGACAACCATTTTTGGTAGGCAGCTTTACCTTTGGCAAATTCGGCAGCAGTTGCGTAAAAGTAATGCGAGCCGTCGTTGGCCGCTACATTAAGAACGTAATAAATATCATCTGTCAGTGCCGGATGCAGCGCCGCCTCGATAGCAGAGCTGCTTGGTGAGCTGATAGGACCGGGCGGTAATCCTTGTACCCTTCGCGTGTTATAGGGGTGAACTACCTCAACATCACTTTTGTGAATTATACCATCCCAACGGCCAAGCAGTTTGGCAATGTATACGTTGGTCGCATCAATTCCTAATGGAATTCGTCGCTCAAGGCGATTATAGATGACCGAAGCCACCAAATCGCGTTCGGCAGCTATTTTTGATTCATTTTCTATCAAACTGGCTACGATGACAATTTCTCGCCGCGTTTTTCCCATTTCTTTTGCCTTCTTATCCCATTCTGGTTTCCAAACCGATTTAAATTGTTCTACCATTTTAGCAATAACTTCCTTGGGATACGCATCCAATTCAATTTCGTAAGTAGCGGGATAAAGATAACCTTCAAGGTTTTTTGCGCTTGAATCGATTTCTTGAATCAAGCTCGTATCATCCATCATTTTTAGCACCTCTTTCTCGTTTACCAACGAGTCTACAGGAAACTTGTTTGCGATTCGTTTAGCTATTTCAAAACGGGTCCAACCTTCAGGAATAGCGATTATTTTTGTGCGCTTTTTTCCATTCCCCAGCTGGTTTATTAGTTCTATAGGGGTGATGGGGGATGGAAATTTGTAGTCCCCAGCCTCCATTTTAGCATCCGGATTAATGAACCGCAAATATATCTTGGTTGCTAGAGGAGGGGCTTCTAGGATATCATTTTCCCGCAATACTTCGAGAATACTATTCGAAGAAGCACCTTGTTTAATTGTAATGTATTTGGCTGAACTATCATGCCCGACTGGGTTGTGCAAAATATGATGTAACCAAAAAGCGAAGCCTGCAGCAAATAGGATTACCACTAAGAATAGTACAATTATTGGGCGGACGAATTTCATTTATGTATATGTTAGTGCTATTTGGTTCTGAGTCCTTTTAAGAGAAAAGCCCCATTAACTTTGGATTATGGTTTATTTGAACTTTTGTTTGTAATGCAATGCTCTTAAAATATAGATTGTATCATGTTGCATCAAAAAATGTAAGGAATACTTAAAACTAGAAAAATGAACCCGTATTACATTTCTGTAGTAGATTTGAAACAAATATGGATTAGCCTTCAGATAATCAATTTGATTTTTGAAATCAATATCAAACGCTTGTTCTAATCCTGAAATTCGATAATGACATTTTGCAGTAAGAATATCCTTTTCGGCATCTTTTGAAACTTTAATTTGATAAGCCATTTCTGCTCATTACTTCTTCAATAGTAGAAAATCCTATTTCGTTCTTATCAAACTTAGATAAAAGTTCATCCATCATATCAGTATACTCCTTAGATGGGACTTCTAATTTTTTTGCCTCTTCAATGGCTAAATTTTCTAGATAATTTTTAAGACTACGGTTTTGTCTTTTAGCCTCAGCTTCGAGTGCAGAAACAATCGCCTCGTCTAAATGCAGTTCTTTTCGTATCATGATAATAGCTATTTATACGTAAAATATACGTATAAATTGCGAAATATATCAAATATCATCATTTATTTGAACTTTTAATTTTTAGTTACTCTATTTCAGCCTAAATTTCTCTCCTTCTTTATAGTTTATGGGCAACTTAGGCCTTTTTACCCCAAGAAGACCTGAACCATTATAGTTATAGTAGAATTTCTTCTTGTCATCGGAAAACTGGCCAGCACAAAATAGGTTGAAGGTAGTACTATTTCGGCTCGACTTTAAAACATTTATATTAATCCAAATGGGAACTTTTTCACTTCTATATAATAAGTCCACAACTTCCTTATCAATCAAGTTAAGTTCCATACAGGCCAATTCATGTCTTGAATCCAAATCAGTTATTGCGGAACAATCGGCTTTATTTGGTGGTAAGAATAT
>Ga0114957_1004844_pt1 | contig 11381 bp, 9 predicted proteins | sample BantaG_FD_87175 | JGI IMG/M metagenome (GOLD analysis project Ga0114957, IMG submission 87175) | Marine algal microbial communities from Bantry Bay, Ireland - BantryBay_4 metaG | ecosystem: Host-associated > Algae > Red algae > Unclassified | place: Bantry Bay, Ireland | collected 2014-11-21 | reverse complement strand
GAAATTGATTGAGTTATAAATTTCGCGAATAGCCTTAGCTATTTAAGGAATTTCTAACGAAAAGTAATTTCAAAAGAAGCATTCAAAACGGGCAGAATTTAGATTACAGTGTACTAAGTACACATTCGTTCAAATTTATCAAGCCTGTTCGCGCATCGTCTCCAAACCTTCGCGCAACAACTGCTGCAGAGGTTGCTTTGAGGTACAAACGAATTCGCAAAGTGCGATATCCTCTTCACTCATTTCGTAAATACCCAGTCCTTCCATTCGCTCAAAGTCATTTACGATAATCGCCTTCATCAGGTGCTGTGGCAAAATATCCATTGGCAAAACTTTTTCATACTGACCCGTCACTACGAAAGCACGCTTTTCACCGTGTGTATTCGTGTTGGCTTTGAATTTTAAGTCAGGGAATAAAAAGTTAGGATAAGTATTAGAAACAGAGGGTCGCGGCGACAGTGGCAACAACCAACCGAACATTTCATAATCGTCACCTTCTTCAAGCGTCGTAAGCTGATCGTCAAAGAAGTTTAGGAAACCGTCTACAGCCACCTCCTTACCTGAAAGTACGTCACCAGCAACAAGACGAGTGTTCTCTCCTTTCAGGTTGCCTTTTACCAGGTCACCAACATTGGCGCCCTGGTAAGTGCGTACATATTTTGGCGTTTCCAATTCAGCACCTGTCAGTACAACAACACGTGAAGCGTCAAATTTACCTTCCGTGAAAAGTTTACCCAGAGTCAAAACTTCCTGTACACCAAGTATCCAGGCCGGATCTTTCAGATCGATAGGATCGGTATGGTGAATTTGAATACCAACGTTACCTGCCGGGTGAGGACCAGAGAAGTAATTGATGTCAACACCTTGCGCTTCAGTGAATACAGAAGAAGCATTACCTGCATGGACTCCCAAGTGTACTTTGTTGCCCTTCAACTTGTTCAGTACATCCAGACCTTTTTGGAAAGCAGCACCTTGTCCTTCCACGATAAAGTTATGGTCAGGAGCTAAAGGGGCCGTGTCAAAGGTGGAGACAAAAATGTTTTGGGGAATGATATTAAAATCAGCGACAATGTCGAAGGGGCGTTGGCGAATCATTGGCCATACGCCACTTTCAAGAAGAAATTCAACGAGGTCTTCCCGCTTACAAGTGGCCAAATCAGGCAAATTATAAGAGCGATATTTCATTTCCTTATCCGCAAGAATGACGACATCTTTGATCGAACGTTTTTCGCCACGACGAACATCCATCACCTCACCACTCACCGGAGAGCAGTAGATAACAGAAGGGTTCTTTTTGTCAAAAAACAATGGGTCACCCGCTTTCACTTCGTCCCCTTTTTCAACGGTAACTTTAGGAATGGGAGACATCCCCACAAAGTTCTTAGGTTGTACCGCATAAGTAGTGGCCGATACCGAAGCATCCAGTACTTTTTCAGCTGCTCCTGCGAGTTTGATGTCATGGCCACGGTTCAATACGGTTACTTTCGAACCAGAAGGAAGGCTGGCAGACTTGCCTTTAAAGATTTCATCCCTGTTGGGAAAAATGGAATAATTAGTGCCTGACTTGTCAACGCCCATCTGTCGTGCCTCAATAGCCAATAAATTTTCAGCAACCATAAGAATTGCAGCGAGTAGCAACATTCCAATGACAGCAATCAACCCATATAAAAGGTAATTGGCTGTGCCCCCTGAAGAGGACTGTGCAGAAGCAGTTAGCGATAAAGTTAGAAAAGCAAGCAGTAAAAATGTCGATTTGTACGTTCCTTTTATCATTGATAGATGTGTATTGTGATCAATTTCAGAAAATAGCTACGTATTTAAATACTTACAGTCATATAACTTCCTGTAAGTGAATACTTTGTGAGCGTATTTTTTACTAAATAATACCTTCCGGAAAATCACGGCAAAGATATAAAGCTTTCGCTATTTATTGCTGCCTTATTTAGTCTTTATTGTAGGGCAAAAGTTATTTAGATTTTCTCTAAATAAAAACGCCTTAAAGGCTATTTAGTTGCAGGACTTGGCGAATATAATAAGATTTTTCGTAATCGGTCATGGTCTCCATCTATGAGATTAAATTGGATGTTAGATGTTGGTCACGGCCAGCTGAGGCTGGCGTGACGGATGTTGGATCTCTGCTAATGGTGAGCCCCACTGTATTCGCCTCACCAATTGACGAGAATCAACATCCTTTGCCAGCCTCCGGCTGGTCGAAGCAACATCTAACATCCAACAAGATCTACTGAACAGGATGCGATTTTTTTAGTTTGCTGTTTGCTGAAAAGCGTACTTTCTTCTCCAATTTAGATAGCCAAAAATAGCGACGACCATGTAGATAAAGAACAATAGACAGAAGAGATAAACCCCTTTATATGCGTAAATAAAAATGCAGGCAAAATTAATGATTATCCAGTACAACCAGTTCTCCAATACTTTTTGGGCCACCATAATAGTAGCAATCACAGAGAAGGCGCTGGTAATGGCATCTATGAACGGCAAATCTGCATTCGTCAAGGACCAGATCCAGCCCATAAGCAGTGCCAAACCTATTCCGATGAAGATAGTTAGTAGGTGCTTTTGTACAGGCCATTCTGTGATGGGAAGTACTCCTGTAGAATCGGAAGCGAGATTATCTAAGACATTGTTTTCAGATTGTTCGTTTCCAGCTCTTCGCCAATTCCACCAACCGTAGATGGACATGCCTAGATAAAAAACCTGGAGGCCTGCATCAGAATATAGGCGAACTTTCGGATCGATATATACGATGAAGGCTAGTATGACGGAGATGATTCCGACAGGCCAGCACCAGATATTTTCTTTGGCCGCTAGTATGACGTAGATGATGCCGACAATGAGAGCTGCCCATTGTGTGATGATGCCCTGATCGAGGGCGGTACCTAGAATGGTCTGGAGTTCTGATATTTCTTCCATTGGTGTTTTTGCTTACTTAGGTGACGGATTGCGGTTTGGTTTGCAAATATATTAAGTAATTTCCGGGTTCCTGCTATCGTGGATCGAAACACATAAATTATTTAGGGTGACAGCCTTCAACTGTAGAAGAGCGCATAAAGGGCATCTGACTTCCATCGCAAAGACCGCTAAGCCCGACCTTTGATTTATCAAATCGGAGGGATTGCTGAGCTGGGACGCTAATAGTTGAACCTGATTTTCAAAGCATAGGATAACAAAATGAGAGCGCTCGATTTTTCAACTCAGCTCAGCAATCACTTGCTACGCAAAAGTGCTTACCGATTTTTAAGCCACAAGTTTTAGCTAACTTTGCAGAAAATATTTTTTGAATGAAAACGGACTACTTAAAAGTCAACGACGATATAAAACTCTACCTGCCTCGCATGACCTTTGCTCCGGCTATTTTTAAATTAATAGACAGCCAGCGGGACTACCTGAGCCCATATGTTCCAATGGCCACTTTCTGTAAGACGGAAAAGGAATTCAAGAAAATTTTAAAAACCATACAAATCACCAATCAGTCCAAACGCAGCCTGATCACTTACCTTTTTTACCAAGAAGAATTGATCGGCTCTATCGGATTTATTCACATGGATCACAAGCATGCTTCGGCGGAATTGGGTTACTGGCTTAGTGCCGATTTTCAGGGACGTGGGATTATTAGTACTTCTTGTCAGCGTTTGATTGATTATGGGTTTAAGCATTTGGATTTGCATCGGATTTGTGTGAAAATCATTCCGGATAATGAGAAGAGTCTACGTGTTCCGGAGCGATTGGGTTTTGAGAAGGAGGGTGTTTTGCGGGAGGCTTTTATGACTGGGGAGCGATTTTATGATCTGGCTATTTTTTCTTTACTTCGGCCTGTTAGTGGGGATGGGACATGGATTTGACGGATTGAACGGCCTCCGTCGGCCAGAGCCTTTGGCGGCGGACGATGAGGACGGATTTTTTTGTTTTACCGCGCTCCGGGTTTTATCTCGAAATTAGGTTAAAAGGTTCACGTCCCACAAAAAAATCCGTTCAATCCGTTTAATCTGTATTCCCATCCATGTTAGAGGACAAAGGTTACTGATCCACATACCATTCGTCCCATAAAACAGTGAAAACGTCTAAATTTTAAGCAACTTACCCTACAATGTCTTAATTTGTAACCTAATATGGCAATAGATATAATGTTTGCACTCGCCGTAGTTACCGGCTTTTACATGGGATATGCCCGTGGAATTATCAAAACTGTGTTTGGGATAATAGCTCTAATGTTTGGTTTAATGGCTGCTTTTAAATTTGCACCGGCAACTACCAAATTTTTGGAAACTTCCTTTTCGAGCAACAATCCCCTGATGTTTTTGGCGGGATTCCTTATTTCGTTTGTGGCTACTATGTTTTTGATTCGCCTCTTTGCGCGAGGCTTGGAAGGTGCACTAAAGAAGGCCAACATAAATGTGATTAACCAACTTGCAGGCGGAACCTTGTTTGCTGGTATCATGGTCGTAGTTTTTAGCACCCTACTTTGGTTTGCGGAGCAAGCACACATGGTCAATGATGAGGTGAAACGACAATCTAAAACATATGTTTACATCCAAAAAATTCCGGATCAGACCAAGATAATATATTCTAAAGTTCAACCTGTTTTTCAAGACTTCTGGAATCAGTCGCTGGACATGATGGACCGCCTGGAAGATATGAGTGTAGAAAAAACAGAAAACAATAACGTGTTTGACATTGAAGACGATGAACCTACCAATGAAGATTCTGCTAATTGATAATTATGATTCCTTCACTTACAATCTTTACGACTATTTGAAACAGCTCTTGTTTCGATTGCACGTACTGAGGAGAATGAAAACATGGCAATTGCCCGTCCGCATTTCCCGCTTTATGGCGTACAGTTTCATCCGGAGTCCATACTGACAGCGCATGGTTTGCAGCTTCTAAGCAACTGGTCAACCCTGGCAAAAAACAATACACAAACCTACGAGAAATGCTGCCGGAGGAAGCTTCATCCGTTTCTATGCTGATCATTCAAACCCAAAATATATAATGGTGAGCGCTAGTAGGTATTCCTTTGGCACAGCAGATAAATAGTACCTCAAAATCCCATATTTTCTCAGGAGTACCAACCTCCTTCGCCAGCCTTTGGCTGGTCGAAGAAACATCCAACATCCAACCAGATTGCCTGCTAAAAGTCATTCCATTCATGCGTTCCTAAAAGGCCAACTGAATAGTTATAAAGGAAGTTTAAACCTGATAATGTCCAACTAAAACCTGATTTTATTGTTTATTAGATATTCCCTTATCATTCTTTAAGAGGAAATGTGCGCAAATCAATAAAAATAAATTATATGACGACCCTTTGGGAAGAAATAAAAAAGCTTTTTCAGAAGGTAGAAGAAAGTGAAAGCAAGCCATATCAAACTGTTGTCAAGGCAGCGATAAAGCGTAGCGTAGAAGAACAGGTAGATTTTGATCAATGGAAAAACACTTTGAGCAAACGTCGTCTTGTTGATTGGCTGAACGCCGAATATGTCAGTTATCTGGTAGATCCAAAATCGGTAGACAAATCGCTGGACTTCTTAAACGTGCGCGCTTCCCGCGGATTTGTAGTTCATTTTCATAAAACACATTATCCGATTCGGGACGTTATCCACTTTTTTGATTATCTGAAGGAACGGGTACTCACCTTAGGCTATCGAACGTACACCTCTGACATCCGTACCTACAATCGCCCCAACTATGTAGAAACGATTCAACGCCACTATCTGAAACCTTCTATTAATTTTGGAAGGAACCCTGGTGAAAAAGTGAATCAACGTTTTGGGAATGTTACGATTGAGCTGCTGTTGCGAAATGATAAGGTTTATAATTTGAAGTTTAGTGCTACGGCTTATTCGGATCATAAGTATGAGGAGGCGGACGAGTTTGGGGATTTGATGAAGGAGTTGTGGAATTAGAATGTGGATTGGAATTGGAATTGGAATTGGAATGTGAATTGGAATTGGAATTTTCCCGCTGACGTAGGTATTGAACGCGGAGGCGCGGAGGCGCGGAGGTTACCCGCTAACGTAGTGGGACGCGGGAGGCGCGGAGGTGTTATTTTTTTCTTCGAAAAAACTAACTGCGCTCGTGAGAAATTTGAGAAGTTGTTTAAATTGAGTGGATAACAGTTTAGGTGCCACTTTTTGAAAATCTAACGCGTTTTTTTTGACAGGATGATCAGGATTGCCTTCTAACGCAGAGATTGACAGGATACTTCGACTGCGCTTTGAGCTTTGACAGACAAGCGCGTCCGAGTGCTCCCGTCAGAAGAGCATTCCAATTCCAATTCAATTCTTCCATCCCTTAATCTCCTGCTCCACATGATTCAAAACCACCTCTACCCCATACTTTTCTTCCAAATGTTTTGCCATATTATCCGCTGAATAAACGGAGCGATGTTGCCCGCCAGTACAGCCAAAGCTCACCATCAAGTGGCCAAAATCGCGACTTAAATAATTCTCCACTGCTTCATCCACAATGAAGTAAGCATTACTGAGGAAGTCATCAATATTGCTATGCGCTTGTAAAAAATCGATGACGGGTTCGTCGCGACCTGTAATCTTTTTGTAAGGTTCGTAGCGGCCGGGGTTGTTTAGGAATCGGCAGTCAAAAACAAAGCCGCCGCCGTTGCCAGATAAATCTTCAGGGATACCTCTCTTGTAGGAAAAACTACTGACCGTCACTTTTAGTTTGGCATCTTTTTTGGCGACAGCCGGATCAAACTGACCAGAAGATTTTATAGTAGCAATTACTCTTTGTAATTCTGGCAATTCGATGGGCAGATCGCCATGCTCAAATACCCATTGAATATGGTCCAATGCAATGGGGATACTACTGAGAAAATGGGTGTACCGCTCATGAATGCCTCTGAAACCATAAGTCCCCAAAGCCTGAAAGCGGCGAATCAAAACATAGCCGTAGAAAAACGCTAAAAAGGATTTCCGATCAATCGGAATAATAGCTCCAACTATATGGAGGTAATGATCTAACAATTCTTTGCGGGTAGCCTCCGGCATTTTTGCGCTGGGTTGGTAAAGGAGGGAAGCTACGTCATATTGCAAAGCTCCGCGGCGTCCCCCCTGATAGTCAATAAACCAGGGCTCTCCCACGTCACTTACCATGATGTTACGCGACTGAAAATCACGGAACATAAAATGCGAACAATCTGCCTGGAGCAAATAATTCGTCAGTGTTTGAAAGTCATTCTCCAACGCCTGTTCATCGAAATTAGTACCTGTCAAACGAAGGAAAAAATATTTAAAGTAATTCAAATCCCACAGCATAGATTGCTGATCAAAATCAGCGCGTGGATAGGATAAGCTGTAATCTATTCCCTTGCCGCCTTTGGTCTGTAAGATAGCGAGGTTGGTTAGAATGTCTTTGTACAATACTTTTAAATCATCCGTAAATCCAGCTTCCTCTTTTGGTAACAATTGATACAAGGTTTGTCCGCCCAAATCTTCCTGCAGGTATACACCTTCTGATAAGTCTTCTGCATAAATTTGGGGTACCGCCAATCCTTTTGCACGAAAGTGCTTACTAAATGAAATGAATGCTTTATTTTCTGCGGCATCGGTTCCGTAGGTTCCGATTACTGAGTCACCTGTACCAGCCAATCGGAAGTAAGAGCGTCCCGATGCTGTTCGCTTTAATGCCAATACCATTTCGGGCGCTTCGCCTTTCCAGGATTGATAGAGTTTGCTTAGTTTTTTTTTTATTTCTGACATGGTTTGTCTGTGTATGTGAGTATGTATTTGGCTGGAAGTTGGAAGTGGGAAGTGGGAAGCGCTCTTCTAACGCGTCTTAAAGGATCGGAAAACCAGAAGGGACTCCCTTAAGCTCGGAAGTCTCTTTGCTTCGCGATAGAGCCCCGAGGTTTCGGGACAAGCTGTTCCGGTCTTTTGAGACGCGTTAGATGGAAGCTTCCCACTTCCCACTTCCAACTTCCCACTTCCAACTTCCAACTTCCAACTTCCAACCTATCTCTTCTCATTCATCAACTTCCAAAGCTCATCCTTCAGCTCAACAATACCAAGATTAGCAATGGCAGAAATAAACACCGTATGTATACCCTTTGGCAATTCGGCTTTGATCATTTCTTTCAACTCCTCATCCATCAGATCTGATTTGGTGATGGCCAGTAAACGGGATTTGTCGAGTAATTCCGGATTATACATTTTCAACTCATTGAGAAGTATCTCGTATTCTTTTACGATGTTTTCTGTATCGCAGGGAATCATGAAAAGCAGGGTTGAATTTCGTTCGATGTGGCGTAGAAAACGGTGACCGAGTCCTTTGCCTTCATGCGCTTTTTCGATGATGCCGGGAATGTCGGCCATGACGAAAGACTTACCGTCACGATATTGAACGATTCCCAGGTTAGGTACCAATGTGGTAAAAGCGTAGTTCGCAATTTTTGGCTTAGCGGCCGTAATTACTGATAGTAAAGTTGATTTTCCAGCATTTGGAAAACCGACCAAACCTACATCTGCCAGGACTTTGAGTTCGAGAATTTTCCATTCTTCTTTTCCGGGTTCACCGGGCTGGGCGTAACGAGGAGTTTGATTGGTGGCGGATTTGAAGTTTGCATTTCCAAGGCCTCCTCTACCTCCATGAACGAGAATACGGGTTTCCCCATCTTCCGTCATTTCAAAAAGTACTTCACCTGTTTCGGCATCCTTTGCCACCGTACCCAAGGGTACTTCTACAATCACGTCTTCCCCGTAGGCTCCGGAGGAGTGACTCTTTCTGCCGGACCCACCATGGCCAGCGATCAGGTGCCTTTTATATTTGAGCGCAAGTAGCGTCCAGACATGGCGACTTCCTTTTAGAATGACATGACCTCCACGTCCTCCATCACCACCATCAGGCCCACCATAAGCGTTCCTTTTATCCCGAAAGAAGTGTGCTGAACCAGCGCCACCTGCTCCGGTACGACAGCAAATCCTTACGTAATCAACAAAATTTTGCTCTGCCATTTTTGTTTATAAAATTTGAGACGGAAGACGGAAGACGGAAGACCGAAGACCGAAGTTTCCTTCTAACGTAGCACTGCAATTTTTCTTTCACAGGCTATACCTACGCTAAAGCTTCAGTACAAAAGTCGGAAGTCCCTTCGGGCTTTCCGGTCCTTCATTGCGCGTTGGTGGGAAAACTTCCGTCTTCGGTCTTCGGTCTTCCGTCTTAAAGTTACAAAGTAACTTTAAATAAGTCCATCAATCGTCTGAGTGAGACGTGCGTAAATTTCTTCAATTCCACCTTCACCTTCGACTTTAAATGCTTTATCAGATGCATCATAAAAATCAAAAACCGGTGAGGTTTCTTTATTGTAAACTTCGATACGATTTCGAATAATACCTTCATCATTATCATCTGCGCGGCCAGAAGTTTTACCTCTATTGAGCAAACGGCTTACGATTTCCTCATCATCAACGTCTAAAGCGATTAGTGCCGTGATGTCATCTGTTTTTTCAGCAAGAAAAGTATCCAGTGCTTTTGCCTGAGCAATCGTTCTTGGAAAACCGTCAAAGATGTAACCGCTGACATCAGGGTTGGCATTTACTTTATTTTTAAGCATTCCGATGGTCACTTCATCTGGCACCAATTCTCCTTTTTTGATATAGCTTTTAGCGAGTTTACCCAATTCAGTATCATTACCCATTTCATAGCGAAACAGATCACCAGTGGAGATGTGTAATAGGCGGTATTTCTCTACTAATTTTGCAGCTTGAGTTCCTTTACCAGAACCAGGAGGGCCAAAAAGAATTAAATTCGTCATTTCGTATGTCTGTTTAATTATACAACCTAATAAGGAACCCCTTGATCAGGTCCTTACTGATTAAGTTCGCGAAAATAAGGTTTTTAAGGGAATATTGCGCCACAGAGCATGCCTATTTAAAATAGCCATATGATGCAAACATTCCACAAGGTGTACTAAATACACGGTGTACTAAAGCAGTTAGTCAAATTAATTTATACAAACAAATTAGGCCAACTCCTTAACTAGGTTGTAAATTAGGTTCGGAAGGGACAAAAGTAGGCATTTACCCTCAATTTATCAATACATCACGGGCAAAAAGGATACGTGGCTTCCAGTAGGCAGACTTGCTGACATTATCAATCCGAACACCTTTGCTACTGGTGCTGTGGATGACTTCGACTCCGGAAGCGGTGTTGCGTACCACCAGAGCGACATGATTGACTTTGCCTCTTTTTCCAAAAAACACAAGGTCCCCCGGCTTGGTTTTTTTAAGACTGATTCGCTTACCAACTTTTGCCTGGTTGTAAGAGCCTCTGGGTAACTCAATATCAAATTTATAAAAAATATAATGAGTCAGCCCCGAACAATCAAACCCCTTCGGAGTTGCACCTCCGTAATGATACTTCGCTCCTTTAAACTTACCGGCGTATGAAGTAATCGACTTTCTGAGTTGGTTGTCTTTTTTAAGGGAACTACCGGGCGAGGGCGATGTAGTTGTTCGCTGACTGCTCCTGGCTGATCGCGGCGCGCCACAGGCACTCACCAACATAACAAGTCCTGCGAACAATATTAATGCTTCAAATCTTTTTGTTAAGTGCATGTTTCAGTTGTCTGTTTTGTAGCGAATTTTGAATGAATGAATTTTGAATAGCACTCGACCGTGTACTACGCGTTAGAGCGCTATTCAAAATTCAGTCATTCAAAATTCAAAATTTCTTACGCCTATGCCATTCGTCTAAATCCTTACTTCATCCCGGTCAGCTAGAAAATTCAATTTAGAACGGAAAGTATGCAGGTCCTCGTATTTCAATTCGGTGGTAAAGACACCTTCTTCGTGGCTTATCTCAAAATATTTTTTACCATTATAATCAATGACCGTGGTGTCACCGGAGTAAACGAGCCCGTTCTTATCCTCTCCTACCCGATTGACGCCAGCCAGATAGCATTGGTTTTCAATGGCGCGGGCGATGAGTAGTGATTTCCAGTGATGCGAACGTTTTTCAGGCCAATTGGCGATATACAGCAGCAGGTCATAGTCTTCCATATTTCTGCTCCAGCCAGGAAAGCGGAGGTCATAGCAAACCATGGGACAAATTTTCCAGCCCTTCCATTCCGTGATTAGTTTTTTTTGGCCTGCTGTGTACACCTTTTCTTCACCTGCAAGGGTAAAAAGGTGGTGTTTGTCATAGACTTCATACGTACCATCAGGGCGCATCCAGACGAGGCGATTGTAGCATTTGCCTTTCTCTTTAGCGATGAAACTTCCGGTGACGACTGCCTGATGTGTGGCGGCCTGTTTGCTTAGCCATTGCATAGTGAGGCCATCCATTGGTTGGGCAATTTGCTCAGCATTCATGCTGAAGCCTGTTGTAAATGTTTCGGGCAAGATGATGAT
>Ga0114957_1004843_pt1 | contig 11382 bp, 12 predicted proteins | sample BantaG_FD_87175 | JGI IMG/M metagenome (GOLD analysis project Ga0114957, IMG submission 87175) | Marine algal microbial communities from Bantry Bay, Ireland - BantryBay_4 metaG | ecosystem: Host-associated > Algae > Red algae > Unclassified | place: Bantry Bay, Ireland | collected 2014-11-21 | reverse complement strand
GTGAGGTGGTAATCACAGCCTTCGATGTACTGCAGCAGTACATCGAAGGCAAGATGCAGTACATCGAAGGGTGATGAACCAATCAGCTGTGTTGTTCCGCACCGCTTTCAGGTGTGTGTTCCGCGGCTTTTAGCCCCCCAGGCTTTTGGGATTGGTGTTTCGTGCAGCATTATCGGCCGTGCATCCCAGAATGGGCCATTGGGCGGGCTCCGCCCGCACCTCGACCGGGTCCACGTGACTTGGCCGAGCTTGCTGGTGGCACCATCCCCTCGCCCCCCCCTCGCCAGAGTTCCTGAAGACGGCTTTGACTTGGCGAGCCTGCTCCATCGCCTGCTTTCCTTGGCGCCCCACCCACCCCGCGCGTTGCGCAATCCTCTTGACGAGCACAGACGCGTGTCGCCGCGCTGCACGTGTTCGCGCGTAGCGACGACCCCCCGCACGAGCCCCCTTCACCCTCATGTCGCGCGACTCCACCCGCACACCCCCCGCACGAGCCCCCTTCGTCCTCATGCCGCGCGAGTCCACCCGCACACCCCCTGCACCCCCCTCCCGGCACCCCATGGCATTTTTCTCGGATGACCTGGTGGCTATTGCGAAGGCCGCAAGGTACTCGCTCAAGCAACTGGACGAGATGAGTGCCGAGCGTTATAGCTTCGTCTGTTGCGCGCGTCGAGGGGATGGCAAGTACGCACTGCTCTATGCCACCGGTGTCACACAACACAGCTCGGTGGCAGGCGCGGCGGGCGCGCGCGGGATGAAGATGCTCTTTGATGGCTTTGTTAGTTCGGCGCGAGCTGGCCGCGCGCCGGGGCATGGCTCTTCGATTGATGAGGAGTTTGCAGGTATGGACACCTCTGCGGGGAGCGTCAGTGGCGGGGGCGACCTCTCGTCTATGGCTTCTCTCGAGGCTGCCTTGCCTCGTAGCATGTCTTCTGTCCTTGGCTCACGCCCCCCCGCCGCGACCGGATCTTCCCTCCCCCATACTACCCGCTCATCATGTGCCCCCCCCGCCGGCGCACCCCTCGCTGCCACTTTCGGTCCTTCTCCCTGTCCCCCCGCTGACGGCTCACCGCCCGCTGCCGCCGACGGCTCACCGTCCGCTGCCGCCGACGGCTCACCACCCTCTGCCGCCGCTGGACCTCTTCTCCCCCCCCCCGCCGACGGCTTACCACCCACTCCTGACGCCGGCCCATCTCCCGGCCACGCTGCGGGCGGCTCCTCCCCGCCTCCCACCCTGTCGGCACCGGTTCTTCCTCCTCTGCCTCAAGGCATCCGTGTCCCGGCGCTGGTAGGATCGGGACTCCCAGCCGAAGACGACGGCGAGGGCCCGCTGTCGCGAGCCCAGAGGGACGCGCGAGCAAACGCGGTCGCATCTCATCGGGAGCACCTATTGGCGATGGCCGCCTCACAGAAGAAGGAGCACGCGGTGGAGGCAACACTCTTGCGTGATGTCGGGCGGAAGCTGTGCGGCGGCGAACGTAGGCGGGTCAAGCTGGCCGACTTGGAGAGGTTCTTCGACCTCATGGCGTACTACTGCAAGCAGTATCTGTCCATCACACAAGTTGTCTACGAGCAGCTCGCCCCCGTGGTCACCCTGGGCGTGACCGTGAAGGTCCCATCATTGGCCACCCGCCCCACCAAGCCCTTCACTCTCGTCGCGCTCAAGATGGCGAACCGGTCGCAGATGCGCGTCGCCACGGCCCTCGCGCTCATCGTTTACATGGTGCACATCAACGACGCCTTCTACAAGTGGATTGTCGAGCAGTGCAACAGCGGCAACCGCGTGCCCGCCCCGAAAAAGACGGACTCGTCACAGAGCAAGAATGGCACCAGTGGCGCTGCTGGCGGTGGCGGCGAGGGCGGTGCCGGTGACGGCGGTGGCGGCGAGGGCGGGGGTGGAGAAGGCGGTGGCGGCGGGGGCGCGTCCGGCTCCGGCTCCAACCGAGTTGGGGGTAGGGCGTGCGGGGCTGGCGGTGAAGATGCCAGCCGCGCTGATGAGAACCGTTCAGGTGCAGGCACTGCGCCGGTAGCCGCTGCTGCTCGGATTGGGACGGGCGCTGAGGGCGGGCAGGATCTTGAGGATAGCCCGCCACAACTTGCCCAAGGCGGTGGAGAGCGTGGCGGCGATCCCGCGCTGCCACCTCATGGCGACGGCGAGGGCGGCGGCGGAGCGGTCGTTTTGGGCGGTGGCGGGAGTGGGGGCCCGCCGCCGCCAATGACGCAAGGCGCCGGCGCTCGCGGCGGCGCGGCGGTCATTGGGGGCGGTGCCGGGCGTGGGGGCCCGGCGCCGCCACTGCCAGTAGCTGGCGGCGGCGCACGCGGCGTCGGGGCGGTCGTTGGGGGCGGTGCCGGGCGTGGGGGCCGGCCGCCGCCATTGACGCAAGGCGGCGGCGCACGCGGCGGCGGGGCGGTTGTTGGGGGCGGTGCCGGGCGTGGGGCCACGGCGCCGCCACTGGCAGTAGCTGGCGGTGGCGCACGCGGCGGCGGGGCGGACGTTGGGGGCGGTGCCGGGCGTGGGGGCCGGCCGCCGCCATTGACGCAAGGCGGCGGCGCTCGCGGCGGCGCGACGGTCGTTGGGGGCGGTGCCGGGCGTGGGGGCCGGCCGCCGCCATTGACGCAGGGCGGCGGCGCTCGTGGCGGCGCGGCGGTAGTTGCGGGCGGTGCTTGGCGTGGGGGCCCGCCGCCGTCACTGGCGGAAAGTGGCGGCGGCGCAAGCGGCGGCGGGGCGGTCGTTGGGGGCGGTGCCGGGCGTAGGGGCCCGCTGCCGTCACTGGCGGAAAGTGGCGGCGGCGCTCGCGGCGGCGGGGCGGTCGCTGGGGGCGGTGCTTGGCGTGGGGGCCCGCCGCCGTCACTGGCGGAAAGTGGCGGCGGCGCACGCGGCGGCGGGGCGGTCGCTGGGGGCGGTGCCGGGCGTGGGGGCCCGCCGCCGCCACTGGCCCAAGGCGGGGGCTTGCGCAGTGGCGAGTCTGCGCGAAGCGGTGGCATTGGGCGTCCGGGAAATGCTCTCGCTCTCGAGGATCCCCGCTCGCGGCCACCTGCTCGTGCTGGTCCCCGCTCGGGTGGGAGCGGCGGGTTGCCAGCGGGGTTGGATTCGGATGCTCCCAGGTTTGGGGATGCTCAGGCTCGGCGGCGGGAGGGAGACGCTGATGTGGGCGCCGCTTTGGGACGCCCCCGTCGCCGTGCCGTTGTGGACAGCGGTGCGCGGGGCGCGGCTCCGACAGGGCCAGTTTATGGCACGTACGCCAACCTGTGCTATGCACATCTTGTCGGGCGGCCTGAGCCCGTGACAGAGGCTTCGTTTGACTGCCGCGCCCGGGGCTGGGCGGCCAGTACGGCAGCCATACATTCGTGCCCTCCATTCCAGGAGCTACTACATGACGGCCGCGTTGCTGCTCATGCCGTCGTCGACGTTAACTGCACCCTGGTACCTTCCGACTCGCTCCCGTCTCGCTTTGTCGCTGTCAAGGTGCGGTCGCTCGGTGCCGGCGCCGATAAGGTGCCGTGCTGGGCGTGGGGTGATGGCGCACTCACAGAAACCATGCTAAACGTCGTCTCGCTTCACACTTTGGTTTGGCAAGCGAGGATGACTGGGTACGTGCTCTTCGTCTTGACGGTCTGCTTTGTTCTCAGTTTCCTTGACGTCTACTGGATTGAACCTCTTCTGACTTTCCAATGACGTCTGCCTCCTTCTGTGCCTGGTGTTGCTTGATTTCCCAGCCCACGCGTGTGCTTGTGGGACCGCCCCCCAGGTGCCGACGCCAGAAGACTTGGGCAGGCCTCATTGCATCAACTGGAGCGACCCTCTCCTGCTCTCGGGAATCTGGGCGAGATGGTCACCCGGCATATGCCAGCCGTGACTGTGTACGGCGTCGAGGTCTTGGAGTCGTGCCTGGACGAGGACTACCAAGCCATGGAGCTGCTTTACATGACGGATGCGTACGAGTACCTGCTGCAGACACACTTCAATGCCAAGAATGTGTTCTACCCGAAGACGATGCGTCGCCTGCAAGAAGGCACCAATGGCGAGCATCGGCGACTGGTCGTGCTGTGGAATGCTCGTTTTGTGTCTGCTGCGTAGCACCTCTAAAAGGGAGCATGCTTGTTTTTTTGCATGCGATAGAAGGGGCCTTTGGAGGAAAAGATACACGAGCCAAAGAGAAGAGATAACAGCATCCCTACAGCTCAATCGGCGGTCGCCCATCTTCCTCGGGGTCGATGTTATCCTCGGCAAGCTGCCTCTCATAGTAGGCGGTAGAGCAACGACTGACCTGAATGAGGTCCCTACGCAAGCCCTTCACACACAGAGACGAAAACGACCGCACGCGCGACAGAGCCGTGTACACAAGGCCCGCCGTCGTCCACGTATCAAGTTGGAAGTCAATCTGCACCGCGTCCAGCGTAAAGCCCTGGGCGCGGTGCACGGTTATAGCCCATCCAAGCAAAATAGGGAGCTGCTCGCAAAAGGCCAGCTCGGTCCCTGACGAGTTGTATGCAGAGAAACGCGAGCGGCCGACCACCACAAGCTTCCCATCGAAATCACACTCCACTTCAGTCACCGTGCTCCCCCCCTGGTCCCCGGCACAGATGAACCGCTTCACCACGCCGCGTGAGCCCGGAACAGTATCGCCCAGCTTCCGCGTAAGGATGACAAGCGCGTTCAGCTTCAAGACGACCGTCAGATCCACGGACGACCGCAACGAGGAGACGGCGGTCTCGACCAAGCTCTCGTCGTTGGTCAGGATCTCGTCCGTCGCCGTGAAGACGACAGAGGGAGACTCGATCTGGGCCAGCCGCTCCTCGTTGATGAGCTGCATGGAAGTCTTCTTGATGCGCAGCTGCGTGACGGACCCAGAGATGCTGGCCGTCCCGGTCGCGTTGATCTTTTGGATGACAGCCGCGCCCACGCGCCCCCAGCGCAGCCGGTCCAACACGCGCTGAAACTCCACGTCCCGCTGCCGGTGGCTGCCTGTGAGGCAGATGACCTTGCCCGCCGCGCGCTCGAAGCAGTCCCGCCACGTGGCGCACTGGAAGACCATGCGGTCGACGGAGCTCTCTGTGACCTTCACAGGCGCGACCTGGAGAGGGTCACCGGCGCCTGCACACGAACAGAAGCACGTAGTGAGGGTGATACGAGAGCGTTCGTCAGGAAATAGCGGTAATGAGAAGGGCTTCAGTAAGTGGACAGTGCATCAGCGGCCAACGAGAACCCAGGAGCCCACCGGCAGACGACAGACGCAAACGAAAAGCAGGCGAGTGGATATCAATCGTACATACGAGCTGGCAACCAGCGAATGGTAGGTGCTGCATGTGCGGTGGGGCTACCCGCCGCATGACGTAGCCGAGCCGAGAGAACAGCGACGACGGCACCGTGCACACCTCGTCAATGAACAGCACCCGGAGGCGGCTCAGTCGTCGGCACACCTCCGGGCGCCTCAGCGTCTCGCGCAGCCAGGTTTCTCGGGACAGAGGGCGGGTGTCCATCCCGAAGAGGGAGTGGAGCGTCTGGCCACTCAAAATCTGGGCCGCAGACCCCGACAACGCCGTGACGGCGACCGCCTCTCGGCCATGTTTCTCAATGGCCTTTGAGACCATGCGTCGCATCACCACGCTCTTGCCGCAACCGGCCCGCCCCAAAAGGGCAACGTTGCCGCCCGTCTCAAAAAGCGACAATGCCCGCTGCTGCGACGCATCGAGTGCCCATCGGTCTTCATCGTGTGCCCCTGGGGAAGGATCCATGGCCAGCCAGCTGCACAGAAAGAGAAAACTCGGAGACCGGCACTATTAGCACCGCGTGATAAAGGAGCATGGAGAGATTGGCAGAACCAGGCAATGGACGCGACAGCACATACGCGCAGCGAAAACAGTCACACACGCATACCTGCACACTGAAAACGCGCACGCATGGACTTCTCAGAGGACGTACAAGCTGCGGCGCAAGCAACGCGCCGAGCGGGACGAATGTCCTCGTCGTCGTGGCAGCCATCCCACTGCGAGGACGATGCGAACTGTACGCCTAGCCCATAACGGCACTGAGTCACCCATCGTGAAAGGCAGTGCCAGCGAGTGGCAGCGAGCACCGTCGACAGCTCTCCCGCCACTGACAGCTCCACTCCCTGAGCACCAGTCTCGCGGGGCCCACGTGACAGAGTCAACCATCGTCAAAGTCAGTGCCAGCGAGTGCCGGCGAACACCCGTTGGAACCTCTCCCACCACTGACAGCTCCACTCCCTGAGCAACAGTCTCGCGGGGCGCTCCCAGTGTCTGCGAAACGTCAGCGCCGCACGTCCAGCCAATGGGGACGTTATGCGGTCATGAGCCGTCACGTTGCGCCGTACTCAGCCATCACGTTGCGCCGTCCCCAGCCGCAACCTTGGCGGTTGCCGACGGCATGAGGGAAACACAGATGCTTGACGTGAAGCACTCGCAGCTAGAAATAGAACGACCAATGCGGCGAAAAATACTAGAGGAACTTGAATTGTCCATTTGATCGGTTTCCATGCCCCAAATTTTCCCATTTACTCATGTATTTATCAGCAGGAACAGTGCACGCTCAAGGCGTACGCCACCGGCTTCTTGCTCCCCCGCCCCCGCTGCCACCCCCCGCACCCTGGCCGCCACCGGCCGCTCTTGCCCACGCGACTCCCAAACCAGCGGCTGGTGTTGCCGGTCACCGCCACCGTCGGCCGCACCAGCCGTCGGCCGCTCGCGACCTCCGCCTCCGCCGCCGTCAGCAAACACCACTGTCTGCCGCCCCCGCTCTCGCCATCCCCGCTATCGCCGCTCCCGCTACGGTCGCAGCCTCCGACAGCCTCCCAGGCCGCCCAGGTGCCCGCCATCTCGGAAGGAGCCGCCTCCGCCAACGGCCACCGCCACAGTCGGCCACCCCTGCCGTCGGCCGCTCCCACCGTCGATTCCACGGGCGTCGGCCCCGGCCGACATTCTCGCCCCCAGTTTGGTTTTCCAGCCTTTGCCCTGCCTCAGTGCTTCTCGTTTCGGCGCATTAATCTCCCCCAGATGCCATACCCGGTCTTCATTCTCCCGCGTCGACTCTGGCCGCCCCCACCAGTCCGCCCAACCCTGCTGTGATCCGTCGCTTCTGCCCCTGGTCCCCAGCCTGTCTATATCGGTCGACTCCCGCTCGTTCGCCGCTTTCCCGTCCTCGGTAGGCGTTTCTCCCCCCCGCCCCACCCCCGTGCCCGTGCGGCGGCGGGACAGAGTGCAGGAGGGTGAATCAGGACTGTGTGATGATGCCACCAAGGCATGGGTGTGGCCCAGGCGCGGCATATTTCGTTGACGGTGTCAACAGTGCTACTATCTCCCATCCCGCTGTCTGGCGACTCTGACCGGTCGTCGACGCGGACATGATGTCGCGACCTGTTGAGGGGTTGGCGAGGCGTGGGGGCCGGGGGCGGTTGCCCCGCTGCATCAGTGAGGGTATTGATTGGACCAGCCAGCTGAGAGAGACAATCGGGCACTAGGTATGGCTTCTCTAGGGAGAGAGTTGGTACCTTGGAGCGGGCGAGTGTCGGACATGTGCTTTGATGCAGACGTCACCAGCAGACGGACCCCCAAAAACGCAACAGAATCATAGTGTAACCGGGAGATCGTCACTGGCACTGCCCAATCGAATGGATCACATGCACTCGCTGACACTGCATTGTTCAGAGATTGCATCCTTGCGCTTCACTCCCCGCCTACGGCGGTTCCCGTTGTATTCCCAAAGGAATCACACCATGACCAATCTCCTACCATGTACTCTATCCTTCCTGACAAGCCATGGAGAAATCAGGAACTGTTTTTCGTACACTGCTCCCATCCTTCATCCTTCGGCAGTCATGTTCCACATCTTGGTTCTTTGGGCAGCTCCGACGAGCCCCACACGACAAAAACACAAATCCTTCCGACTGCCTCGTTACTGGACCTTTGAAGGGTGCTGATAATGGTCGTATGCTTGGTTTGAAGCTCATGCGCTTTCTTCATGCCAGTATGCCCGCCCAAAGGTCACAGCAGCCAGAACTTCCACCCACTGACCAGTCCGCCCGAACCGTCCCCTGCGCAACTTCATGGGAGCGTTGGCTTCCATAGGCTCCCCCCCGTCATTAAAACAAATAAAGAAGGGCCAGGATACCCGCTGGTAGCTTGTGGGCTGCAACGCGCGTTCTGCATCTGCATGAAGGAAGCACCACACACCTGAGCTGCCTGAGCGGCCCAGGCAGAGCATGAGCTCATAGAATCCCTTTTCAAAGCACTATGGTTGCCGTGCATGGCTATCCGTCCCGTTTGTGGCCATCATGTAGATGTAGGCTCCTCCACGGTTGTTTGTAATAGCGAATAAAGATGGGTGTCCGGGGTGCGCTGCCTTGGAACTGTCTGTCTCTCAGCCTCGCCGGCATCGAGCAGATGACAAAATGCGCGCAGAAGGAGGCTCACAGCTGTCTTCAAGTACCACGTTCGCCGGTGCTGTGGCAGCGCCATGCGGCTGCTCAGTTGCGGCCCGTTTGTCGTGATTGGCCGAAAAATAGGGACACTGGAGGCATTTTCTTTGTCCAGAGTACGCCCGGAGGCGTCAAGACGTCCACCGAGCGATTTTGGTCTTATAGAGTAGCCGCCAGGGCGATGAGAGGTCCGTCACGCGATGCGCTTCCATCGGTAGATCGAGGTGAGCGACAACACACCACGAATCGTCAGGTGCAGGAAAAGGAATTGTACTCGCACTTGTCAAACTTAGATATGGAATCGTATGTTATTAGGCATGATTAAGCAGGTAGCCTGCCATATTGATTGTGTCTAGCTCATCTTGCGGATCACCGAGTCCTTCTCGATCCCCTTCCAGCGATCGCTTTATCCCACCTTGCAGCCCCTGTTTGTCACCGACAATCGGATCCCACGCGGTCTCCTTCGCGCTGGGCTCCAATCTGCTGCATGGGCCATGTTCTACGGCAAGCCGGGTGAGAGCACGTTGGTAGCCTGGGCAGTGCGTCTCGGCTGTACCGTGAGTACGGCGGGGACGGACAGGGAGCTGACATTCACGATGACGGCCGATGGTGTGCCGTCGGTCGGTTTGGCATGCTTGTCCGCCGGCCCCGGTGAGTGGCGTGGAGCACCACGGCTACAGCGTCTCGTGGGTCGGTATGACTGCCTGCTTGTTTTCTTTCTGGTGAGTCCGCCAACTTGGGTGCGGGGGAAGCGGGTGGGGTGCTGGCATGGCGACGACCAAGGGTGTGTGGACAGCCAAGTCCTTCAGTCCTTGTATGACGCCATACAAGCGGTGGAGACCACATGGACGATAGCCGCTTTACGTGAGGTGGGCTGCCCTTTTTTTGGAACGGGTTCTTCCCGGTGTGGTTGGTGTTGTTGGCTTTTGAAAGAAACAAAAGCACGAGAACAACGTCTTCTGTACAAACGAAAAAGGAACGTCCCTATGCGCTCAAGAAAGGAACCCCCCCCTACGCGCCCAAGGTGCTGTCGTCGCTCCCAGAGGCCGCACTCGAAGAGCTGCTGGTCTCCGAAACAGACACAGACATATGCTCAGAGGAGGCTGTCGAGCCCTTCCCCCCGCCCCCCCCACCACTCAAGAGACGACCACGACTCCCCACGCTTGTCGTTGACTCACTGCCACTCGAGTCTTCCTCACCATCGGACGAGCTGCTCGGTGATGAGCGTGTCGGCGGGGAGGGAGTGGGGGGCTCATCACAACAGGGGCAGTCAAACCGACAAAAGTACTCGCCGGCCAGGTCGACGTCGTCCGGTAGCCGCTCGACTCCGAGGCTCCACTTGACCTGGGCCTCGTGGTTCAAGATGGCCGTCTGGTAGGCGAGCAAGCTGGCGTAGGGGACGACGCCCATGCCTTGGAGCGTCGTCTGGATGCGCCTGATAGGCGCGTTGCGCTGCTCCGGCGCCCCCGAGTCCACCCCGTCCATCGCCGCGTACGACCGCGGGTCGAACGCGTCCGAGCAAAGATGATTGAAGATGTGGAAGCGGTCGGAGACCACCGTACAGTCCATCAACATCCACCCAAGCTTGCCGAGCGCCACACGGAACGCACCGCATGCAAAGTCGTAAATGAGGAAGCTTGGGATGCGGGCGAAGCGCGTCAGCAGCATGTTAAGGAGCACCTGCGGCGCCTCCTTCCTGTCGAGCACGGTGAAGGCGAGGATGAGCGGGTGCTTGCAGCCGCAGCAGATCGTCATCGCGCCCGGGGAGAACTTGTGCGCTTTCGCGTAGTGCTTTGAACACATGCCCGTGGACAACACCTCCTCCCACAAGAACGGCTCCGGCCTGCACTGGGGGAGTGACGGCGCGCACGTCCCCGTGTGCTGGTGACGCCCCGAGGCCAATGGGAAGCGCTTCTTGAAATCCGCCGCCATCTCCTCCTGGGAGCGCCCCCCGCACTTCCACAGCCGCTCGAACTCGACCGCCTTCTCGGGCCCGTTCTGCCACTCGCGGAGGAAGCTGTCGATGGCGTCAGCGACGCAATGGAGTGTGGTGGACAAGGCAGTCACCAGAGCAGGCAGGGACGCAAAGAGGCAGCTAGCCGCGCGCATGCCGAGCTGCACAAACCGCAGTTCACGGAGCATGTCGACGATGGGCTTGCGCTCGTCAGTCTCTGGGAGCTCGGTGGAGGATGTCGACGCCGCAAGCAGCTCTGTGATGCCCTGCTGGTGGTTGCTGCCCGAAAGTACGGCTGCCAGACTCCTCACCGCCCCAACTTGGCTGGCACGAAACGGGAGCACGACGCTGTCAATCGTGATGGCGGTGACAAACGAAAGCAGCTCCCTCCGCGCGTCCTTTCCCAGGATAGCAACCTGGGCGGCGAGGAAGGGTGAGTCCGCGTCGGCGTCCCCCTTGCCGGCTTTGAACGGCTGCCGACCGCAATCCGCCTTCCGCCGCTTGCCTTTCGCCCCCTCACCGTAGGCGGGACGCTTTCCTTTGCTGCCAGTGCGCTGGGCAGCGTCGACGCGCTGCACACGAGGAAGCGAACCACCGGCTGCCCCAGGTGCCGTTGTCGGTGCCCTTGGTGGCGTCGCCGCCGACACCCCCCCCGTCGCCGTCGACACAGCACCCATCGCCGCCGACACCCCGCCCGTCGCCGCCGGTGTAGATGCAGACGGACGCGTTGGCGGCGTTGCCGCCGACGCCCCGCCCGTCGCTGCAGGTGTAGATGCAGACGGACGCGTTGGCAGCGTTGCCACCGACGCCCCGCCCGTCGTCGCAGGTGGAAATGCAGACGGACGCGTTGGCGGCGTTGCCGCCGACGCCCCGCCCGTCGCCGCTGGTGTAGGTGCAGACGGACGCGTTGGCGGCGTTGCCGCCGACGCCCCGCCCGTCGCCGCAGGTGTAGGTGCAGACGGACGCGTTGGCAGCGTTGCCGCCGACGCCCCG
>Ga0114957_1004840_pt1 | contig 11388 bp, 12 predicted proteins | sample BantaG_FD_87175 | JGI IMG/M metagenome (GOLD analysis project Ga0114957, IMG submission 87175) | Marine algal microbial communities from Bantry Bay, Ireland - BantryBay_4 metaG | ecosystem: Host-associated > Algae > Red algae > Unclassified | place: Bantry Bay, Ireland | collected 2014-11-21 | reverse complement strand
TTTACAAAAGATTCTCATCGTTTATCGTATCATTTATCGGTTCTCTTATCTAAAAAGATTTCTAATTATTTTTCTTTACAGATAAATGGAGCTTGGACTATAGAAATCTTGTTCCATTGTTCCTCGATCCACCGAGTGATACAAATGATTTAGCAAGTGTGGGCGTAGCTGGAAAGTTTCAATTGACTAGAGCATTTGGAATAGTAGTAGATTATACATTTCCGATTTCTTCATTGCGTACTTCGGAAAACGGATACTATCGTCCTTTTGGAATAGGGTTAGAATGGGAGACAGGAGGAGGACATGTTTTTCAAATGAATTTCACTAATGCCACGGGACTTTCAGAGACTGACTATATTCCCTATACGACCAGTAACTGGTTAGATGGAGAATTTAGATGGGGATTTACTATTTCAAGATTATTTACAATTAGATAATGAAGTCTATTATTCTTATTCCATTATTAATTTTCGGACTCATCCTGGTAAATAAACCAGAGTCTCCTACAGTGCCTATAAATGATAGGACAGTAAATTCTGTATTAGCAGAGTTAGGAGAAAACAATAGAGATAAACAACCTGATTTTACCATGGAAGGGGTTTCTGCTGAGAAGGGTAGAGAACTAGTAATAGATGGTTTTACCACATCTAACGGTAAGAAAACTAGTAAGCAGAGTAAACATTTTAAATGTATCTCCTGCCATAATGTAGTTAAGGAAGATATAGATCTAGCTCATCCAGATCCACAAGAAAGATTAGAATTAACGAATGATCTCGGAGTTCCTTTTTTACAAGGAACAACACTTTATGGAGCAGTAAATAGATCGACTTATTATAATGGAGACTATGCAAAGAAGTACGGGGATTTAGTAAAACCAGCCCGAAACGATATCCGTGGAGCGATACAATTATGTGCCGTCGAATGTGCACAAGGTCGCAAACTCAAAGACTGGGAGGTAGAGTCGATACTTGCATATATGTGGTTTTTAGAATTAAAAATGAGCGATCTTATTTTTTCACCTGAGGAACTGAGAATGATGGTATCCACAGCAAGCTCATCTGAAGAAAGACAAAAGAAAGCAACCCTAATAAAATCTAAATTTGCCTCTAAAGCAGATGCCCATTTTGAGTATCCACCAGATGATCGTAAAAAAGGATATGAGGGCATATTTGGAGATCCAGATAATGGAAAACTGATTTACGAAAACAGTTGTTTGCACTGTCATGAAAACAGGAAGTATTCATTTTTGCACTTAGATAATAGTAAGCTGAGTTTTAAATCACTTAATAGAAAAGCAGGAAGCTATCACGGTCATTCTATTTACCAAGTTTCTCGATGGGGAGTGCCTTCTAAATCAGGAAAGAGCTCTTATATGCCCCAGTATCCCATCGAAAAAATGAGCAATCAGCAGCTAGAAGATCTACGAGCTTATATTGCATTCAAGGCGGAGTAAGACTTTCAAAATTTCTGATTTATTAATCGTGACGGAAGTAAAAGAAATCGTATTAAATCAAATCCTATTGTCACCTCGACCGTAGCGGAGAGGTCCTCATACATATATTCCGAGAGCTAGTTAAGGATAAAAAAAGTAAAGAATAATAGCGTTGAGTAAATACAACATCAGCTCAACAAATATTCCTCCCAGTCTTCAATATGATCGATGTCGTTTAGCGTTTCTAGCAGTTGGTATCGCAAGTTTTTACCTTTAATTTTATTCAAGGTTTTTTCCAGTTCTCGACCAGAGCTCCACGGGATATTTATAAACAAATCTAGATGCGTTTGCTTCATGCCGAGTAAATAGTAACCTCCATCCTGAGCAGGCCCTACTACGACATCATTATGATCTAGTGCCTCAAAAGCTTCTTCTATAATTTCTTTAGTAAGGTATATACAGTCACTTCCTATAATAACTGCTTTTCCATGATAACTCAGCACCTCAATAAAAGCATCCATCATTTTTTCTCCTAGATCTCCTCCCCGTTGTAGCATTTTAAGATATACGGTAGGACTCCATGAATCTTCTTTATCTATAAAATCACTATAGTATAAATATTTTTTAGCATCTACCATAACGGTTGTACGCCGGGTGCTATCGAGGAGTTTATAATAAATAGCAAGGGCCGTCGTATCATCGGAGGACTTTGCTATTCTAGTTTTTACCTTTCCTTTCTCAGGATTTTTTATAAATATTATTAATGCCTTGTCTGTCAATGTCTAATCTTTTTTCTTCTTTTTATCTTCCTTTTCTTTGATTCTTACGACGTCACCTTCTTCTAGTTTTTTAGAAATGGCAGAGTAGGGTCCAGTTACAATTTCCTCACCTTCAGACAAACCACTTGTAATAGAAATGTATTCATCATCTTGTATTCCCGTAACGACCTTAGCCACTCTCACGGTGTCTGCAGATTTGATAAAAACAACTTCTTCAAATTCTTCTTTGTTGGAATTGGTAGCTTCATCCTCCTCATCTGTTTCTAATTCTCTCGTCGTGACGGCTTGTATAGGTATCGACAACTGACCATCCATCGTATTGGTAAAGATATCAACAGACGCAGACATACCCGGACGGAAAGGATATTTAGCTCCGAGACTAGAATATGATTCTGCTTCGATACGGATCTTTACGATAAAGTTAGTAACCTGATCCGTATTAAGAGCAGCACCGGCTAGTGAGGAAATATTAGAAGCTGAGTTAGCAATTTCTGTTACACTTCCCTTAAACGTTGTTCCTAAATATGCATCTACTTCTATTTCTACGTTGTCTCCTAAACTTACTTTTAAGATATCGTTTTCGCTTACATCAACTTGTACTTCCATTGCATTGAGGTTAGCGATACGCATCATTTCTGTTCCTGCCATTTGGATAGTTCCTACGACTCTTTCTCCTTGTTCTACAGACATGCTTGACACGATTCCGTTTGCCGGTGCTTTTATAGTGGTTCGATTTAGACTAGTACGTAATTGCTTAAGGACGGCTTCCGACGATTTTACAGCGTACATAGATCCTTCCTTACTTTTCTCCGCTGATTTTATAGATGCATCTGAGGCCCTTAAGTTAGCTTCTAGTCCTTTAAGGTTAGAAAAACTTTGATCAAATTCCACTTGAGAGATAACACCATCTTTTTTAAGCTGCACGTTTCTATCATGAATGGTTTTAGCATTTTCCATTTGAGCCATTATCTGTTCTTTCTGTGCTATACTACTTTGTATTTGAGCTTCGCTCATAGACATTTGAGATTTGGCACTATTGAGTCCTGCTTCTCCTCGTTCTACCTCTGAGACATAAGTGTCTGGATCTATTTTAGCAAGTATCTGACCCATGACTACGCTATCACCTTCCTCTACCATTAGTTTTACGATTTCGCCTGAAACATCAGAGGAAATTTTTATTTCTGTTTCGGGAAAAACTTTACCACTTGCGGATACGGTTTCTGCAATACTTCTTTTCTTAGCTTCTTCTACCGTGACTTCTTCTCCTTTTGGTTTAGATCGAGATTTTAAGAAAGCTGCCACCCCTAATCCTATTAAGAGTATCACTAATACCCAAATTAACCAAGTTCGTTTTTTCTTCTTTTTCGTCATTTGCTGTTAGCTGTTAGTTAAGTTGTAATGGGTGACCTAGATAAAAATCGATCACTTTTGTTTTAAATATATAGTCATACTTAGCAATCACTAAATTTAGTTGAGCAACGTCTAACTGATTTTTAGCATCGATATAATCGTAAGTATTTACGGCACCTAAATCGTATTTTCTTTTCGTATTGGCGAAAGCCGCCTGCTGCGAATCATAAGACTTTTGAGAAGCTTTTACCTGAAACTTTGCAGTCTTTGCATCTACCAGTGCTTGCATCACTTGTATTTTTAAATTATCCTTGAGCTGAGCATTTGCCAGTTCAGTAGATTCTATATTTAATTTTGCTCTTTCAATATTAGAGCGATTAACCATATTGTTATAAATGGGGATATTTAAATTGATACCTACTCCATAAGATAAATTGTCTTGTATCTGATCAAAATAAGCTTGGTCTTTAAAAACGGGAATCTGCTGCTGTACGCCGAGTGATATCTGATCTTGACCGATAAGATCTGTTATTATTTGATTATCGATCATAAATTGATTTTGCACTACTACGGTTTCAAATCCATCAATAAATACCCCTTTATTAGAATAATTAGTTCCCACACTACCACCAGCAGACAAAGAAGGCATCCGAGCCGATTTAGCAATATCTACTCCGAGTGACGCTGCTTCTAAGTCTAGATTAGCCGCTTGAACATTAGGCTGTGTATTTAAAGCTGATTGATAAATTTCTTCTACTGTTAAAATTTCCGGATCTGTTTTTAAAGGAATATCTCCGTCTGGTATAATGACATCGATGTCTTCTTGAATTCGTAAAAGTTGTTTAAGATTTAATAGGGCAGTGGCTATTGCATTTGCGGCGGCTAGAATATTTTGCTCATTGAGTGCGATCTGCGCTTCTATATTTAAAGCTTCGTTTTCAGGTCTTGTTCCCGCGGAAATAAGTTTCATTAATTGAGATAATTGCTCTTTACTGAGATCTAATTGGCTCGTAACGATTTTTAAATTTTCCTTGGCAAATATGACATTAAGATATGTGTTAGCTACTAGCAAAGCCATATCTCTTTCGCTCTGTGCAACATCTAGATAGGAAGCCTTTGTATTAATCTGCGCTTGCTTTACGGTATTTCTTAATCTACCTCCGTTATATATTACGATTCCAGAATTTAAAGAGAAGTTATTTGCATAAAAGGTCTCAGATACAAAATCATTGGTTACCGGATCTACGGATCTACCTAGATTTAAATTCATCGAACCGCCAGCATTAAAGTTGGGATATTTTGCATGCTGAGCCTGCGTCTCATCTATCTCGGCAAATCGTTGTCCTAATTTTGCCTGTGCAATGCTGATATTATTACTGAGGGCATGATTTACGCATTTTTCAAGACTCCATTTTTCTTGAGCTGTTAGAGAAAAGCTGAACATACAAATAGCACCGAAAGAAAGTATTAGATTTTTAAACATAGTTATAGTCTATGATTCAAAAATACCATCTTACTAGCTGCGGAGGAAATAATTTATATAAAGGTTCCTATGTTGTCGATAAACCTCCTATAAATAGCACTTAGAATAATAAAAACGCTATTAGCGACGATCTTGACTATTGATGTCACCTTGTGTTATTCCTATTAATTGGTCATAACCCTCATAGTAGGATCTATAGTACATAAGCACCGTGTAATCGTTTTCTGTCTCATGCCAGGAACCTTCTAATGCCGTAAGATCAAGTTTCCCTTTTTTATCTACTGCAAATAAGTAATCATAATAGCCCTGCTTCAATAGGATTTTGCCGATATATGACCTTCGTTTTTCATCATAAAACATCTGATGTTCTTCTGTAGGGAGATAGTTGTTAAATCCACCGACTATATATACATCCTCTTCTATTCGATCTGTTTCTAAAACAAAAATTACATTAGTGTATTCTGCAGATAAATTTTCCTCAGGTCGATCTTGGGTATACATTATAAAGCCTCCGTTAGCATCATTACGAGTATGGAAAGTTCGATACGCTCTATCATGTTGCAGATCTAATAATACGTCTGTTGATTCTAATTTAAAATCTACCGTATTTACGTTGAGACCAGGGCTGATTAATGTCCGCGTATCAAAATTTCTATATTCCTTAATTCCTGGAAAGACGACAACATCTCCATAATCAAAAACGAGGTTATCTCTGTTTGTAAATTTTGGAGTGAGACCATAGATGGCAGATTCCCAGTTATAGTTTTGTAAAACAACCGCAGAAATAGAAACTAATGGATCATCAAATTCCTGTCCCTTAATATTGGCTTGGAAATCAAATTCTTGATGTGTCTCATACTTTAACGGATCGCTAGGAATTACATTTGTAGTCGAGAGTGAGATTTTATTATCTACCACTAGAAATCTTCTAGTTAAAACAGGTTGCTTTTTGCTATTATCTTCATAAACTACTAATAGGTAATTTCCAGAATAATTCCACTTAATATCATCATTAGGTAATAACAATGTGTACTGTGTATATTCTAGAAAGGTGCTAAAAGAAAAATCCATCATCTCTATTTCTTCGTCCGTAAATCCATCGAGATATTCTATATTATCAATAGTAGAAGGATTCCAGTCTCTATCACAATGGATAAGATCATAGATAAATGAATTTCCAGTATTCTCAATGTCATCAAATTTCAATACCAATTTAGTATTCATCGATGCATTTAAATTTATTATAGGAAAAGATAATGGAGCATCGGCTAGTTCAAAAGTGACGCTCTTTGCATAAGAAGTGTATACTTTATTTTTAAAAGTGAGATTCTCGTATTGAGAAAATATAGGGCTTACGCCAATGAAGAATAAAATAAAACTAATAATCAACCTCGGACTCATACTGTAATAACGGTAAGATTACTATAATATAGTTAAGAAAACATAAAAATATTTAAACCTCGTAGAATAACAGACTTTTTAAGATTTGAGATTACATAAATTCTCTTTATCTTATTACTTCAAAACAAAAAACCAATCATCATGATGCCAGAAGTTAATTATATAGCTGTGGTAGTTGCAGCTTTAGTTCCAGGCATAATGGGAGCTATTTACTATGGACCCTTATTAGAAAAACAGTGGCTGAGTTCGATGGAAAAAACCAAAGAAGAAATGGTCCCTAATAACATGCCGGTAAGCTATGGGCTTGCCTTAGTAATGGCTTTAATAATTTCGTTATTTATGAAATTTGTCATGGAATTAGTTCATAAAGATGTAAGCGATGCCGGTGAATTGATATTTGCTAGCCATCATACTTTTGGGCATGGTGCTTTTCATGGAATTTTACTATGCCTTTCTTTTGCAGTACCCGTAATTGTTTCATTGGGACTGTTTCAAAAAAATAGTGCAAAAAACATTTTATTGAATGTTGCATTTTGGCTAATATGCTTTGCCCTTATGGGAGGTATATTAGACGTATGGAATTAATAAGGCCTTGTAAAAACAGATTAGTATAAGGTTTAGAATTGGGAGTGAGACATGAGCGTCTCACTTTTTTTATGAATAATGGATCATTTAAAACCCGATATCTCCATCTTCAAAAAGCGTCCATTTTTTTACTGTTTTAAAATTCTTTTTGGTTTTGGAGTTTTCTATTTCTGTAACAATAAAAGTATCACCTTTTATTTCTGTAGTGACTTGCTGATCATAGTTCTCACTTCCAAATAGAGAAAACAAATGGAGCTGCCTCAAAGCGTTCGTTTTTTTATTAAGACTAAATAATGAAATGATGTCGCTATAATGTCCTCCTTCCGTGCGAGTATAAAAAATTCGACTTATTCTTTTATCATCATTGTATAATTCATGGATGCAAATGCTTTTCCCATCTTCTTTTTGCGTATTCTCATAAGAGTGTTTATAGTCAGATAGTAAGCTTAAAGTAATATTGTCGATGGGGACTTTATTAGATTCCGTGCAGCTTGATAAAATAAATGTTTCTAAATCTTTTTGAAAAGCTCTTTTGGCCTCTACTTTTCTTTGCATTTCGTCAGATACTGTAACCACTATATCTTTAGGAGCCCTTATTTTTTCCTTTTTTAAGGCCTCCTCGGATTCCTTCAAAGCATCTTTATTTCTATCCCGTTTATTTTGTGATTGCTGATCACATTGTACAAAAGAAATTACCAATGCCATCAGGGCTAATAATTTTAAACCTTGTATAATCTGTTTCATCATTTGTATTTTACTAGATCAGGTTTACTGGTCCATTTATTATTTTTTATTCTAAATCTCCATGGCCAATGAGCACATTCCTCCGCAGTGGACATTCCTACACGGGGACCTTTAATAATATTTTTCTTCGCAATTTTTACTCCTCTATCTTCTATCCACAAAGGGGAATGCTTAGAGCTCAGGTCGATACCATTTTGAGCTTTAGTGATATCCATACATCGCGTAAACTTCCCTGGGCCGTTACAAGAGGCTTTTTTAGAAATCGGCATTTTTCTTCTCTTTTCCATTATGTCTAAACCGTCAGATGGATCGATTGCTCTGACTAAAATCGCATGTGCAATTCCTTCAGGAGCCGTTACGATATTAAATAGATTATGGATACCATAGCAGATATAAACATAACACGTACCGCCGATAGCAAACATAGTTTCTGTTCTTGGAGTACGTTTATTCGCGTAAGCATGACAAGCCTTATCATCAGGAGCCCGATAAGCCTCTGTTTCTACGATCATTCCAGCGGTAAATTTTCCACCTACATTAGAAACTAAATATTTACCCAGTAAATCTTTAGATAGACCTAAGACATCCATGCTCTGATAGTAGGACTGGGGAATGATGGCCATTTTACCTTCTGGAATAATTAGGTGCTTCTTTAGTAATAGAAATATTGTGAGGATGACTTTCTGCAACGCCTGCATTAGTGATTTTGACGATTTCTTTTCCATGCATATGAGAGATATCTGGAGCTCCTACGTATCCCATTCCCGCTCGCAATCCACCGAGATACTGCACCATAACTTCTCCTACAGAACCCTTAAAAGGAACTCTCCCTTCGATTCCCTCCGGAACCAGTTTTTTAATATCATCTTCTGCATCTTGGAAATAACGATCCTTAGATCCGATTTGCATCGCTCCTAATGATCCCATCCCTCTATACACTTTAAATTTTCTACCCTGGAATATTACGGTCTCGCCTGGTGCCTCTTCTGTTCCAGCAAATAAAGATCCCGCCATAATAGTATTTGCCCCAGCCACTAATGCTTTTGCAATATCACCCGTGTAACGGATACCTCCATCTCCGATAATCGGAACATTTAAATGTTTTACTTTTTCGTAGGCACTGCGTATGGCATAAAACTGTGGCACTCCGACGCCTGCTACTATCCGTGTAGTACAAATACTTCCTGGTCCTACACCTACTTTTATTCCGTCTACACCGGCTTCCGCCAGTGCCAGAGCTCCTTCTCCCGTAGCGACATTTCCACCGATCACTTGGAGGTTTTTATATTTTTGTTTTACTAGTTTAATGGCATCGATTACTCCTTTAGAATGACCATGTGCGGTGTCTAAACATATCGCATCTACATCTACTTTTACGAGCGCTTCTACGCGATCGAGCATGTCTTGTGTGACACCTACCGCAGCACCGACTACTAGTCTTCCTCTGGTATCTTTGGACGAATTAGGATAGTCTTCTACTTTCATAATATCCTTATACGTAATAAGACCTATGAGTGTATTATGATCATCTACAACCGGAAGTTTTTCAATCTTGTATTTCTGTAAAATTTGTTTTGCTTGTTCAAGCGTAGTCCCTTCTGGAGCGGTGATTAAGTTCTCCTTAGTCATAATCTCTTTGACCGATCGATTAATATTGACCTCAAATCGTAAATCTCTATTGGTTAAAATACCAATCAATTTATCGTTATTATCCACAACAGGGATTCCTCCTATCTTATGTTGCTTCATCAAATCTAAGGCATCAAAGATCATAGCATCATCCGTTAAAGTCACCGGATCGACGATCATCCCACTTTCTGATCTTTTTACCGCTCTTACCTGTGCTGCCTGCTCTGCAATGGACATGTTTTTATGGATAATACCGATGCCTCCTTGACGTGCTAGTGCAATCGCTAATCTTGCTTCGGTTACCGTATCCATCGCAGCTGAAACGATAGGGGCATTGATTCTAATTTCTTTGGTAAATTGAGTAGAAATATCTACATCTCGCGGAAGAACTTCTGAATATCCTGGTACTAAAAGAATATCATCGAAAGTATATGCGTCAGATTGCTGGTTTAAATTACTTTTATCCATGTGTAAAGATATTTAAAATTATTTTTGAACATATTTTCTGAAAGAGAATTTAGTTTCAATTTTGTCATTGTTAAAACAATAATGGATGCTGTCAGTTCAAGGAGATGTATTTTTTATGAAAGAGGCGATCAAAGAAGCCCAAAAAGCAAGAGCCGGGGGAGAGGTACCCGTCGGTGCAATTGTTGTTGCTAAAGGAAAAATTATAGCTAAGGCTCATAACCAAACCCAGTTGTTAAGTGATGTAACTGCTCATGCAGAAATCATGGCGATTACCTCAGCGAGTTCTTATTTAGGGAATAAATATTTAAAAGAGTGTGCCATTTTTATAACCCTAGAACCTTGTGTGATGTGTGCTGGAGCGCTAGCCTGGTCACAAATAGGTAGAGTTGTGTATGGAGCTAGTGATGATAAAAAAGGTTTTATGCGATATGGTAAGGAATTATTACACCCATCTACAAAATTAGAATTTGGCATTTTACATGATGAGTGCTCGCAGTTATTAGTTAAATTTTTTGATGAGAAAAGAAGACTCAAAAAAATGTAAGAACTTATAAATAGTGTTAAGTTTTTTAAGCTTTACGCCAATAAGCCTCATTTCCATTTAAACATTCGTTAAGTCTAATAGTCAAATTTGACAATAATAACTTTCTATCTTAATTTCATTCTAGAACAAATTGTATTGCCATGATGAAGAGTAACTATTTTTTAGCGGCCGTTGTAGGTTTATTATTTTTAAGTTCATGCAGCCCTCGGTTAACACCTTTTACACAGAGAATGTATGATGAATATTCCTGGTCCGATTCCGAACTGAAAAGAATACAGTTTTATCTTTCGGATGATATCCGACTTTCTCGTGATGTCGGCTCGGAAGACTCGCAAATCAAAGGCGGAAAAATACGTGTCAAAGATGGAAGAAAAGTAGAGGAGATTAAGTTTAAGAAAGGAACTCCTGGTGTTCTTATTTATACACCTAAAGAAAATCGTTTTGCTATTTCTTTTGATAGCGATGATCGTTATTTAGTTTTCGGTCCGAGTAAACAATATGGAGGTAAATATACGCTCCGTGCGAAAGACTGGAAAAAGCAATATGGTAAAATCACCTATGGAGAAAAAGTATATTTTACAGATAACGAAAGCGCTTTTACAACTCTAATGGTAGACATTAAAAAAGCCAATAAGGTAAAATATAAACGTGAAAATGTGGATGGTCGTAAGGTAGGGAGGTAGGCTAGTTATCAGTTTACTAGTATTGAAGGCTCAAAGGTTTAAAGGCTCAATAGCTCAAAGACTTAAAGACTCAAAGGTTTAAAGGTTTAAAGGTTCAATAGCTCAAAGGTTTACTGATATCAGAATTACACATTAGTTATGTTTTTTTACATAAAAAAAAATCTAATGGTTTAATATCTAATGGTCTAATATCTACTAGTCTAATGTCTAATGATCTAAAGTCTACTAGTCTAACATTTAATAATAAAAAGGGGACGACCTAAAAAAAGAATGTCGAGAAAAACCATTTA
>Ga0114957_1004838_pt1 | contig 11391 bp, 13 predicted proteins | sample BantaG_FD_87175 | JGI IMG/M metagenome (GOLD analysis project Ga0114957, IMG submission 87175) | Marine algal microbial communities from Bantry Bay, Ireland - BantryBay_4 metaG | ecosystem: Host-associated > Algae > Red algae > Unclassified | place: Bantry Bay, Ireland | collected 2014-11-21 | reverse complement strand
TTTGAGAGGTGCTCTCGGTTGGGAGAGGCGGGCGATCCTTAGGACAACCAACAAAGCACGTTCGCACACACACACACAAGCTCAAGCCACTCAACCACTTCACCGTGGTCCCCCAACCCCTATTCCCACTGCGTTTCAACAGATGGCGCGAGGGAGCGGTGGAGGCGGTGCCGTCATCGGTTCCGCCTGTCTGGTCGTAGTCGCCAAAGAGGCCCGAATTGGTTTCACCGGACAGCTCCTCGGCCTCTCGTGACGTGTGGCCAACTGCTCCGTATGTACATGGATCGCGAGACACCTACAACCAAGGGGGCGGATGCAAGGTGCCGGCGTCTCTCCAACGTCACAGGCAGAGCCATCCACCCCACTAGAGCCCCGGCCAGAGGGGCGCACAGTGGACCGTACCCCAAATCTCAATACCAGGTTCCCGGCACGCAACATTGGTCGCCGTAAGAACCACGAAAAGCTCACTGCACTCGCACCCGTGACGAAAAGAGCGCCTGGACCGGCAGCAAGGGCGTGCGCATCTCTGGAGCCGAGGTGCGGCGCAGTGAAGGATTCCAGGGCCTGGTGTGGCAGCAGTCGAGCGCTCGTTTACGCTACCGGCCAAGCTGCGCAGTCGATTGAGGTTGGCGCCGGGAACGACGGCAAGTCCGTTGGAACTGTCTACAGCGGGCTTCCCGCGGCCACACACGTCCGTTGGGAAGCCGGCGTGCCGCCAGTGTCTGCCACACTGGTACTCGCGAGGCACTCCTGGTGTAGCCAGTTGTGTCGCCACCCAGGGTGAGGATCTGGTCGCCCCTGGCCAGAGCTCCCCGGAGCAACCGCTGTGGCTGTTGTGGACTGTCTCGGAGCTCGATCCAAAAGGGCCACCAGAGAAGGAGAAAAGGAAGACGCAGCAGTAGGAGGTGGCGCCCGGCAGCTGTCAGGGCTGATTGTCGGTGTCGCAAGGTCCTCACAGACGTGCCCAGTCCAATATGACACTGTGCACGCGTCATCGGGTGGCAGCTCGAGTACCCCTTAAACGACTGGCGGCAGCTCCAGTGCCCCTCATTCTTGCAGCTCAGCGCGTATGAGATGCGGAGGGGTCCTCTTCAGTGCGACTTTCGGCTTCCAGCATGAAGGTGTCCGTACAGGGTGCTCTCAGCTCGATGTCGCTTGATACGCTCATCTGATCATCTAGCGTCGCCAAAGGGCCGCCCGAGAGCTCTCCTTTGACGTACTTCGAGACTTAGCACTCCCAATCATCTTTCAGAGCTGAGAGGAGCCGTCCGGGGAGTCGATCACTGTAGTCCTCTAGTCCCATTGTAGGCCGCTCCGACAGCTCTTGGGTCGACAAGTGCTGAACACAGGATGGGGGCGGCTTATCGCACGTTGGGAGCAGGAGCGCACGAGGGAGATCAGGCACTGTATCCTCTGCAGGCTCTAGCGTCCCAGTACTGCGACAGGCCCTGTGAAAATCCCATGGACGGCGGTGACGGTGGCGACCTCTTCTTCGCACGGCAGGTATCCTTGTGACCTCAGCACGCGGGGTCGCTGACGTGGGGCTCCGGTTGAAGGAAGACCTGTGCATCCTGTCTTTCGCTCCTACACCCTCTCTGACGACGTGTGTTGAGCACGTGAAGCGGTGCATCCCGCTTCTCCCTCCCACCCCCGTGCATCTGGGACCCTCAGGCCGTGGCGTGTGTCGCGCAGTGCATCCTGCTCGCGTCGGAGGGGGGCTGGGACGACGACACACTGCCAGAGGTGCGGAGCGATGCCAGGGAGGGCTCCTGCACAAGGGCTCGGTGAGGTGCCAATAGGGGCGTGGGACCACGGTGGAGCTAACCCGTCGTGGAGCGCATCCAGTAGTGGGTGCTGTGTGTCGTGTCTCGCTCGGGCCCGGGGAGCGGAGAACGGCGTGCGTCCTTTGCGTGGGGGAGCACGGGGGCGCGACTGCGAGCGCGTGGGGAGGGTGAGGGGCACCCAATAGAGTACATAGGTGACGTCTAGCACCTCTTTGTGCCCACACACAACGATACCCCGCCTCACAGTCTCCGCTCCCTCTGACCCACCCTACACAACTTCCTCTGCCTCCTCGTCTCCTTCACTCACGCCCTACTGTAGCATGGGCCGCACGAAGTCCCCTGCCCGCCGTAGCGCCTCCCCCGACCCCGCCCACACTCGCGGCGGCAAGAGCATCGTCGGCCTGAAGGGCATGAAGGGCCAGGCGCGGAACGCCCTGCGCACGAACGGCTTCGCGAGTGGTGTCCGGGCGGCGCTGGTGCTGTCCGACGCCCGCGCAGCCGCCCAGAGAGGCGGGGCAGCGTCGAGCGCCGGCGGCGCGGCGGCGGAGCACGGGGCTGCCGAGAGTGTGGCAGCCGCTCAGCGCTCCCTCCACCAGGCGCAGGCGCCGCGCCTCTATGCCGGCGGGGTGAAGAAGCCGCAACGCTACCGTCCCGGGACGGTGGCGTTGCGTGAGATTCGCAAGTTTCAGAACTCCACCGAGATGCTCATCCCTATGCGGCCCTTCCAACGTGTTGTCAAGGAGATCGCTTTGGGCTACAAGACCGACCTGCGCTTCCAGTCGACGGCGATTGTGGCTCTGCAGGAGGCGGCAGAGGAGTACCTCGTCGGCGTGATGGCCGATGCCATGATGTGTGCGCTGCACGGTGGGCGCAAGACTCTGATGATGAAGGACATTGCGTTGGCGCGCCGCATCCGCGGCCCTGACCGCGTCTGACACAATTGTTGGCAAGGTAGTCGATGTTGCGCTGTTTCTTCGTTTGCCGTCTCGCGTCATGCATCTGCGCGTGCGTACACCTTTTAACAGAGCCGCGTTCTGTGTGTTTATCACTTTGCGTAGCCAGGAAGTCACAATCAGATACCTTTAAACACTGCCTCACCCATCACACATCTTAATTCTCACGACATCTGGTTGGCGGAAACGCCGACTTGGCAATGGCCGCTGGTGCGGTGTCACCGCGGTTCTTCTCAAGTGGCAGGTCCGCGACAGCTCGACCACGGCAACCGCCACCAGCTGCGGGCCGTGGGGGCGGTGGGCGCGAGAGAAGCAACTCAATCCACTCCGGCGGGCGACATCGTCTTCCTCTGTGTCATGGCCGAGGGAAACAGCCATGACGGTGGCAGCGACTCCGCTGCTCAGGGGCGTCCGCCCCACCGCGGAGGATGCTGACCTTCGGGGCGCCCAGTTAACGAAAAGATACGCTAAAGGAGAACGGCTTCCGCTCCGTCGCGTGACAGTGCAGCCGCTGCAGACGCCTACCGTTGTGCGCCGTGAGGGCGGTCGGCGCAAAAGGAGGCAACTCCTCCCGCTCCGGCCGGCCACGTCGTCCTCCGCTGTATCACGACAAAAGGGCGCAGCCATGACGAGAGCGGCGACTCCGACGAAGAGGGGCGTATTCCCCAGCGTCACCGATGCCGACAGGTCGAGAACCCGACGACCGGCAAGAGAGTCTGTCCATGGAAACAGGCCACCAGCTCCGCAAGATGCTCCTGGAAAACCTGCTCCGACAGCCCAAGGCCGTGTGGACGAAGCGGGACTGCCTCGCACGGGTGCAGGCCAGCACTTGCATCCCGCGGTGTAGCTACACGCGCACCCAAATCCAAAAACTGCTGGGTCTACAAAGGGATCACTCCCGAAATCGTATCTCTTACCCAATGGGCGAGAGATCCTGAGTCCTCTGCAGAGGGGACAATTTTGTTGCTGGTCGCTCGCCGATCCACAACCTCCGCTCCGCGCAAACAGCACCAATGGAGGACCGACGCTGACGTGCGTCAGGCCATCGGTGAAGGACGCAGTTACTGCGCATCGGGCAGCGGTTCTCGAACAACGGCACTTGCTGCTTGACGGCGACCGCCCGACATTTTCCATCTACTCTCTGTGAGCCTCACACGAGTGCGCTGTCGGAATCCCCACCCCCCCTAGCACGCTTACCGCAACTCCCGCACCACCGTCGCTGGCCGTGGCGCGACTCCCCGTCTCCGACTGTGTCGTCGCCTTGTCTGTGCCCTCAAACCGCCGCTATTCGGTTCCCTACTACCGACGCCCCCCTTCGATTCCGACGGCAGTGCGCTGCCCTGTCAACACCGGACAACCTCCGAGCTCCCCCATCGTCCTCTCGGGCACCATCTGCAGCGAGGCTCTAGTCCCTGCGTTGGTGCCGTACCTCCGGTCTCTTGACGGCGGCGGGACCACAACGGCCACCTGGTGGCTGCTTCCTTCTCCCACGGTAGTGCCTTCCTCCAGTCCTCTCCATGGCACCGCGCCACCGGTGTCCGCACAAGAATTGTAGCAGGTCATTCCGGTGGAAGGCCGGCCTCGGTCGCCATGTTCAAGTGCAGCATTCAGATCTGATGGGCGTCGCGCAGGCTCTGCTTGCCGGTGCGGACGACTCGCAGACCGCCAATGTCTGCGGCAGCACGGCAGCCCATGGCAGAGAGATCTCCTCCGGCGCTGGCGTTGCGGTGGCAGCACCAAGTGCTGCCGCAGATGCAGACAAGGATGCCAACGAGGGTGCAATGAGCGACGTCGAGGCCGACAGCCACAGCGCCGACCTTCGGCGCACCAACTCCTGGACGGGTTCAGATGGAGACGTTCTCAGGACCAGCAGCAGCAGGTCGTCGAGCAGCTCCAGCGTCGCATCGTCCAGCAGCACAAGCACCTCGACCGACGTTGATCCTACAAGTAGCACCTCGGACGACTACTCATCGGCCGATGAAGTTCCACCCGCTGCTGTCGGCGCCGGGGACGGGCGGCCAGACTTAAGCAACCTGTTCGTCGAATCATTGCGGGACCAGACGCCGGTTGCGATGCTCGGGCAAATGGAGTACGGCTCGACGATAAGTGGGCGCGTGCTGCGGTGGTTCCATGAGATGAGGGATGCGGACAGGTCCGCGCCCGTGTTTTCCGGCGACGGGGACATTGCCGACACGGCCCGCTTCGACACACCGGCACTGAAGCGCGTATTCTCCGAGGTTTGCACAGCCAACGGCGCAGGGATGAGCCGCAACGAGGCCAGCAACCTCTACGTCATCCTGCGCGCGGTGGAGACGGCGGCTGGTCCGGATGGAGAAGTCGGCGGCCGCTTCCCCAGCAAGACAGCTTTCTGGAAGGCCATCCGCAACGAGAAGAGGCGGACGCTGGAAGCCTTGGGCTGGCGGACGGTGCCACTCGTGATCGCCGGAAAGACGTACCATCTTCTCTACCGTGATGCGCTTGACGTGGCTCAGGAGCTTGTGCGGCAAGTGCGGGTCGACCACCTGCAATGGGACGCCACTGTGCCGGACGACGCAGACAGCAATGAGGACCATGTCTGGACGGGTCCTTTTGACAGCGCCGCCTTCTTCGAGAACGACAAAGACGTCAGGGAGAAGATGGCGGCTGGCACCAAGGTCCTCGGTCTCTATGCATACTCTGACAGCACCATCCTGACGAGCAGCGGTGGTATGTTTATTGCTCTTGAGTCACATGAAGGGGAAGCCTGCATCACTCCTGTCCGTACCCTGGCGAGCTTTGCTCCACTGCGGGGGCGTGGTACCGCATTGCTGAGCTCTACCAGTTACTGACTCTTGGATGCCACTGACCAATTTCACCCCGATTGCCTGCCTCAGCCGTCTCCGCTTACCCTGTCCGACTGTGTGTCATGAACATCAAGACCAAGCGCATGCACTGGGTAACAGTTGGGTACATCCCAATGGTGCTGCACAAGTACGAGGGCGGTGCCAAGGAGAAGACGTCAGCCTCGAAGGCGGAGTTGCTGCAGCGGTCGTTGTATCTCATCTTTGGCCGTTGCATGGAGGCGTCTCACACGGGCTGCCTCATCACCCTCCAGGATGGTACGACAAAGACTGTGTCACCTCGCCTACTTCTCTACTCTTGCGACTACCCCGAGGAGCGTAACCTGCTGTCCCTCAAACAACACGGCAGCAAGCACGACTGCACGCTGTGCCTCGCCGACTCCCAGTCATTTTCCGGGAGGCCAGGCCTCAACCAGCGCAAGAGGGACGTCATCGAGACGGTGACGGCTCAACTGAAGGGCGCGTGTTTGCGTAAGGAGCACGGCGGGTGCGCCGAGGTGAAGGCCATTGAGAAGTCAATGGGTATACACTGCCGGGTCCCCAGTTTGGCGGGGTGGGCAGGGCTGGGATCGGGGTGCAAGCACCTCTACCAGGTCACCGGTTTTGACCGGCTTCACGTAAGTGCAATGGTGCTGCCCCGTTGCTTGCCATTGTGGTCTCTCTGTTTGATAGCTGACATACGTCCGTGCGCTCCTGAGTAGCATCCAACACGCGTCAACTAACACCCTGTATAACTGCCCACTGCTTTGTGTTATCTATTCGCGGTCGGTTCCCACCTATCGGCAACAGGTGGTCGATGTGGGTCTCTGCCGTCGCCTCTCGAATGAGGTTCACATGTACGCGGAGCTGGTGGACGACGAGTTTGGGCTCGCTGAGGGAGCCTCGGCCGCGTCGCTGCGCAGCGCTAACAGGCGCTTTATGCACGCATGCCGAACTAACCCGGTGCCCCACATCACTCCAGGGTACGCATTGCAGCGGTCTTCAAACGCGCTTGCGGGCAATGGGGGGACGACCTGAGCGGGGGGGGGAGCCGGCGACACACCTGGTGTGGGAGACGTTGAAGATTTTTGTCCGCCTGCTGTTTCTGGATACTGATTCTTGCTCATGGACATGTGCCGAGCGCTCTCATTGTGACCACGCCTGCTCTCCGTCACATCGTTTTGTCCTCCTCTCGCTGTGTGCAGCTACTTCGTGTCGCCTTCAGAGAAGCAGGCCACATTGCGCGGTGCCGAGCACCGGCGCGCGCTCCACTTTCTTCCTTTTGCTGTGGCTGCCATTCTGGGCGCCGCCGGAAGCAAGTGGAACCACTCCGTCCTTACATGGGCCATGTGTGAGCTCGCGGCGCTGCTACGGGACATCTTTGGCCCTGCCTGCCTCGGCGGAGGCGTCAAGGTGAAGCGCGCGCGGGAGCTGACTGCCCGTTTGGCCACCTGGGTGCACAGGGACTTCCAGGGACTCTTCGGCCCGCTTCACACACCCAAGCTACACCGCCTCCTCGCCCATGTGCTCGACGAGCTCCGCATGCGCGGCTCCCTCCTTCTAGGCGACACGGGGATTAACGAGAGCAAGCACAAGGGGGTCAAGAAGGCCTACACACGCACCAACCGGGGCCGCACGGAGCACGCGCTGCAGATGCTCATGGCGGAGCAAGTCGCTGACGTTTTGTCCTGGGAGGCTGCTGACAAGGACGAAGACGATGACGTGGATGTGGCGAACAACGACGACCTCGCGGCGGGAGACGGCGCGAACGTCCCGCCACCCCCCCCGGCTGCTTCCGTAGACGCAGGAGCACAGACGCATCTTGCAGGGTCAGCAACCCCCCGTGGCGCCCGAGTGGGGGCGATACCGGTCGTAGCAGCGGCAGTGGCAGATCATGCGGCCGCTCCTGGTCCTTGTGCCGCACCTGCCGTCGATGCACCATCCATGAGCAGCCCGCCACGACAGCGCCGCCACGGCGTGCCGATGCGTGTTGGTGTCATCGCCGCTGAGCGTTCAATTGAGGGCCTCGCGGAGTGCCTGGAGCTGACAAACAACGACGTGCTCACCGTTCCCGTCGGGACCTACTTGGCGCATGGGACGGCTCTGCGCCGCGGGGGGCAGCGGCGCCAGATCGTCAGGGCGTCTATGGATTACCTCGGCGGCCCGTGGCTCGACTGGGTGGAATACACGTCGGCGGATGGCGGCTACCGCGTGGGCCGCGCACGCGTTGTGATAACAGGGATCGGTAAGCGCCCCGTCCGGCTGCTGGTAGTCGAGCGCGCCCGCAGAGTGCCGGCCGACAACGGGTGCCCCTTTGCGGCGTACAAATGCACGCGCCTTCAATTCGACATGAAGGCATCTGGCGTGACGCCGGCAATTGAGTGCGTGCCTGTCAACCGTGTCAAGCGCGTGCTCTGCGTGGAACACGACTGGGTGAATTGGGTGTCTTTCTACGGCTTGGAGGTCATGCCGGAGGCAGTGGCGACGACGAGGCATGAGACGGCTCGGGCCCGCTTCTTTGTCAATGCTTTTATTAATTTGTAGGCGAACCACGCTCTTTAGTGTTCAACCGACCGATGCATAGTCCCAGCCGGCGTTTCCCCCGCCTTTTCGGCTGCAGTTACTGCCACCGTCGGCGATGGCACTGTCCGTGGCGCCGTGCGCGCTTCGACCCACAGTACGTGCGCGAAAAAATACCTGTGACCCATGAGAGAAGAACGAACCAGGGTGCGTGGCCAAGGAATAGTCCCGATGTACTCTGGTACATGAATACCTGATGTAACTTTGTAGAACGCACCGCAGCTTACCTGGCCCAAATAGTCGGGACGACACGACATAGTAACAGTACACGTCGACCGCGGTTTTGTGTGAGGCCAAGAAGACAAATGATGGGCCGCTCGAATCGGGGATCGGAGTGGGCGGTCTTGGTGGATGGTGGATCGGGTGCGCGCAGTCGTGAGTCGATGCCGACGGACGGACGCTTGGAGCAGTGGTGCGACACCAATTTATAGGCCATTGTCGCCGCCGCGCCCCACCCATGACAGGTGACAAGGCGAGGCCCCCCGTGCGCAATCATCCCCAGTCGCGCCCTATCGTGGATCCTACGGCTGGCGTTCCCCCAACGATGCCGACCCTCCACCTTGAGGGGCACCGCGAACTCACAGCGACTGCGTCAGACGGCTCACGGTGACTGCTCATATGGATCGTCTCGCTGCGCTACCACACACGACAGCGATCGTGGCGGTGCGCTGCATCCCTCTGGGTGCCCGCGGTTTGTGCCCTCTGTGTTTCTTTGAGGCTGCGGTGGCGCTGCGCCTCTGCGCTTCCGCCTCCCCCCCTGGCTGGATGCGTCCCCCCCCGCTTGCTTGCGCGCCCCTGCCCCAATCTGCCCCCTGTGTGGACAGGGGCGGCAGCAGGCGGCCCCACGCAACCCTCCAGTCGGGATCCTACGACGGCGCGCCGCCCCACACTGCCCCCCCATGGTCCGCCCCCAGTCTACGGGACCCGCCTTGTCTGTGGAGGCGGCGCACCGCTGTGTGTGCCGGCGGTGAGCGGCGCGCCGCTGCCACACAGGCCATAGTCGGCCGCGGTGCGATGCCCTCCTTTGGGATCGTGCGGCCCCACCGCACGGGCGATGACTGCTGCTAGTTGCTTACCAGCCATTGGTCCTGGGCGCATCCTGCTCGGAGGGCGACGGCGGCGCGCCGCTTCGGGCCGGTTGCAGGTTGGAGACTCGTCAGTACTGCGCTTCGTTCAAGGTGCGGCACGGGCGCTTTTCCAGGTGACGTCTGGTCTTTAAAAGCCTCACGATTTCTTGCCTATTGCCTGGATGTGGTGCTGTGCTTTTGTCTTCGCCGCTCCCTCCCCCTACGCATCCGACACACTGACCTCCTCCCGTCCCCCTCTCTTCCGCCTGCCCTACAACCTGCCCTACTGAGACGTCATGCATTCTTCTTTCTTCGACACCACTCCTTCAGCGTCGACGATGTCGACTGCCGAGGCTCACCGGTGGTCGCGAGGGGCGTGCCACGTTGGCGGCAGTCGAGACGGCCTTGGACCGGTGGCCAATCACACGAGCAAGGCCAGAGTCGGCTCGCCTCCGTCGTCAGAAAGTGGGGCGGCGGCCTCGTCTCCTCGCCGCCCGGTGGGCGCAAGCACCCGGCGGCTCCAGTTACCGCCGTCGCCGACCCCGCCGCCGCCACCGCCACCGCCCTCCCGGCAAGGGCTCCTCCTGCCTCCGCAGCCCCGTCGACGTGCTTTCTGCGGACAAGCTCAAGAGCAGGAGGCCTCGCCGATGGCGACACCTCGCGAGCGGCCGCAACATCCGCCGCCCCCGCCCCCACCGTCGTCCACGGCGCCGCCGCCGCCGCCGCCGCCGCCGCCGCCGCCGCAATCGCCCCCGCCGCCGCCTCCCCCGCCGCCGCCGCCGCCGCCGCCGCCGCCGCCGCTTGCTGCCGTGGATGTCCCCGCCGCCGCCGCCACGGCGGACGCCGCCTTCTCCTCTGCCGGTGTCGTGTCTGCGGTGTGTCCAGTCGCCCCTGTGCGGCAGATAGCGCCGCGTCTGCGATCAACGGGAGAGGAGCAGTGGCACTTGGCAAAGGAGACCAGGAAGGCGGCCAAGCGGCGCCTGGACGAGACGGCGTCGGCGGTGCAGCTGCTGGCGGTCGAGCGCCATGCGGCAGTCAAGCGCCTCGACCGCCAGCACTCAGCCGCCGAGACGGCGCACAAGGATGCCAAGCGTCGCCTCAACCGCGCTGTGGCTGCTATGAAGTCGTTGTCTGAGGTTTTATTTGACGTGGAAGACTAGCTGTTTGACTGCTGTTGAGAGGGGAGAACTGAATATGGTGACGTAAACGACTCGGGGACTAGCCCCGTTGCGGGCGGCATTTACATCGCCAGCCTTCATATCAGAACCGCCGTCGCCCACGCTCCCTCCCCCTCCACCGCCAGATGCACGGACGTCAACGGTGGCCGCTGCATCCGCTCCCGCCCAGTCGGACACCGACGCCTGCGCTGTGAGTCGGGCACGTTTTGTGGCGCGAGCCGCCATCGCTTCGGCGGCGGCCGACGCGGCCTACCTCGTGGCCCCCGAGTCGCTCGTGGCCGACGCGCCGCCCGCGCCGACGTTGGCCGCCGCCGTGCCGCTCCCAGACGCCGACGGCGGTGGCGGCGGCCCGCCGCTGCCGTCGCCGCCGCGGCGGCGGCCGTCGCCGGGCGCGGCGGCGGCGGCGGCGGCGGCAGCAGCGGCAGCCGCCGCCGCGCCCCTCCCCGACTTTGATGACAGGGACGGTGGGAGCGTCGGCGAGGCGTCGCCGCCGCCGGCGGCCAAGCGCGCGCCGTCGTCGTCCTTGTCAGCGCCTGGCGGTGCGCGCTTTGGGGCGCCGCCCGGTCGGGCGGATGGGGCGGCACCCGCCGGCGGCTTCCGCGCGGGCGAGCCGGCCGTGGCCACCCTTTCGCTTTCGTTTGCGCACCCGTACGGGGCGTCGCCTCCGCCCTTTGGGGCGGCGCCGTCGGCGGGCCGGTTTGGAGGCCGCCAGCCCGCGGAGGCGTCGCCGTCGGTACTGGGCGGAGTGTTTGGCGCGCCACCGCCGGCGGGCGGCGCGGGCCGCGCACCCGCAGCAGGCCGGATTTTTGCCGGCCTCGGCGCGGCGGCGGTGGCGGCGACCGCCGCGCCGCTGCCGGGTGGCGCCCCGAGCCCGTTGGCGTCGGCACCGACGCTGCCGGCGGGACGCGCTGCACCTGCGGGGGACGGCGCTGACGGCGGCGCCGGGGATGAGAGGGCGGCCGATGAGGCGGCGGCGACGCGTCGCCCGCCCGTCCGCGCGCGGCGGTCGG
>Ga0114957_1004836_pt1 | contig 11401 bp, 6 predicted proteins | sample BantaG_FD_87175 | JGI IMG/M metagenome (GOLD analysis project Ga0114957, IMG submission 87175) | Marine algal microbial communities from Bantry Bay, Ireland - BantryBay_4 metaG | ecosystem: Host-associated > Algae > Red algae > Unclassified | place: Bantry Bay, Ireland | collected 2014-11-21 | reverse complement strand
TTATCACGATCTGAGAAAGGGTACTTCGCTCATTACATCTGGTGTCTTACTGCCTATCAGTTTAAGAAGTTTGTGGAGTTCTTTGGTCAAACAAAAGGGTTTCGCCTAACGTAATTCGGGTTATTAGAAATCATGAGGAAGGGATTCTGAATTACTTTCCTAGTCGTAGTACGAATGCTGGGGCTGAATCATTTAATGCAAAATTGAAAGGATTTCGGAGTGTTGTTAGGGGTGTGCGGGATAAGAAGTTTCATCTGTATCGAGTAAGTGTCTTATTCGGATGATGTTTTTGATTTTCCACCGAAAAATCGTATGATCCCTAATTTTTTCATAATGATGTGAATCAATTAGTTTTATTATATCGAAAAACTCAACTATTTTATCTCCAGCTTCAGATAATAAAGGTTCATCCATAGAATCGACATCACCAAATTCGTGGGAACTATAGTTTAAGAATCTATACATTTCAAGATAATTCTGCTCTTATCTATCTCTTAAGTCTTTTTTCACAATTTCAGAAGAGAGCAATTCATCTAGTTGATCTTTTCTTCAGCTGCCACTTCATAAGCCTTTTAGAATACCCCTTCTTTGTCAAACAAAAAATACCTTTGTAGATAAGTTGATTAGATTGGTAAACTAAAAAATTTCACATTAGTCTCTAGATTCACTCTTTTTTTAACAACGGAACTAAACATTCTTCTAGCTTCCAACATATTCCAAGCTCGGCAGAATATTCATCTTCTCCTGGATATCTTCCCGAGTAAATACCAATTAAGGTTTGCTTTCCTTCAGAAAACGTTTGTAGACCCATAGTATCTATCTTAATATTTGCCCTCTCCCTATGAATGACAGGTCCACCTGACATCCCACTTCTCGTTTTTCCGTCTACAAGAAAGATTGGTAAATCGTCAGTAGTGTCTTGCTCTGAAGCAACTGTTGCATATTTGTAGATTGGATATTTACTGTGCGTTAATTTACTGTTTAAAGGAAATCCAGCAATAAAAACTTCATCCATAACTTGTATGTGAGGTTGCTCAATTTCACAATCTAAATCAAAAGTTTCTACACTTTCACCTGAAGGATTCGTGATATCTGCGATACTTGATGAGATGTCGATTACTACATCATCTATTTGTATATCCTTATGCTCGACCCAAAGCTCTCCGCAAGGAACACCTTCGCCTGACAAACTCTCGTAAAGATTGATTTCAATACTTTTCTCAAAATGCTTGAATTCTCTGGCATTTATTTTTTTAGTGAATTCACATTTAAGTGATAGTAGAAATGGTCTTTTCTGAAAAATTAACTCATTGCCCGTGAATCTGTCTATTCCTGTAACAACATGCCAATTTGTTACCAAGTAAGTTTTTCCATTTTTGGAACAAAAAAATCCGGTAGCAGATGGCATTTCTTCTAGCGTTGTCGATTTGACCCCAATCTTTACTGTTCTAACTGAACTTTTATTTAAACTCATCATGCGCTTTTAGTAGAAATTAATAATTCTATAATCACTTCTCCTTTGTCATCAGATCTTGTCACACCGAACTCTATTTTTTTGCTCTCAAAACATTTTTCCATACGAAAACGGGTTATAGCCGTAGTAGAGTCGAACCTCTACCTTGTTGTAGCTCCACCAGTTAGTAACATAAAAAGATCTATTTTAGTCTCTAATACGCCCGCTTTGTACCACTTAACCAAGCTATGAGGGATAGATCCCCAGTCAAGCTACGGATGACAAGCTGAAAGCTAGTTGTTAATTGGTATTTCTAGATAGTTTTTATTACTTCTCAACTTTCAGCACCTTCACAAAGTTTTCTGATCTTCCGCCTATATCGAGTCGCCATACTGTTTGTTTGTCTGCAAACTCCTTATTATCATAATAATTTGACTGCTTAAACGATGGTGGGATATTTTCTTCACTTCCACGTGGACGGAATTGTCGTACGATCGATCCTCTGCGCGACATGATCAGATAATCAACCGTCGTGCTATCAAAAGGGATGTTACGCGAGATGATGCACTTCCCCACAAAAAACTGGCAGGCCTCTCTGCGATCGCTCCAGACGATTAAGTCCTCAGCCTCGTCCAGCGTATTTAAATACTCCGCTGCCTCATAAGCACCATACCCCCAAGCGTCTGTGAGTACGTATTCGCGCGGGAGCAAGAAACTGTGATAGTTGAAGTAATGCGGCGCAATGAGAAATAGAGAAAAAACCTGCACAAAACTCAGGGCTAGAATACCGAGCATGTATTGTGACAGTCGAAGTCTTTTTGTCAGGGGTGTTAGTATTTGTGAGGTAAGCTCGCACACCCTCTCAAACTGCATGATCCTCCACAGTGCGATAGCACTCGTGATCGCAAACGGCACATACAGCATGAGCCCGTAGCGAATGTTTACAAACACATCACCAAACAGTGCTCCTACCCAAAACACAAAAGGGATGATAAGCGAAAATGCCACAAGTGTGAAATGCTCTCGCTTCTCAAGCCAGTGCGACCTGTAGACGAAAAAGCCTAGAGAGATAAAAGTCAGCAAGAAAAGTTGCACAGGATGTACAGAAAAAATCTGATTTTGCGCCTGGGTAAGGATTGCTTTAAACCAAAACACAGCGCTAGGGTCTCCCGCGAAGGCGCTAAACGTAAGCTCCCCTGCTTCGCGAGAGTTCTCTTTGATATCTTCCAATGGAATAATCGAGGCTCCCGTCCAAGCATTCACTAGTGAAAATATGACCAGAACGACAAACAGTCCTGCGCAAAACCGCAAGCCTAGTGAAAAAACTTTACGAACTTGACACACCCTCAGTACTAGTAACGGTAGTCCAACAGTGAAAAAAAGCATAAATACTCCAGCAAAGATTGCCATCGGTACAGCTCTATACTTCGAGCTCGTTTCATAAAGCACGTCACGCAAACCAAATCCCTGCATAAAAGCATCAATCAGAGGTCGTAGCGCTGGAGAATAAATTGTCCCATAGAGGAAATGCTTGAGAGAACCAAAAACATCTGGCATAAAGACCGCAAAAGTAATCATCGAAATCACCACGATGAGTAAAAAGAATTTCCCATATGCAAGAGCATCTCGCCTGGTGAGTTTTGGTATATACTGCTGAGCTGGTCCCGTGGGAAAAGAACTGTAAATCAAAAAAAGCAGCGGCAAAAAAAGATAAAGCAAACTTGCAGTGTACTTCGAAAGTAGCCCAAATCCAAGTAGCACACCTGTAAGCAAGGCCATCTGCCATGAAGGCGCCCTCAGGTGCGCCACATACGCTAGGATCGTCGCTGCTCCAAAACTCCATAGCAGCGCATCAGGATTGACGATCTGACTGATGCCGATATGCACAGGACTCATCCCTATGAGAATGATCGACGTGTCTACTATAATTCGCTCACGGAAAATACGTCGCAAAAGAACATACAGCAACGGGAGCATGACAAGAGCGTTAAAAAGTAACAGCGGCAACCGCAACCCAAGATTAATAGAGAGCCTCTCATCTGCCTGATAGATATCAAACAAATCAAATGACTCACTCTCACCTGAATCCAAGAGGAAGCTCACATTTGACCCTGCCTCCGCTTCCCGATCCTGAAACGTCGTCGGATCAATCCCAAAAAACTTATGCGGCGTTGTGACGATCGCCACACTCACCCCAGGCTTATCATTGATGCGCGTCTTGGAAAAGTCACCAGTACGAAATCCTTCTTGTATACCCGCGTAATACATCCCAATACGATCATACTTCCAAAAATGCTCATCTGTCGTCTCAAACTTTGTAATATGAAAAAGCCCAAAGCCCACAAAGACAGCGAGGGAAAGAAAAAGAGCCAGATGTTTTTTCAAAAATACCATAGACGACCAAGACTGTGGTTAATAATGTATTCTATCACCTTAGCACTAGATTGAGCGCAGCTCAAATCGTAGGACATCGATTATTTCAACAAGGAGATCTTTAAGAGTCCACACAAAGTAAATGTATAAAATGTTCACCTAAAGCTTACGAAAAAAAATATCATAACATATACTGTGGTTGTGGATAACTACGATTTTTATATGTATACAAAGAAAAAAAATTTATGTATGATGACTTTGTAAGAAATTTTTAAAAATAAAATGAGCCCTTACGATTTACAAGAAAAAGAGTACACCCTCACAGAAGACATCCAAGACGAACTCGTTGACCTCTTCCCTTTTATGCCAGATATTATTGAGCGAGCCCAGAAAGATTCCTATATCATCGAGCTTCTAGAAGAAAGAGAAACAGAAGAACTTTCTGCCTATTTGGAAAGCTAGCATCATATCTCATTAATCGCTATCTGCTGAGGCAGATTCCCAGGCAAGCTAAGAATGACACAGTGTTGATCCTATAGATAGAGTTTAGTTGAAACTGGTACAAGATACAAATCCTTAGACGATAAAAATTCACCTCGCAGGGGTGAATTTTTTTACTCTAAAATGTGTTGCCTAGCTAAACAACAATATTCACAAGTTTGCCTTTGATCACAATCACCTTACGAATTTCTTTTTCACCGATGTATTTCTGTACTTTCTCACTTGTCCGCGCAGCCTCCTCCAACGCAGCATCATCACTTCCACTTGGAAGCATGATTTTATCCTTTACCTTTCCATTGACTTGCACGATGAGCGTCATTTCAGTGGAAATTAATTTTTCCTCGTCTACTTTTGGCCATTGCACCGTGATCGCACTACCATCAAACTTCTGCATTTCCCACATTTCACTAGAGAGATGCGGTGCATACGGCGCAAGCATTGTTAGAAACATCTGCAGATCCTCTGCTGAGATATGCTTTTGCTTATCAAACACATTAAGCAGCTGCATAAGCGCAGCGACGCCAGTATTGAGCTTATAGTCTTCTATACTTTCTGTTAGGCGCTTAAGTGCTATGTGCACCTCGCGATCCACTTCAGCGTCCACTGAAGCTTCAGACGAAACCTTCTCCGAGAGACGCCACACACGCTCCACAAACCGCCGCACACCGATGATACTCTCAGGATTCCACGGATAGGCACCTACTTCGTTGTATGGCCCTACAAAGGCCAAATACAAGCGCATAGTGTCCCCTCCAAGGCTTTTTACGATATCATCTGGATCAATCACATTACCTTTACTCTTACTCATCTTGTTGCCATCTGGTCCCAGGATCAGACTCCGATTCATGCGCCGCCTATATGGCTCACCATTTTTCATCCCAGAAGGGAGCAAATCAAGATCCGCAAGCGCCTTCGTAAAAAACCGTGAATAGAGCAAATGCATAGTAGTATGCTCTGCCCCACCACTATAGTGACCCACAGGCATCCAGTGCTCAAGGCTCTTCATATCAGCAAACACGCTAGAATTTTGCGGATCGCAGTAACGGAGGAAATACCACGAGCTACACATAAACGTATCAAACGTATCTGTCTCCCGCTTAGCGTCTTTACCACAAGAGGGACAAGACACATGCACAAAGCTCTCAACCTTACTAAGCGGTGAGCGACCTTCGTCATTTGGCAAATAGTCCTCCACATCAGGCAGCTCCACAGGAAGCTGAGCGTCAGGTACTGCCACTGGACCACAGGATTCGCAGTGAATGATCGGGATCGGACACCCCCAATACCGCTGCCGACTCACCGTCCAATCTCGCAATTTATAAGTCCGAGTCATCTTGCCTCCAATCTTGTCCACAATAGCCACCTTTGCCTCCTCACTATCCATCCCATCAAATTCTCCAGAGTTCAGTAGCTTTCCACTGCCTACAAAAATTTTATTGTCAGCAAAGCAACTCCATTGAAATTTATGATGTGGCCATGTCATCATTTCGTTAACCTCTTCTTTCTTTACCCATAAAACCTCGTGCTTTCCTTGTTCAATTTCCGAGGGTACTTGGTTAAGCGTTTCTAATTTTATTACATATGTTATAGAAACTCCAGTTAAATTTTTTTGTTTTGTGTACCGAAAACCTGCAGCGTACACTCCATCATGAATCGCATTAATTGACGCAATATCTGTATATCCAGTTTCTTCTAAGGTCTCACGTCGCGCAGCCTCTTCTAAACTCTCGCCCTCGTCAACACCGCCACCCACCAGATGGATTGCGTCATCTTCTTTTTGCAAGAGATAACTATCCCCATCTGGGCTCTCAATAATCATATCTACACATCTTCGTTTGAGAGTTTCTACACCATCCCTCATAGCATCATCCCCAGTCAACTCAAAATATGGAGCAATAACCTGCTTTATAGGAATATCATATTTCTGCGCAAAGGCATAATCCCGCTCATCATGTGCTGGCACGGCCATGATCGCACCTGTACCATATCCACCAAGGACATAGTCAGCTACATATACAGGGATCTCTTTCCCGCTAGCAGGATTGATTGCTCCGATGCCTTCCAATTTCATACCCGTTTTTTCTTTAGTGTCATTGGTACGGTCAATCTCAGACTTCTTTGCAGCTTCTTGAGTATACTTTTCAACCTCTTCACTATTTACTATTTGGTCTTTAAGCTTTGAGATTATACTGTGCTCCGGCGCGACAACCATATAGGTAACTCCATATAGCGTATCAGGCCTTGTAGTAAATACCTCTAGTGAGGTCGCTGAATCACGCGGAATGGACGCTAACAACGCTGAATTACGGTCAGAAGGGTCGGCCAACGAAGAAGTAGGACTAATTGTCGTATTTTTTCTTACTTTGTCATAAACAATTCTTTCGATCTCAAGTTCACTTGGTGAGAAATTAACTAGCATCCCAAGTTTATACTCACTTCCACGTAGATATGTCCATATTTGCTCTTTTTGTTGTTTTCCAATTTTTGGAAGAGCCTTTAGTTCGATCAGAACTTTACCCTCGACAATGATGTCAGGTCGATATGTCCCCACTTTCTGATCCTCATACAAGATATCAATATTTTTCTCCGTCTCAACAGAAATCCCCCTCTTCTCAAACTCAATCAAAAGCGCTTTATGGTAAACACTCTCTTTATGACCAAGCCCAATAGCCGTACGTACAGCAAAAAAAGCACCACGGATATCATAAGAAAGCTCCTCATACAACAAATCAACTATCCCAGATGTCCTTGTCCCACCGTCCCCTTCAGCGACCTTCCGCGCCTGTTCAGCATCATTCCGCGAGAAGTGATCAATATCATCAGCACTTCTACTAGTATCACTACCTAGCGATCCAACCCGAAGAGGAAACGAAAGAGAAGCCCCCTCACTTCTACTGATCCAATTTTTCTGCGCAGTTTTTATCTCTTGCGGCCAGTCTAATCCCTCTAAATCATCGATAAGCCTGTCAGCATATTTCGTAATCCCAATCTGCCACTGCTTCATCTGTTTTTTGACTACTGCACTATCACATCGCTCACACTGACCGTTCACCACCTGCTCGTTAGCCAGAACGGTCTTACACGATGGGCACCAATTTGCCTCAACACCTTTGTGTTCAGCAAGCCCTGCTGCAAAGAGCTGCAGAAATAGCCACTGTGTCCATTTATAATACGCAGAATCGCAAGTCACCACCTCCCTCGACCAGTCAAACGACGCGCCCATAGAACGCATCTGAGAGCGCATATGATCCATATTGTCATAAGTCCATTCGCGAGGGTTTATACCACGCTTAATCGCGGCGTTTTCTGCCGGCAAACCAAACGCATCAAACCCGATGGGATACAACACGTTATACCCCTTCATGCGTTTAAACCGCGCCACGATATCAGGCACAGCAAAGGCGTACCAATGTCCGACATGTAAGTTTCCAGATGGATACGGAAATTCAAAGAGCTGATAGAAATTCTCCTTCCCCTCTACAAAGTCCTTGGTAGTATAGGCAGATTCAGCCTCCCATCTCTGCTGCCATTTTTTTTCAATTTTCCCGTGTTCGTAACGTTCCATAATATCGTCAAATTAGTAGTAATTTTCCCTAGTAAAGAAATTGTGTGAATAATGTCAGCACAATGAGCCTTCAATACGTTTGCGCGTCATCCTAGAAACAGTATTTCTCCATGAGCGTAGTGAATGGATCAGAAATAGTGTTATCTGGGATCCAGAGGCCGTAACAAAGCTATGAGAAGATTCATTACTGATAGGAAATTAACAAGTAATCCTATCATATCGCGATTACTCCTTCAAATCAAACAAAAAGACACTTTGAAAAAAGGGTCCTACCATATCACATAAGATGCGATTATTTCTTCCTCCCTTTTGACCCATGGGTCTTATCGCCAAAGGATGCTTTCTCTTGACCGTGGTGACACTCATCAAACATGGTGATGTCTGCTACTTTTGCTGTAGTGATACCATCTCCAACCAACAAATCCACATAGAGCTTTCGGTCTGTCATCCTCAGCTTGCCTGGGGATCTGCCCCATGTAGAGTAGTTAATGAGAAATGGTATGACTTCGCTAGAATAGATGAGTTCTGAATCGGCATCAGATCCAATATACTCTTATGACACTAGCCCATCAGCAGGCTAAATAGTAGTATCGATATTTTGGACAAAATACGATATAACACTTACACAACCATATACTGTGCGATAAACGGTTGAATCGTTTTTTCATAAGCTCTAGTTTGCCTACCAAGCTGGAGCTTATGTTTTAGTATACAAGGGCGGAGCCATTATACATTCTCACCGCCAGAGGAGGTGGGTTTTATTGGACTAAAAATCTCTAGACCTCTGCATCTAGGAATCTACAGCTCGCTATAATTTCGCTATCCCGATATGCCCCCCAGCTTCTAGGGCCCTATGATCGTACCAGTTGGAATATCATATTCAAATCTTCCCGAGCAATGAAGCCATTCACTGGATTTAGATCCTGGAGCACACCAATTTTCTTGATCCCACGTCCCTGTGGAATTAGTTGATGCATCTTCTGATTCGTATTGGACTCCATTAACTGTGATATGGTCTATCTGAGCATCATAGTTGATAGAATTTCTGGGATCCCAATAATCATTGAGGAATTCTACGGAAAGCGAGTCAATTACAATTCTCTCCTTAGGTATAAATGTGTATTCTTCAAATCTCTTTGAGAGATTCCATGAGAAAATAGGCTTCTCATTGAGAAAGAGTCCAATTTTTTCTTGACCATTTGTTCCTCGAGCTTTGATGGTAACACTTCCAGGGTCAGTTGGTGGATCTGGCTCTGGTTCAATGTCTAGGTCACACTCAATGCCTGTGCCAGGATTTCGCCCCTGATTGTCACCATCTCCATCGTCGAGGCAGAGATCTGTGTCAGGGATGCCATCGATCCAGCAGCCCGCATTTGTAGTAGGATCAAAGCCCCAATTATCACCATTGCCTTCGTCGATACACGTAGGCTCCTTAGGTGGCTCCTGCTCATCACCAGTTGTGAACTGATAGTTTGTAGACTCGTACGATTCACCTGAGTTTGTCACTGCCTGAATACGCATATTGTAGGTCGTATTCGGCTGTAACGTGAGTGTGTGTTGGTGAGAGGCGTAATCATAGCTCTCTGGAATTTCACTCTGATTTGTGTATTTCGTAGTGAGTCCATACTCAAACCACGCTCTTGCTGGCTGATTCAATGTGAAATTAATCTGAACATTTTCTCCATCAATCGTGATTACAGGATACCCGGCTAATATAAGTGGATCTGGCTCTGGTTCAATGTCTAGGTCACACTCAATGCCTGTGCCAGGATTTCGCCCCTGATTGTCACCATCTCCATCGTCGAGGCAGAGCCTTGGGTCTGGGACGCCACCAATCCAGCAGCCCGCAAACGTATCAAGATTTACACCCCAGTTGTCACCATTGCCCTCATCGACACACCTATTTGTTAAAGGAGGTTCTGCCGGGTCGTCATCACGTGTAGTTAGCGCTGCTCGGATCACTTTTTCGAGGTTGACACGACCACCAGTAGCAACCTTGTCTCTGAGAACTGGTAGGACATCAACATTGGAGAGGACGATATCTCTCACTTGATCAGTAGTTAAATCAGGATTGGTAGATAAAGCCATTGCCGCTGTTCCGGCGACGAGCGGGGCTGAGTAAGAGGTACCACTAGAAAAAGGTGACCTTCGCTCATCCTCAGATGAAATAGGTCCTATAACACCAAAGGAGGCTGCAATATCGACACTGTTTACACCATAATTTGACAGAGAAGCATACTGATCATTTGTCCCAGCATTCATCCCTCCTACACAAATGATGTTTGCAAGTTCCATATTACATGGGTAACGAGGAGATTGATCATTATCTGTTCCAAGGTTTCCTGCTGTTGTAATGTAGAGATTCCCGTAATCAGAAATTGCACGCTCAAAAATAATACTACGTCTTGATCCACTAAAGCTTCCATTAACAATATGTGCACCGTTATTTTTAGCAAAATTAATTGCGCGAATAGCCTGCTCTATAGAATAATTTGTTCGCAGGGCCATGACTTTGACCTTATTGTAGCGACTAATACCTGCAGTATCTATTCCAGAAGCAAAAAAATTATTGCCTGATTCAGCTGCAAAAGTACCAGCTACGCGCGTCCCATGACCTCCAGTGCGGTCAATTTCTGGACGATGCTCTCTACTGTCGTAGGGATCGTTGTCATTCCTAAGAAAATCCCATCCATGAAATGGGCATCCCCCAGGAATTATTTGGTTATTTTCGTCTTTACACCCTCCGGAGCCATCCCACATATTTACTTTAAGATCAGTTTGGTTATAGTCAACACCAGTATCGATCACAGCTACAACAATTTCTTCACCATTTTGCCGTTCAATGTCCCATGCCTCAGCAGCATCCATATCTGCACCAGGGACAATACCAGGATTCCAATTGCCTATTGCATCATAGTGCTCCTGATCGAGATGAAAATACAGTTGAGTTGTTCTTTTCAAATCTCTTGGGATATAATCAGTATCAGCAATCGTATTCTCTTCGACAAACAATACTACATCCTGATTCATAAGGCCTTCCATGAAGGTCTCTGGTGAATTACCTGCCATGTCTTTGACGAGGAAGATTTCTTTTTCGATGATCTCACTTTCGACGTTTACTGCACTACCAAAAATCTCCTGCAAGTCTTCCCTTGTGAGATTTTGTTCTTTTTTCACGACTACAATGAAGCCATCGGACTCTAACCGTTGCTGTAGTTCTGTCGCTACTTGATCATTAGTTACTAGCGGAGCCTTCGTCACTGAAGCAGGAGATTTCTTCGGCGTCTGCACCTTGCCAGTTTCTAATTGTTTGATATGCTCCATATCCTCCAGGTCAAGAGAACGAGAATTGAGTACTTGATCGGAAGCGGCAACTTGAGTCAGTGATACATTTCTCAAGTCTTTTGTTTTGATGCTGTACAGCACGTATGCTATGAGAGTGATTGACACAACTCCGCCAATATATATGACATTTTTTACTTTCATTTTTCTATGTATACAACTAAACC
>Ga0114957_1004832_pt1 | contig 11409 bp, 11 predicted proteins | sample BantaG_FD_87175 | JGI IMG/M metagenome (GOLD analysis project Ga0114957, IMG submission 87175) | Marine algal microbial communities from Bantry Bay, Ireland - BantryBay_4 metaG | ecosystem: Host-associated > Algae > Red algae > Unclassified | place: Bantry Bay, Ireland | collected 2014-11-21 | reverse complement strand
GGGGGGGGGGGAGAGGCCGGGGGGGGGGGGGGGGTAAACTTTCCACGCCCACTAGTCACCCCCGTCGCCATGTCTCATTTTCCGACATCTGGGCGAGCTACGGCCTCCACTTTGAGATCGCTATGCGCATGTCTGCCGATGCCTTCTACGACCTGGCTGACCGCTTGCGGCCGCGTCTTCCTCACCGCGGTGCGCCGCCTGAGGTGCGGATCGCCATTGTGCTTCTCGACTTCGGCGGCGGGAGCTACCTGGATAATTTTGCTACTTTGGGAGTGCATACCTGTACTGTCCATTGTGCTCTTTGGGATGTCGTCGATGCCGTAAACTCGACACCCTTTTTGGAAATGGACTTCCAGTTGAGCAGCTCCCCACGTCGGCTGGCGTACGCGCCGGGGTTGCGAAGCCGTCGAAACTCCCCATTTGGCAACGTCCGTGAGGCAGTAGACGAGATTGCGGTCGAGAAGGAGCAGCCTCTCGCGACGGACGCACCGCGTGTCGAACACTACTGTACAAGGAAGAGCTTCTACGCTCTGAAAAATCAAGCCATTAGCGATTCCGAGTACAAGTTTTGTTGGATGGCGTGTTCCAGTCCTGGCGTAACAGTCGACTCCACGGCCTTCTCGAGAACATCTCTGGGTCGGCAACTGTCTGACCGCGACAGCGTGTTGACGCGCGATATGACTCGAGACGGGCACAGGATTGCTGCCGATGGAGCGTACGCTGCCCGCGAGGGTTTGGCGGTCCCGCGGCCAGGTGTTGGGCAAGGCTATCGGTGGCGAGATGCGTTCCATTTCTACCTGTCTTCTCTGCGCGTCTATATTGAACAAGGTATCGGGATGCTGCTATGGAGGTGGGGCGTCTTTTGGCGGCCTTTGAGGGTGCCGTTTGCGAAGCGCCCCAGCCTCGTTCGAGCACGCTTTCGACTGCACAAAGTTTTTTGAACGCATTCCGTTGCAGCGGCTGCCGTTGGCGCTCCGTTTGGCAATGATCGTGTCAGACCGGGGGTATCCTTGGCACTAAATGATGCGGTGAGTGCTTGCCAGCGTGGGCGGCGCGGCGATTGCGAGCGGTCGGACCTGAGGTCGGGAGATCCCGCCACCGCATCAGCGGTCGGGCCAACCGCCGGCGATATAGCGGCTGCTGCCGCCGGCGCAGCACGTGGCGGGCCGCCCGCTTCCACGACACGTGGTGTCCCTGCCGCCGAAGCAGTGTCGGGCGTGTCACTGGGGCCTGTAGGCGCCACAATCACGGGAAGCACATCCGGCCGCATGACACCAGTAGAGGCGGGCGGGGAATCCAAGCTCCGCGGGGAACGGTCAGGTTTTTCCGGTGCAGAACATATGCCCCGTTTTCGCGACACCGCTCCAATAGCACGCTTTTGTCGCCATACATTGGCAAGCCGCGACGCCTCAGCTCCTCCTTGAGCCGCTTTACCGTCACTAGAGATGCCATACCCGGTCGGAAGACGGAACAACGAGCGGCAGGGGGGGAGAGTTCTGAACTGGTAGCGGGGGGGGTGGACGGCACTCGGTTGGGGAAATGGGCGGTGACTGGGTCGCTCTGAGAGGGCTCTGCCGTGTCCGTCGTCGGGTGGTGCAACATTGAACGACGGGAATCCTGATATGAATCTGCACTGGGCTACTTTACCCCATGAGACGACTGAGAAAGGAAGAATATCGCAAGAAAGCGGATAATCTCGATTCTGCACGGACCTGGCGGTTGGACAGCGAACGGCGCGTCGTAGATACGCACTCAGAAGCTGTTTGATGCTGTTCTACACGAATGGTTGGCCTGTTTTACGAAGCAGTCCCGGTCTTGGCCGATGAGGACAAAATTGGGGGATCAGCAATATGTTAAGAAGCTCCACGTGTTGCACGCTCACTTGCCGTAATTGTGCAAGCCACCGGTGGAGGCGACGTCTTAGAACATGGCGCAGGTGAGCGTGGAGGGCGACGACTACACCATGCTCAGCGCCACGCTGAACCGCGAGGCCAACGTGCTTGAATTTCCGGCTGACCATGACATCTGGCATGCGACGCAGGCACGGTCAAACATCCTGCGTTGCGCGCTATCCGCCAAGGCCGGGCGGACTCATACGGCGTGCAGTGTGAAAGAGATGCTCTCGTCATCGAGTTTTCGGGAACGGTTCGCTCAAGGAAAGAAGAACATTAATGAGAAAAAGCGTAGCTGTGCTGTCGTACGAGGGTATATTGATGGTTACGAGCGTTTGGGTACATCTCTTGGAGAACGAGGGCATCGGCGATGCGTGCTTGCTGCACACTTGCCACCCAGCCATCCCGGATGCTGAGGGCAGAAAAGCACTGGTGCCATATGTTTCGTAGAAGAAAATATGTTGTCGTGCCGGCATTCACGTGACAGGCCAGCAGAATCCAGCTAGCAGTGAGATGGCTGCCTGTAGAACGAGAAGCACGAAAGACCTGACTTTGTGGCCGCGGGTGGCGGTACCTGACGCCATGGAATAGAACCGACCAGCTGCTGGTATCATGAATGGCGCATCATCGGATCATCGGATCAACCAGGCAGGAGAAGTGGATTGGCTGACTTTCAGTTCCACCAGCCTCCTGTCATCCGGCGCATTCACGGAAGTCCTCGAGACTCTTGCGTATGGGATAGTGTCCAATCGCTTTGTCTCTCGTATCGAGCTTGTAAGAGCGTGCCGAAGAGAGGGCGTGTGGGCCACTCACTGCAAAGCGGCATATCCGCTAGGGGGAACTGTGCGGCCATCAGTAGCGCTACTGCCGCTCGCCCCCCCTCCTCCCTATTGCACTTCTGCTTCTCCGTCCCCCCCCCATCCCCCCCACTGATGTTGTGCTTTTCCGCATTCTGCACTGAAGCCACGGCCCCCCTGCCCACATAAGAGCCAGCCCTCGCCCCGCTTGCTTGTGCAGCACTGGCTGCAGCGGCGCCAGCCGCCTTCGCGGCGCCGGCAGCGCCGCCGTAGCGGCGGTGGTGCCGGCAGCGCCGGCTGCGCAGGCGAACGCCGCACCCGAAGCTCTGGGTTTGCTGCCGGCAGCGTCTACCAGCACGGACGTCGAGGCCGCGTGGGAGGAAGCGGAAAGCCATACTGCGTTGGAGAAGATACGGGCCGCGGCGCTGGCGGCGCTGGAACCGACGACGGCGGCCGCGTAGGTAGCAACGGTTGTGGTGCCGCTTGCGCGGCTGCTGCCGAGGAACTGACGCGACTACTCCGGCGCGGCGGTGGCGCAAGCTAACGGGGCGAACGCTATGTCCGTGCACGCTGGGAAGTAGATTGGGTACGTTTTGGCCCAAGCGCATGCAAGCCGGGTGGGCACACTGGGGCCGCAAACGGACGCTGAGACGTACGCCAGTGCTGCGGATGCTGTTGTTAGCGTTAACGGAGAGGTGGCGAACAAGAAGGCTGCACACGCCCCAGCTGTTCACGCTGCGACATAGGACTCGTCGTACACGTACGCTATGGACAACGTGTTCGACCAGGTGGCAGACCGCATTTGGTGAAGCCCGTTCATCTCCCTTCAGAAAGCGTTGGCTCAGTTCGACATCTTCAACGATGGAGCACCGCTCCCGCCTTCTGCGAGACAGCCTGGCGGATCGCCCGCGTTGACTGTAAGCGGCGGCGGTAGCAATGGTGGCGGGCGGCGGCGGCGCTGGCGGCGGGCGGTGCCGGCTGGGGCGACGGGCGACATCAGCACTGGCGGTGCGCAGCTGCGGCTCTGACGGCGGGCGGCGCTGGTGCCGGCGGCGGGCGTAGCGGTCGCCCAGGATGAAGCAAACCTTGGCAAGATTGGCGGTGGTGCTCTTGTTGCTCGCCCAAAGGCTCGCAGTCTAGCCATCTAAGGTCAATTGCGGCGGCGGTCTCGTGCACGTGCATCGCCGCAGCCCGAAGTATTTTTTTGGAGTACCCCATCTCCATCGACAGCCAATTGCCACCGCCCGAGATCCGTCTTATCTTTAAGCGCCGTCATCTCCTTCACTGTTCGGAAATTGAAGAATGGGCGAGCCTTGGACGACCGCACCCGACGCGCACTGCTCCGCACAACAGCTACTTTGGTTTGGGGGATGGCATCGTCCATCAGCACCCAGCCGCGCCCGTACTTCGCAAGAGCCTCGTGAATGGGCGTGGGAGATGTGTCCGCCAGGACGACTGGGGCCGCCGGAGGTGGAACACCAGGAATGCCTGAAAATGAGACGGCGGCAGCAAGGGATACATCAAGTGGTCCTGCCGTGGGTTGGCCTGAATCCGCCTCAGCGAGAGCTGGTGAGTAAACGAACGAGGGCGTGGGGCGCCGGATCGACTCGTGGGGGGGGTGCAGCGCGGGCGCCGAGGTCGGCGCGGCCGCCGCTGAGTCGTCCAACACTGCCGCGGGGCGCCAAATCGACTCGTGGGGGGGGTGAAGCGCGGGCGCCGAGGTCGGCGCGGCCGCCGTTGAGTCGTCCAACACTGCTGCGGGGCGCCGAGTCGACTCGTGGGGGGGGTGGAGCGCGAGCGCCGAGGTCGGCGTGGCCGCCGCCAAGGCATCCGAAGCGGGCGTGAGGCGCCTTGTGGGCACGTGTGGGGGGGGGGCGCCGTCGTTGTCGGCCGGTGCGTGGCATGACTATGCGGGTTACGGGGCGGGTGTCCCGTCGTTGGGTTTGCGCGCATCAGGGGACGAAGCAGAGCAGCCCCGTTGGTCATGTCTTTGCTGGCCTTCGAACACCCCGGTGCCGCCCAGAAGCGCTGAGCCGACGAGGCCACAGGTTCGACCAGCACCCTCCGCGATGCGGTTGTAATAGGGTTGCGACCTCCGAGACTGGGGCCCGAAATTGATGAAACGCCTTTCTTGGCCGGCTTCCCGGGCGGCCTCCCGTCAGCAGCCACTTTACAGCCACGCACGCCCCCTGCCTTCGGGTGCTGGCACGCACGTTTGCTGCGCCTGCCGGCGTAGCGAGCACCGGAGCTGCCGCCGCCGCCGCTGCGTCTGCCGTCGCCTCGGCTGTGGTTGTCGTCTCCGCCGCCGCCGCCGCGCCTGCCGCCGCCGCCGATGCTACGGCTGGCGCCGTTGCTGCGGCGTCCGCCGCGAAGGGACGAAGAGACAGACAGGCGGTCGCGGCTTTGGCTCCGGTGGCTGCGAGCAGCCGACGACGCGGAGTGTGTCATCGTCTCTTGAATGGCGTCAGAGGTTAATAGAGTGTGGGAGCCGCAACGGGTGGCCGACAGGCTGGTAGTGGCGACTCAAGGGACACAGTTGAAGAGAACAAAAGCTCGCGTCTGGAGCCACGGCCGGTCTCAAGATCAACAACAGCAAGAGGCGCCGGCGGAACTTGCTGTCGGCAGTGCCACGTTCTGGCGACGTCGGTAGCAAAACGCTTCGCCGTCACAGCCGCCCGAACGATGAGCGGCGAACGCCGGCGCTGACGGTTTTTGCGCGCGTCATCTCCTCTGTCGACCCGCACAAGAGTGAAAAGTGGCGGAGTTAGCGCTGGAGAATGATTAAGTCACTTCTGACCATCCGGCCAACAACGGCAAAGCGTTCACGGCGGCGCTAGTGACCGCCGTTGCCACGGCCCCGGACAGGACGCGCGCTAGCACGCGGAGGCGGTGCAAGAGACAACCTTCTTCGCTGCTGCCGGCAACAAAGTTTACCGCAACAAGTGGCGCCGGCACTTGTGGCCTCGGTCGCTGCGACAACGACACAACCAGCATATGGCAAGGGGCGGTGGCAGTGCTTGTGCAGGACATCGCCAATGCGGTAGAACACTCACTGAAGGCAACATGCAGCAGCGACTCTGCTGGTACCCCTCGCTGCCCTCCTGACACGCAACACTAGGCAAGCAGCGGCGATGGCGGCGGTGTTTGCGGGCGCCGCCGACGCGGCCGGACAGTGCTAGAAGGATAAGTGGCAATTGCGTCACTGGTGGCGGTCGACGCTGCCGCCGCGGACACGACGGTTAGTGGCAAGCAGCGGCGGTGGCGCTTGTGGCTGGCCTCGCCGCACAGGGAGGCGAGGCAGACATAAAAGACCCCAGCGTCGGGAGCGCGCAGATGGGCACGAACGGACGTGGCGGTGTGCAAACATGTCGTCTCTCCAGCGCAGAAGTTCTGAGTGCAGGTTCAGCCAGATCTGATGGCCAACCATCACCGTGTTAGCAAATAGCAGGGGTGGGTGTAGTGCAATCGGCCGACCCTGTAATCAGGTTTGCAAGGACCCGTACCCGTCACGCATGGGATCGAAAGATTCGTGCCTCGGGTATGCTATCCTGAAGTGAAAGATTGTAGGATCAGCTGTTGTCAAGGAGCTGTGCGGGTGGTTGCACGCAGTCTTTGTGCAAACGTTTGAGGCGCTTCTCCTCACGGGCCTCGTGAGTATGGAAGCGGCGCCAAAGAAAATGCCTCATGACGCCTCAGCCGATGTAAAGGGACTAGAAGACCCTCAAGGAATGTTAAATTACCGTCGTCCTGACGGCTGATGATCATGCTTTCTTGGACGCGTGGCGGGGGGAGTACTGCGACAATATGATTGAGGAGGGCGTTGAAGGGGCGAGTACTGCCTGCGCGCAGCGCCTCCATCTTACTGCGGGTGGAATGGCTGGCTTCCACCACGGCTTTATCCACCGTGGGGTGAAAAATGAGGGCAAGCAGTACATACGTCGACTTCAGGTTTTCCTCAAAAGTAGAACTACGCCACCGGCCTGGTCCCCGGCGCTCGCGGCGCACGTGCGAGGACGCCGGGTTTACGGTCGTGCGCAAGGGTTGTCAGAATATGCATTTTTGGCCAGAACAGGAAACGGATAAACGCCGATGCTTTGTACCTGAGTACAAATCACTCACATGACCCACATCCGGATACGGATATCTGCCTTCAGAACCGGATAACTACGTAAAATATATCCGCACTCGGATGCAATTATCGTATCTAACTAAATTTCTCACAAGTACAACGGACAGCACTATTAGAGCCAGCGAAGGACGCCGTTTATTGTGCTTATCACAAGAACTGGATACGCAACATCCGCTTCAGCATCATGAACCGCCCCCTGAGCCAATGAAACAGTGATTTTGCCACGGAAGCTGATGCACCGAGGTCCAGTTTTGGTGAGAAGCACAATAGTTACTACTCGAGTGCTAAATGGACGTCAAGGGCGATTTGAAAATCACATTTGATGTGCGCGCCTGACCGGGTGCGATCCAGGCGGGTCTCCGCCGTCTTCGTGAACGGACGTGAGAAGGACCAAATCGGATCTCGTGTAACACTCTGCTGATGTCGCAAATGGGCTGAGTCGCGTAATTGAACTGTTCCTTATGGGTCGGGCCGGATTGCCGCTTGTCGCTGCGACATGTTTGCACATGACTTTTCTGATTGTCGGAACGTGAGATCCGAAGTCAACTGCGTTTTACTAGAATTCTTCAGGCGCGAGAAGTTTCTTAGTCCTATATATCCCTGTATCCTGACTCTCAGATCTGGGATACCAATCAGATATGATTTCGCAACTCTTGTCGGACAGGATAGATATATCCTCTCCTCACTTTTTCGTCACTCATGTAGAACATGTGTTTTCGGCGCGGATCCGCCGCGGATACGGATATTGTGTGTGGATGTATTCCTCAGGGATATATACATGACAACCTCTGGTCGTGTGTGGCCTTCATGTCGCGCTTCTGGTGTTCGCGAGCGCCTCCGATGTTCGTGTCCTGGTGAACTCGTCGATTGTGCAGGTGCGGACAGCGGGGCGTGATAAACCAGATTGGACAGTGTCATGCATTTGAGAGAATTATCTGCATCGTACACATTCTGCAGCGCGGGACGGGGCCAACGACCGGCCCCGATCCCCGCGCAGCGGTTTCCGCCCTTCAAGAACGAAGGGCGACGACGGTAGGAGGCACCGTCGTCCCCGGCTAGAAAACCGTGTCTTTCTTGTTGTGCTTTGCCGCCCGATCTCGTTTCATTGGACCTCGAGTCTCATGGTGGAGTACGCGTGGATAGCGGGACGGGCCGCTGCTTCCCTCCTCTCCGAGGTGATCACTATTCGATGTACTACATCTACCAATGCAACGGCTCAAAGAAGCCAGCATCAGGACACGAAACATTCCCTGTGTGGGTGGTTGTCTATTATTTCTGGATTTGACAAGCGCTCCTTCACTCTGTGCAATTCATCTCCCCGCCTCCCCCATTTCGTTGGCGGGGCGCACATGACGACGCCGTACTCCCCGAGAGCGGTGTCACCTATGACGGTGGATCGGCCAGTGGGGCGGCAGGCAGGGCGCTCCTGGCCCGATCATTTTAGCCGCATCACGCGTCACGTCAGGGATATAGATGCGTCTCGTGTGCGCCACAGCATCGGGTCCTCTGCCTCTGACAGAAGCGGACGAGCTACGCGGCAGGTGCTTGAACACAAGAATAAAAGTGGGAGCCACCGTCTCCGGCAAGATAGCACCCCGTGCAGCAGCGTCCTAAACCTCTGTTCGAGGTGCCTGTCTTTAAGAACACACGCCTCTCCTCCCAAAGCGATTATATTCCATGGCTTGCGGCCTACGAAAAACGAGTTGGCTGCGCTTCAGAACCTCAGGTGGCCATTATGGGCTGAGTCATTGGATGGGACATGTCCCGTTACGCGACGCCGGGTCACACGCCCTGACTGCACCGTACGCCACAGGTGGGGCCGATCGCAGAAGATGACATGGCGCACCCTGGATTGAACCGGTAATTCTGTTCTCGCTGGCAGGGATCTTGATTGATGGTGGGTCGCATGCATTTTCATATCCATTAATTGATTTGTATGCTTAACAGTGGGGGGGTCCACTGTCATGGATCCCCGACTCTCCCTTTTGGGGATGCTACTGTGCGGGATTCGAGGCCCTTTTGGCCCGCTTTATCGGATAGTATCATGGGACAGCGGGGCGCGCGTGGCCCTGCTTCCTCCAAAAAAAACAACTGCGTTCTTGCGACGCTCCTCCCTCTTCGAGCCTTGTCTCACTGATTGACCGTGTCACCGGGCGAGAGTAGGGCAGGGGGCGTGGGCGAGTTCCCTCACCTGGGCAGGTGTCCCTATCTGCTTGTGCAGGCTCGGGTGGCACGTAATTTCATGCGACAAATCAGTGGAGCAGCAGGGGAGTGTGACAACCGGTGTCGGTTCCCACGTAACGGGCGATCTGTTCCGTGCTTGGTTATCCCGGTCGGGAACGTGATCTTCCGACTTGTGTCGGGATTCCCACTCTGTCCCTCGTTGAACTACGCCTTTTTCTTGCGGTCGCACGTGTCCTATCGCCTGCCTAGCTGCTTAACGATGGAGACCGCTATGTCGTACCCGTCCTCCTCCCCGGGATGGAAATCACCCCGGCATACGACGACGGACAAGGCCCTGGAAGCGACCGGTGCTCGGATACCTGCAGCACTGGGCCTGATGCCGCCGCCTCCAACCCCGGATGACGGAACGGGTGCTGGCGGGCCATCCCGGGTCACGGTTGCCATCAAGAGTGAGCGCCAAGGACCCACGGCGGCGGGCACCGGCATCACGTGGAGGCTCCCTACGTAGACGATACGTTGACCGTGGGTGATGCCCCGTGACAAGCTGTTGCTCTCACATCGATTGTTCCTTCCTCACTTCGTGGCGTGATCGCATTAGGCTCACTCGATGCGCCAGCTGATAGTTCACATTCTGGCCTCAAAACTAGCAGCATGCAAGCTGTGCACAGAGGTGTTGGAGAAACGGCGGAGAGGGACATCACAACATCGGTCTCGTTGGTACGACTTCAACGAGGACATTGCCTGTACTATTTCGGCCGACTCTCCTCATAACATCACTCGAAGTAGTCCTGGCTACGAGCTACGATCAAGTCATAGGGGTAGTATCCTAGATCTCTTTTCTGGAGTCGCTTACACATTCCTCGCGAACGATCTCCCGGATAAGCGTCCCCCGACTGCATAACAGTCCTCGGTACGCTCGACATAGCAATCAGGAGCAGCGATCCGGAACGATCCTTCCTGACGAATCCGCAGCAGCTTCACTGGATAATAGTTCATTCTACAGACGCCGGTGTGAGGACATCTCTGACGAAGTGACGTAAAATAGTATCTTCGAGCCCTCTTCAGCTCAACCGCTGACACCGACCAAAAGATCATCGAAACTAGAGCAAAAAAAGGTCACGGAATCGTTGCGCGATAGAGCTGCGAGTCCTCGGTGGGCGTGTTCGAATCTCGCAGCTCTCTGATTTAAGGAGTCCAAAATGAAGCTGTGTGTGGCGAAGATACATTTGCATTTTTGAAGTTTACTGATGACGCTGAAAAAACTTGTTTGAAGATAGTTAAGGCGCGTCCACCGATGTGCAATTGGGCGGCCAGAATGGTGAAATGAAGCTGCCACGTGGGCACATCTGATTGGGTCCACGTCGGCGTTCGACGGTCGTTCGCATATGAGCAATGGAGTTAGGTCGAACGGGGGCTACTGTGTGTGGTTACCGATGCTATTCATGGGTGGCATCGCATGAAATGGATACTAAATTGGTGAAAAGTCTCGTGCGCAGTCCGTTCGCTGTTGATGAGATGGTGGGCTACCTGAGAAAAGAATGAACGCATTCTGCGATTCAGCCGCGATCGACGCGCTGACCGCCAGCGATCGTCGTTCTCAGGAAAGCACGTGTCTAGTTGATATGGCTAATCTGTCCCAAATACTCGGTCGTCGGCGCGATCGTTATGCCACGACAGCGCGTGCCACGTGCCAAGTCTGGCGTCGAAGCGCCGCCGACGCAATCTGGCGACTGCGCGGAACCGTCTGTGGGCTCAAGGGCGCCAACGTAGCTGCGGCCAACAACAAATCTCCGTTGGATGACAACACGCGCTCTGCATGCGGGCGCCTGCTGGCCACACAATGCAACACAGCCCCTGTGGCGTCGTCAAAACGTACACCGCGCGAGTGGAGCGCCAGGCATTCACTGGACTGTGCGGGCTGCATGAATCTGATTGCTTTAAGAGTTGGTGCCCAGTGCGAGACTCGTCCGACGACATGGGCTGACACTGTCCAATTGCGTGTGAGAGACGACTCTGGATGCTCTCGCCGGCGTTTTCGCCGCTGGAAGCACGCCCCCGCATGTGAAGGTGTTCACAGCATCCGACAATATGCAGCTCGCTGTGAACACACCTCCACACTCAAGTTACATCTTGTCTCTTCCTCTACCTGCAGATCGTTGCGCATGCCTACAGGATAGCAGCCACCGCCCGAAGACCTTGTCCAAATATTTGTGGCGCAGACGCGATCTCTTCTCGGCCCATGCTTTCTCGGATTGCTACACGTAGCTGCGACAGTGGCCACCGATGGAAACTCGCCAGCAAGGACCCAGTCCACACATCGCTGCTTCGAGGGCTGGGCTACCAGTCGGCGCGAGTGGCCCGGCCTGCAGAGGCGCCTCTGCAGAAAACTTGGGACAGCGCATCGAGC
>Ga0114957_1004831_pt1 | contig 11409 bp, 12 predicted proteins | sample BantaG_FD_87175 | JGI IMG/M metagenome (GOLD analysis project Ga0114957, IMG submission 87175) | Marine algal microbial communities from Bantry Bay, Ireland - BantryBay_4 metaG | ecosystem: Host-associated > Algae > Red algae > Unclassified | place: Bantry Bay, Ireland | collected 2014-11-21 | reverse complement strand
TCAATTTGAGGTGGCACTCATTTTCGATAAACCTGATTTCATGCCGATTGCAGATTCTGATTTGGATACGATCTTCTTTGCCGTTTTTTCCGATTTCAATAAGAATAAGATTATAGATTCCGGTGAACTTACTAAGGTCAAACTGAACCTGGAATAGCAGAGTTTTTTTTGCAATTTGCTTAAACTTGGTTTTGTTTTTATTCCTCAGGTGAACATAAAAGTACTTTGGTACGCCCTTTCAAAATTGCTTTTGACATCATAAAATTCAAAAATAAATTTGACGCTTCTTTTCATTTAGCTATCAGTCCTGCTGTATTATTTACTATCGGCATCATAGGTCTTCCAGTCTTTCTCTTTGTAGATATTATCGCCAAAGTATTTGGCGATATTTAAGAAAGGTTTTGGTTTTTGATAGCCGGGAACCGGAGATAACATATTCATCTCCTCATCTAAAAAAATGGTCGTCGGGTAGCTCATTCGGCCTTGCATTAAGGCAGCTGCCAATTCGTGGTAGCCTTTTCTTCCTGAGGGCACGAACTTGTATGTTTTCCCTTTGTAATCGATATCCTCTTTACTTTCCCCATCTAACTTTACCATGTAAAAATTAGCTTCCATATAAGCTGCTACTTCGGTATTTTGAAAAGTGTCCTTATCCATCTTTTTACACCAGCCACACCAGTCAGTGTAGACATCGATAAACATCTTCTTGGGGCTTTCTTCAGTTGTTGCCAAGGCTGTTGCCTCGTCCCAACTAAGCCATTCGACTTCTTGTGCACTTGCCGAAAAACTAATTAAAGCAAGTAAAATGATGGTAAGGGTTTGTACTGATTTTAGGGCAACAGTTTTCATTAGTTTCAATTTTTATTTGCTTAGTCCAACAACTATACCAAAGCTAACGAATTATTACGTGCTTTATTTTAATATTAGCATCTCTCACTATAAAGTTAAATCTCAGTATTCACGGAAAACAGGGTGTTCGCCAGGACTTCTTGTGAATAATTTTACAGCGTTAGATTTTAGAATAATTGTACATTGACCTTAGATTATAAGCCCACTACAACCATTAATATATTAAGCCAAGGACAGAAAAACTTCAAAAACTTTTAGAAGATAGTTTATAGCGGCCAAAGTTTGAATGAGTTCTAAATATAAAATTGGCCACGGTTATTTAACCGTGGCTTTTTCTGTTTTAGCAACAAACAAATCTTTGACATCAACCTGATGCCGTATCAAATCATCAAAATCTTCACGTTCACGTATCAAGACCGCTTTTCCTTGATGCCATAATACCTCTGGCGGGCGAAATCTTGAGTTATAATTGCTTGCCATTGTAAAACAATAGGCGCCAGCATTTTTGAAACAAAGAATATCGCCTTCCGATATTTCATTGATTCTACGATTGCTCGCAAAGGTATCGGTCTCACAAATGTATCCGACTACCGAATAATAACGTTCTCTGCCTTTCTCGTTCGAAATATTTACAATACCATGGGCAGAACCATAAAGCATAGGGCGAATCAAATGATTGAACCCAGAGTCGATACTAGCAAAAACCGTAGAGGTGGTCTGTTTTACTACGTTTACTTTGGCTAAAAAGAAGCCCGCTTCGCTTACCAAGAATTTTCCGGGCTCAAAAGCCAAGGTCAATTCTTTGCCATATTCCGCACAGAATTCGTTAAAACGTTTGCTTAATTTTTTTCCAAGTTCCTCGATATTGGTTTCGATATCACCTTCTTTATAAGGCACTTTAAAACCACTACCAAAATCGATAAAGTCTAAATTCTTGAAATTTTTGGCGGTTTCGAAAAGAATTTCAGAGGCATATAGGAATACATCGATATCTAAGATATCGCTACCTGTGTGCATGTGAATTCCGTTAATGTTCATTTTAGTCAATTCTACAATACGGAGTAAATGCGGAATCTGATGAATACTAATTCCAAATTTAGAATCGATATGGCCCACCGAAATATTAGAATTTCCACCTGCCATCACATGCGGATTAATACGAATACAAACCGGAATATCGGGGTGTTTGCTTCCGAACTGCTCTAGAATAGAAAGGTTGTCAATATTTATTTGAACGCCTAATTTCGCAGCCTCTTCGATTTCTTCCAATGAAACACCATTCGGAGTAAAAATAATATTCTCAGGCTTAAAACCTGCCAATAAGCCTAGTTGTACTTCTTGAATCGATACCGTGTCTAGACCGCTTCCCAAACTATTCATCAATTTCAAAATATTGATGTTCGATAAGGCTTTCGCCGCGTAGTTAAGTTTCAATTGCGTTACAGCGCCAAAAGCTTTGGTTAGCCTATTGAATTGAGAAACTATTTTTTCCGAATCATAGACATAAACGGGATCCCCGTACGTGTTCGCTATCTTTACTAAATCGGCATTCTTCATTCGTATAAGTTTTTCACAAATTTAAGTGTAATCGAGGACATCTACCAAAAAATATACGCATATATTTATAAATAAAACATTTTGTGATATTTAAAACAAAATTGTTTTGCTTGCTGCTTCACGCTACGAATCGTATTTTTATCCAAATATATAAATCGAAATGATATTACCTTTTTTTCCGTTACAGTCAATCTTTTTTCCGGGTGAAACCGTACCCTTGCACATTTTCGAAGAGCGTTATAAGCAATTGATCAATGACTGCAGGTCTGAGGCCTTGACCTTTGGGATTCCTATCTATATAGATAACGGTATTGCCTTTGGTACCGAGGTGCAATTGGTAGAGGTTGTTACGACCTATGAGAGTGGAGAGATGGATGTTGTCTGCGTTGCACGGCAGGTATTTCAAGTAGAAACGTTTGAAAATCAATTGAACGATAAGCTTTACGCTGGCGGGCAAGTAAAATTTTTAGAGAATATATATGACGCCGATGAAAACTTAAAAAAAGAAGTACTTGATAGAATTAAAGTTTTGTATGATATGATGGAGGTGCCCTTTACACCGATAGCACTCGATAAATTTCACAGTTTTGTGCTGATTCATAAAATGGGACTTTCAATGGAACAGGAATATGAAGTACTTCTAATGACCCACGAGAGCCAAAGACTTTCCTATATCTTAGAGCATCTAAATACTACTATAGCTGTACTTAGTGAAGTAGATCGTACCAAAAAAACTATTGAACTGAACGGGCATTTCAAGAACTTTGACCCATTGGATTTCAAAGGGTTTAAGTTGGAATAAAATCAGAATAAGATCTCCGCACCATTTTAGAAAACCTTATTTTACGGAACAGTGAATACGACTGACTATTTTTAGCGTAAATCCGATTCGTTTCCTATTTTTACATCTGAACTAGAAATTTAATTCATATATGAACCTTCACGAATATCAAGGAAAAGAAATTTTAGCCAGTTTTGGTGTCCGCATACAACGCGGTATTGTTGCCAACAACCCCAATGAAGCTGTTGCCGCAGCTAAAAAATTAACCGAAGAGACAGGCACTGGGTGGCATGTTATCAAAGCACAAGTACACGCGGGTGGCCGTGGCAAAGGTGGTGGTGTAAAATTGGCCAAGAATCTAAAAGAAGTCGAAGAGATTGCAGGGCAAATTATAGGCATGAACCTGATTACCCCGCAAACGTCTGCGGAAGGGAAGTATGTGAGCAAGGTTTTAGTTACTGAAGATGTATACTATCCAGGAGAGAGTGAGACGAGTGAATTTTACATGTCCGTTTTACTAAATAGAGGCACTGGTCGCAATATGATTATGTATTCTACCGAAGGCGGTATGGATATTGAACAGGTAGCTGAAGAAACGCCACATTTGATTTTCAACGAAGAAATAGACCCGGGTACCGGGCTAATGCCTTTTCAAGCAAGAAAAATCGCTTTCAACTTAGGACTTTCCGGAACTGCCTTTAAAGAAATGACAAAATTCGTGACCTCACTTTACAAAGCGTATGTTGAGAGCGATTCGAGCATGTTCGAAATTAATCCTGTTTTTAAGACGTCAGATGATAAGATTATGGCGGTAGATGCCAAGGTTTCTATCGATGACAACGCACTTTTCCGTAGAAAAGAATATGCTGCAATGCGTGATTTAACAGAGGAAAATCCAATCGAGGTAGAAGCAGGTGAAGTAGGTCTAAATTATGTAGATTTAGACGGTAATGTTGGCTGTATGGTCAACGGGGCAGGCCTGGCGATGGCTACAATGGATTTGATTAAGATGGCAGGTGGCGAGCCGGCTAACTTTTTGGATGTTGGCGGTACTGCCGATGCGAAAAGAGTCGAAGAAGCCTTTCGTATTATTTTGAAAGACGACGGCGTAAAAGCGATTTTGGTAAATATTTTTGGCGGTATCGTACGATGTGATCGTGTTGCAAATGGTATTGTCGAAGCGTATAAGAATATGGGAGATGCTATTAAAGTCCCTATTATCGTACGTCTACAGGGTACCAACGCCGAAATGGCCAAAGAAATTATTGATAATTCAGGTTTGGCAGTGCATTCAGCTGTTCAGTTTCAGGAAGCAGCTGATAAGGTAAAAGAGGTATTGACCTAATATAAATTTTAGAAGCAAAGGGGCAATGTTGAAAAACATTGCCCTTTTTTTATAAGTGAAATGTAATAGATTCAATTACCATTAACCATTTTAATCAAAAAATTGGAGTTCAAATAAACAAACCAAAACTTTTATCGTTGTACTTCTTCAACTAAAATTTTTAAACGATGAAAACTAAAGTTATTATACTGGGTTTTCTAATTACCTTTCGTTCCCTATTTATTTCCTGTGATGCAGATGTTACTATTGGTGAAGAAGATGAAAGCACAGAAATCAGTTCTAGCAATCTTTCTGGATTTCTAGATTCAGAGGTTTTTATGCCTACGACGACACATTTTGAACAAAGCGAGCTGTTCGGTGATGAAGGCTACGTTATCAAATTATTTGCTGATGTAGAAACCTGCGATGAATTTCAATCAATTGGGGATATTAGTTTTTTTTATAGTATCAGATACCGAATTGGCCGAGGGTAATTACAATGGCAAAGGCCCCTAATTCCGTTATGGTGGTGGCGATGATTCTGGAACTGCATCATTTTTTGGTGCTGAAGTTATCATAGATGAGGTAACCGACACTCGAATTACAGGAAGGGTACAAGGAGGCGACGACAAGAATGAGCATTTTATTGAAGGTAAATTTGTTGCCGATCTTTGTCAGAAATAGTTTTAAAACCAAATAATTTAAAGAAGGGCAACATTACATAATGATAATGTTGCCCTTTTTATATTGTGTTCTGTAGCTCTGATTTTTACACATTTATATAGAAGTAATAGGTTTGCTAAAACCCAAGAGCAAAATCATACGTAAGTATGGATATGCAAAAACGGATATTTGAGCTCATTCTTTTTCTTTTGTTGCCCTTTAGTGCTATGTGTCAAAAAATTGATCACATGGTATCTTTTCGGGATATTCAAAGCGAACGCTATTTTCGGTTTAATTACGATAACGATTTTTTCGCCGCTGCTGATAAAAATTACACGCAAGGGTATGCGCTAGAGTTTATGTTGCCTATTTTGGAGAGGAATCCGGTAAACTATATTTTTCTGAAACCTAAAAATTCCGTTTTCCGCTATGGGATGGCTCTTGAACATATTGGTTATACGCCTAACGATTATGTGAGTGCAGCAATTCAGGTGGGAGACAGACCTTTCGCATCTGCCATCATGCTAAAAAGTTTCATAATTGCTGTCAACGATGAGCGCAAAGATAGGATTTCGCAATCTTTAAGTCTGGGACTTATCGGTCCCAGTGCATTTGGTAAAGAGATGCAGGTCGGTATTCATAGGGCCATAGGTGATAAGATTCCCGGAGGTTGGGATAATCAGATAGCCAATGACTTTGTATTGAATTATCGCATCGCTTATGAAAAGCAATTATATCGTTTTCGGAACACTTTTGCATTACAGGCAGATATCGCTGCGCAATTGGGAACGCTCTTTACCAATGCTTCTGTAGGCGTAAATACCACCATGGGTCTATTAGACAATCCCTTTGATACGGCACGGGGTAAAACGAATTTCGTTATATATGCGTATGCGCACCCTATGGTAAATAGTATCGGTTATGATGCTACGCTCCAAGGTGGCTTGCTTAATACCAGAAGTATTTATACGATAAATGGTAATGCCATAGAACGGTTTACGGCAAATTTGGAGTACGGGATAGTTATAAAGACGCGGACGCTCTATTTTGAATATACCAGAACAAGCATTACCAGAGAATACGCGACTGAAAATTCCGCGAAATGGGGCGGTGTTAAAATAGGTTTTACCTTTTAGATATTGTATCATACTCTGCATCTGAGAGTGACCAACTACTAGTTTGTTTGAGTTTTCTAGTTAAAATAAATCTAGTTTTCGGTTACTTTTACTAATCTGCAATGTTAAATTTCAACTAAATAAGGCTGGTCAAATAGCAGCTATTTGAAATTTCCATATAGGTTCGAATCAACACTATTTACTGGTATTTCTTCTATGTATTGTTGACGTGAAAAATAATTTTTGATTGGATTATAAAAATGTTAAAGCATTTTTTGGCTGTAACATTTTCTTTACTGAGCCGTCTTTTAAATAACAACGAGTTTAGTATCAATAATTCATCAATCAATATTAATCAGCTCGCAATCACGGGCAAAAACGTAAAGTCATGAGAAAATTAAGTATCACATTGATAGCTGCAATGCTATTTTCAACAGTATCCCTTTTCGCAAACAATGCTGACAACAGCAGAGAACCTACAAAGACCTTATCCGAGCAAATTGGTGATCTTTTGTATGAGAACTATTTCACAGAGATCGATTGTGGTGAAACCGCCGAAATCACATTTACCCTTAATAGTGAGAAAGAAATCGTGGTATTATCTGTTGTCGCGGAAGACAGCTTAATCGATTCTTTTATAAAGTCACGATTGAACTATCAAGAAGTGGAAGTTGATTCTTTTGAGGAAGGCAAAAAATACACTGTTAAAGTCAGTATACAGGCTTAGAAGAAAATTGGTGGTGGTGAAATCCTGGTCAGGCGTACAGTCGCGATCAGGATTTTTTTGTGCCCTTGACTTTCGATTTGTTTTTGTACTTGACCGATGGCATTGCCGTATCAACTTTTCTTTGCTGTAACGATTTAAAACTAGGCTTGTTAGGGTTCAAAGGTTTTTTTATGCTAGCAGTTTTTCTTTGTGAAAGTACCTCGCCCGGTAGTTTAGGGTTTTCTTTGGTACCTCTTAAATGTATAACCAGACCGTTCAAGAAATTTCTAAGAATCTGATCTCCGCATTCCACATAATTGGGATGGTCTTCTTTTCTGAATAAAGCGCTCAATTCGCTCTTACTTACCTTAAAATCGACCAGTTTCAAAATCTCAAGAATATCATCATCGCGCAGCATTAAGGCTACCCGTAGCTTTTTAAAAACATCGTTATTGGTCATGCATTCAAATTTTTAGCAAGGTATTATAAATTTACGCGATAATCGAGATTTATATGCTTCGAGACTTAGTCCGAAATAGTTTGCGATAGCGCCGCAAGTTTTAACATTGATTAGGACTCCACTATACGAAAATGCAGTATTTACAGTTATATAAAGGTGTATTACCGGGCTTAAACCCAAATCTATGAGTACGTACGAAGAAAAATTGAGCATTCTTTCAGAAATGATCGCGTTTGCCAAAATCGATAAAAAGATTGGGGAACCGGAATACAATTTTTTATTAGGTGTTGCCAATCACCTAGATGTAGATCGCGAAATCTTTGATGCTTTGCTAGAAAACGAAGCCGAGCACGTTGTGCTGAAATCAGAAACCGAACGTATTATACAATTTCATAGACTGGTATTGTTAATGAATGTAGATAAGAAAATGTTGCCTATTGAGGTGGCTCGTCTACATAATATAGGACTTGGTATGGGCTTGCGCCCTTCTGCAATAGACCAAGTGCTGAATCAAATGCACCGGTACCCGAATAAAGTAATACCGCCCAAAGTGTTGATTGATATTTTTAAGGCACACTACAATTAGGCAAAAGCGTACACCTTGAATTAGTCGTTTTTAGTGAAATAGCCTTCATTTGATACCGCAGCATCGCTAATAGAGATGCTTGCTGTCTTAAACCAAACTTCCGCATAGTTCCCATCCGCATATTGTTTTTGAACATCACCACCATGCGTTTCAGCACCAGAACACCAGTTCCTATTTTCTTCGGGAGATTTTCCATTCGTTTGATTGTAAGCACCAAGCTTGAAAAAACAACCTTCACCAGTATAAGCGTTTTCACGCTCTACTCCATCTTGACCAATTGGCACAAATAACTGCTGCGTTTGCTCCGGAATATCCGCTTTAGTAGGGTATTCCGATTTGATCAGGTTTTTTGTGAATGTTTTGGTTTCATGGCCTTCGCTGGTAAACGTTAAGTTCATGATACCATTCTTAACTTCTACTTCATAACTGAACTCTTCTCCTAAGGCAATACCATCGGTATGTTCTTCGGGGTAAGTGTTTTCCGTAGCTCCAACAACAGAAAAGTCATGTCCCCAAACGGCTGTTGAAAAATCCCATCTTCCAGAATTGTCATCGCCTGCCGTATTGATTTCGTAATGCCAAAAAACAGAGCCTTTTGTGTGTCCGGGAAACTTCTTGTAAAATATTTTAAGTGGCTCGTTTTCAAATTTGTCCGCGCTATGAATTTGCCCTACTACGACCGAGTGAGTAGAAGCTACCCGTGCGTCGCCTGTAGAAGACACGTTCATTACTTTAAGGGTCGCTGTTAATTTATCGTTAGCAGTTTTTGGGTACCATTTTTTTATTTGGGCTAACTCGGTTCTGGTATTATTCGAAGTGCCATGAGTAGATCCTGCATTCGGTGCTTTAAATACTACCCATTCACCTTCGCTATCGTTTTTGGCATAAAAGAAATCGGTATTCTCAAAATCGTTCGCGATTCCGGCATTCGAACCATCACCTAATATGAGCTTCCAATCGTCGAAAAAAGGAATAACGTCACTTGCGTAAACGGTATTTTGGGTTTGTTCGGTAGTATCCTTTTCCTTGCTTTCGGTAGATGTTTTAGCATCCTTACAGCTGTTCAGGCTTACTATAATGCCAACGATTAATACGGCTGTTATTGATGCACTAATTTTTTTATTCATGGTGATTGTTTTTCTAAGTTTTGCTTGTTTCGCGCAAGTGCTACGTTACCCGCCGTTATATTCTATATCACCTGTTCAATTTTACAACTTCTATAGCAACGAATTTAGGTAATTAACTTCGCATACTATTTTTACTGTCCTGCGTGACTCAAAAATTAGGGTTTATGTGATATAAGGCTATTTTTCTATGCAGTTTTTTTTCCGATTGTTTTATGTCTCCAAACTTCATACACGTAACAATCGGCGTGCTGTTCTGTTAGATTGTTGATGGGTAATTCCTTTTGAATTTGCGTTGCTTTGTCGAAATCGGAAATCAGGCCATATTCATTCAAATCGGTTGGTGAGAATGTTTCATCAAATCCGCCGCAATTGGTTAGGGCGCTAATACCCCCATTTTTTTCGGTTAGATCGTATCCTACAGATTCAAAATCGGTCTCTAAATCCGCTTTCTCTTTTACAGGCTCTTTAAGTACTGCCAAAAGATTGAAGTATTTTAATCCCTTAACTTTCTCCGGCACATAATCCATTGCGTTAAAAAAGGGAGTAATCATTTCTCCATCGGTCACGATAAAATTCCAATCATATTTCGAATCAAAAACAGGCTCAAATGCAAGTCCGTTTAATATTCCATCGAGGGAAACTACTTCTTTCAACTGGGTCAATTTTGACCATTCGACATAGTTATCCCAGCGGGCTTACCCTCACTTTCAGAATCGAAAATCTTTACTGCGGTATAGTAACGGTTCCGGCTATGCGTCGTCTCTCCGAGAAACGAAGGAGATATGATCGTCATAGCCATTGTTAGGTGGCGTATCTCTTTTTATAAACCTCAATATTTCTTTTATGACTTCGTCAGGTTTTTCTTCATGAGGCAATAAAGATGCATTTTTTATGGTAACAAACTCAGTTTCGCAGCTAAATTGATTTAGCATTTGCTTTCCTAATTTGATAGGAAAGGTTTTATCATTTTCACCCCATACGAATAATATTCTTGAGTTTATTTCTTGGTGTAAGTTTTTGAATTCATCAACTAATTTCCAGTCAATTCCTTTTAGATATTTAAATGCTCCTTTTGCTCTACTATTCGATCTGATAACGGGGTTTGTATATGGTAATATATTCGACTTAACATCTAACATTGATTTATCTGCAAATAATTCTCTTAGTCCCATTGGCGATTTAACAAACCACTTTTGTTTTAACAAAATTCTAATTATAGTTGGCACCATTGGTAATAGCCCTATTTTTTGATACAGAGGAATCCATGGTGGTCGGTGGTTGGGAATTTCAGTATTAAAGATTATAAGACTATCAATTTTTTCTTTCTCTTTTAATGCTATGTACCTTGTAATTGTCGCTCCAGAATTATGTGCAACTAAACTATACTTAGTAATGCCAATTTTATTTAATAATTTAATTATGTATCTCGCTTGAGATTTACTATTGAAATCGGTTTTGTCTGTCCATTCGCTATCTCCAAGTCCAGGTAGGTCTAAAATATGACATTTAAAATTTTTGCAGAGTCTTGGAATTAATTTTCTCCAAGTATATCCGTGGGTTGGAAAACCATGTATAAAAACTAAATTATCTCCTTTTCCAATTTGCCTTAAGCCTATTGAAACATCTTCAATTTTTACCTTTTGAAGCTCTAGACTTTTGTATGTGTCGATGTATTTCATTTTTTTCTTATGCCACCTAACGTTTACGTATAAGAATAGTAGCGGATTTTATGCACTAACTTTTCGGTTACTCACAGACCTTTTTTATATTTACTTACTTTTGTTTTGATTATTAAACCGCTATTGTTTTTATACGTTGTGCCTGTTGCACAAGTTAGCGAAAATATCGTGTCATAATCATTGGGGATCGGCATATCGATCGTAACTTTAGGTATGCAGGGAAAAAAGGATTACCAAGAGAAACTGTTCTCCAATTTCCAGTTGAGCGAGCGGATACCGGAGAACAATTTTTACAGGCGCCTGAAAAGCGCGATGGATTTGGATTTTCTCTATAATCTTACCAAGGGCTATTATGGCGTTAGTGGTCGCAAGAGCAAGGGCGATAAGTCCGATAAAGGTCAGCGAGGTATCACTGCGAGCAGAATGAGCTAGATGCCATCGAAAGCAGGAACAGGAAATGAAGCAAAGACCAAGACCAGCGCCCCGGCCCCGGTGCGGGTAACAAGGGCGGTAAGTATACGAGCAACAAGACGCATTATAGTCCGACCGACCCCGATGCGAG
>Ga0114957_1004830_pt1 | contig 11411 bp, 15 predicted proteins | sample BantaG_FD_87175 | JGI IMG/M metagenome (GOLD analysis project Ga0114957, IMG submission 87175) | Marine algal microbial communities from Bantry Bay, Ireland - BantryBay_4 metaG | ecosystem: Host-associated > Algae > Red algae > Unclassified | place: Bantry Bay, Ireland | collected 2014-11-21 | reverse complement strand
TTATAATGAACATCATTATGCTACTCCGCAAGGAACAGTTTCCGTATACGTTTTAGACACTCGTTATTTTAGAACAGCGGTAACACCGGACACTGAAACCAAACGAAGATTCAAGCCAAATAGCTATGGTGATGGTACTGTACTTGGAGAAACCCAATGGGATTGGTTGACCGAGGAATTGAATACATCAAACTCAGATTTTAATATTATAGTAAGCAGTATTCAAGTACTCTCTAACGTACATGGTTTTGAGACATGGGGCAATTTTCCGCATGAGGTTGACCGCTTAAAGAAGACTATTTCTGATTCTAAAGCCAAAGGGGTTATCGTTTTATCGGGTGACCGGCATATTTCTGAATTCTCAAAAACCGATGTTGATGACATGGATTATCCGCTACTAGATTTTACAAGCAGCGGGCTAACGCATGCGTATAGCGCTTTTAATGGTGAACCCAACCCATTTCGAGTAGGTGAGGTTGTTTTTACAGAAAGCTTTGGAACACTGGAATTTTATTTTAAAGAGAAACGAGTACTCTTTAAAATGATAGGCGATGGCGGAATTGTTCTTGGGCAACTGGAGCAGCGGTATTAAAAAGGCAAACGAACTATTACCACGTGCGCAAAACAAACGAAATGAACATACCCTTGCCGATTGCCAAATAAACCGTATTTTTGCGCAAAATTTTACAATATGACAAATAGAACGTTTACGATGCTTAAGCCTGATGCTGTCGAGAATGGACATATCGGTGCAATCTTGGATAAGATTACTAGCGCAGGATTTAAAATCGTTGCGATGAAATACACGCAATTGAGCAAAAGAGATGCTGAAGCCTTTTACGAAGTGCACAAAGAACGTCCGTTTTTTAGTGACTTGGTCAGTTTCATGACCCGCGGACCAATTGTTTCGGCAATACTTGAAAAAGATAATGCCGTTGAAGATTTTCGTGCCTTAATCGGTGCAACTAACCCGTCGGAAGCTGCCGAGGGTACCATTCGTAAATTATTCGCCAAAGATATCGGTGAGAATGCTGTTCATGGTTCTGATAGCGATGAGAATGCAGCAATCGAAGGTGCTTTTCATTTTGCAGGACGTGAAATCTATTAATTCAAAATTCAAAGTTTCGCATTGAGAATTATAAAACCCGATAGCTAATTTTAGCTATCGGGTTTTTTACTGTTTGTTGCGAGTACTTTTTGGTGTACAGGCTTTACTCGGCTACGACAAATTCAAAATCCATGTTTTCTTGGGTAAATCTATTTCTGATGTCAATAAAAACGTTATCTCTTGAAAAATTATCACTCGAAAAAGCAACAAAATTTAATTCTAGCCGAAATATACCTGTCTCACCAAGTATGATGCCTATTCGTGACTCGTATAAATCGTTCTCGGGGTTAAGTGTGGCTCTGAAGCTATTAAAGTCATCTAAAGTGCCTTTTTCGGCAAATATAAACTCCGGGCTTATCGAAATTCTTTGAAAGTCATTGGATAGTGTCGAAAATTTATTAAGACGAAAATCATACCTAAAGGCTTCTGAACCGCTACTTTTAAAAATATCCAATTTATTCGCTTGATTTGTCTCATCTAAATACCTGCTAAACTTAACGTCCACGTAGATGGTGTCTCCCAAAATGTAGGAGCGATTGTTTTCGAATATGATAGCGTCATTAACTTCTAAAAAGATATTACGACCAAGGTCATCTTGAGAAAAACATCCTGCAAACACTACTGTCAGTACTGCTAAAATAAAATAGACAACTTTTTCATTTTTTCATTTTTAAAATCGATATCCTATTTTGATACCTGTTCGTACTAGAGCAACATTTAGAAATAAGAAGTTGGTGTTAAAATTGGTGCGCACTCCAAATTGTGCTTCCAACACCAGTTTTTATCTAAAAACAAAAAACGATATCCATAGCCCAGACCTATTCCTCCTGCAATATATTTATCAGAACCTAAAGCATAAACGCCAAAACCTTGGGCATTTGTACTACGTAAATAACGATTCGATTCTTTGACTTCGCTTATAGATCTAAAAAGTTCCATGAAATGACTTTTATTCTGAGCGCCCTGAAAGTAGATATGGGCAAAGGGCATGATTTCAAAATTCGTATCGTAAAACGATTCAAAATTATCTTCGGTACTGATTTCTCTAATTCAGTCTCCGTAAAGTGCCCCTGAGACCCCAAATGCCCATTTGTTTGCAACCGATACGTTCGTAGCTTAGATCAATGCTATTGAAAAACCAAAGCCCCAAGTTAGTGGCAATCTGATTTTTATACACGGGCGCATCATTCTCTTCTTGCCCTGATACAAAGTTAATCGCTTTTATGGTAAGCAGTAAAAAATAGAAATTGCGAATACTTAAATTAGTGTTAATCATTTAATTTATTTGAATTACCTGTTTCTGGATTTTAGACAACGAAAAAGAAAAAAACCCACTTTACTATTTAAAATTTAAGTGAGTTATTTTCGTCTTTGGTTTTTGGCAAATTCAATTTATCTAGAACGTTTTGATGAAAAAAAGAAAGTGTAGAATGACTACCGAAGCACTATTTTACGAATCAGCTCTTTACCCAATTCTTCGTTCAGTATGCCAATAATTTTTGATTTTCCATGGCCGAGCTCTTCTCGAAGTACCGAAGAGGACAAAGAAACGAATAGCGTATCGCCTTGCAGTTCTACCGCAGTGGTATAATTGTTCACCCCATTTCCCATTAGGCTTGCCCAGGCCTCTTTAACCCGCACTTTATCAATGCCTTTTTGCAGTTTATTTTTATCGATAAAAGCTTTCAGTGCTTCCCCCATGTTCAGGTTGTTCCCTTTTTTACTCATTGTTTATCGATGTTTAGGGATTCAAATTTTTTATAGTAATAGACAACGCCTTCAGTGTTTGCCAATATTAGGGAGGTCGCATCTAAGGTTTCAATGGTCTCCGTCCACTCGCTCAATTCATTTTTATAATGCAGTTCGAATTTTTCTCCATTTGCTATTATTTCAAAGGTTTGTGCATCATCCGAAGTGTCAAAAGTACCATCAAGTAGCGGTTGTACTTTTTTGCGATAACCACTCATATCTGCTAACATAAAATAATCGACCACGGTATTTATGGTATACTCTTTCTCGTATCCGTCGGAAAGAACTACTTTGTCGATTTCCCAATAGCCGTTTAATTGTGTCAATTGCTCTTTGGTGACCGCGCTGTCGCAGCCGAAAAAAAGAAGCATTAATAGTATCGGAAATATGCGCATGCTACAATTTAAATAATTTGTACGATTGATGAATGTTCTTTACGATACTTTCAGTTCTTTCGGCGTGGGTATCACTAATAAAAATCTGGCCAAAATTCTCGCTATTGACCAAAGCAACGATTTGAGCAACCCGATTTTCATCTAGCTTATCAAAAATATCATCCAAAAGCAGTATCGGATTAGTTTTTGCTTGCTGTTTGATAAATTGAAATTGCGCTAATTTTAATGCGATTAAGAAGGATTTCTGCTGCCCTTGGCTTCCAAATTTTTTAATCGGATGCCCTTCTATTTCAAACCCCAGATCATCTTTATGAATACCGACACTGGTATATTGAAGCACTCTATCGCGGTCAATGTTTTTTTCTAATAGCGAAAGTAATTTATCGGCGAGCAATTTACTCTCATATTTTAAGTCTATCTGTTCTTTACCACCACTTATATGGCCATATTGTTCTCGAAAAATAGGAATAAAGGAATCGAGAAACGCCACTCTTTTCTCAAATAGCAGTGCACCGTATTCTGCAAGTTGCTCGTTGTAAACTGCAAGGGTAGTAGGGTCAAAGGTTTGGTTTAGATTAAAATATTTGAGCAACGAATTGCGCTGCGCTAATATTTTGTTGTATTTGATAAGGTCTTGCAGGTATTGTTTGTCTTGTTGTGCAATAACACCATCAATAAATTTACGTCGCGTATCGCTGCCCTCTACAATGAGGTCTCTATCTGCCGGAGAGATAATTACCAATGGCAAAAAACCGATATGGTCCAAGAGGCGGTCGTAAACCTTGCCATTGCGTTTAATGATTTTTTTTGAACCTTTTTTAAGGCTACAGACTATCTTTTCAACACGTTCATCTTTTTCAAATTCCCCGTCGACCACAAAAAAGTCTTCTCCATGCCTAATATTCTGAGTGGCAATTGGGTTGAAGTAACTTTTACCGAAAGATAGGTGGTAAATGGCATCGAGAATAGTGGTTTTACCTATTCCATTAGCACCTACAAAACAGTTGATTTTCCTATCGAAATCAAAATCTTTCGAGTCAAAATTCTTGTAGTTTAATAATGATAAACGGTTTAAAAACATGTAAAGTGCTGTAGGTTTGTTTTTTACTCGATAATCGAGATTTAAATGCTTCAAAGTTTGCCCCGAAAGCTACTGTTTTTCCTTACGACTGCCTCGTGAGCTTGTCTCGAGTTTGTCTACTGTGATGGTTAATCTGTAAAATATCCAAAAATAACGAATAATACCCTTTCGGTTTTGGATAAAACCTTTATTTTTGCCCGACCAATAAAATAAGAATATGGCAACGTATAAAAAGCGCGGACACAAACCTAAAAACAAGGTAGAAGAGCAGCAGTTTGATGAGCAAGAAAGCGCAACAGCTGAGGTATTTAGTACCTTAGATGAGAGTGCCTCGAAGACCGAGGAATGGGTTTCCAAGAACCAGAACTATATTCTCGGAGTTATCGGTGTTGTCGCTGTTGGCCTATTGGGGTTTTTGGCATACAACCAATTTGTGCAAAAGCCGAAAGATGCAGATGCGGCAAACGAGTTGTATTACCCGCAACAGTACTTTGATCAGGCTATCGTGGCCACTACACAAAAAGATTCTCTTTTTAATTTGGCGTTAAATGGAGCAGAGGGCAAATACGGTTATCTAAATATAATTGAAGAATATAAAGGTACAAAGGCTGCAAATTTGGCCAATTATTCCGCGGGAATGGCATATTTGAATATGCAGAAATACAAAGAAGCGATTACATATCTAGATGAATTCAAATCAGATGATGCCGTATTGGGCGCCATGGCAAAAGGCGGATTGGGCGATGCATTTATGCAATTAGAACAAGCAGATAAGGCCTTAGGATATTATGATGAGGCTATTGCACACGATGCTAACGATTTTACGACGCCAAAATTTTTATACAAAGCAGGGGTAACAGCTTTAGAGTTAAAACAAAACGATAAGGCCTTACAGTACTTTCAAAGGGTAAAAGACGAATTTTCAAAGTCAGACGAAGCGAGAACTATCGATGCTTTTATAGGTATGGCTAAAAGTGGAAAGTAATGGCCTCTGCAAATAAAAATCTTTCGGTTTACCATAAGACAACAATCCCAAATGCGGAAAATCTCCGGTTTGGGATTGTTGTTTCTGAATGGAATGATAACATTACAGGCGGACTCTATTCTGGCGCCGAAGCCGCTTTATTGGATTGCGGGGCAAAACCAGAGCATATTACCCGTTGGAATGTGCCGGGAAGTTTTGAGCTGATTTACGGGTGTAAAAAAATGGCGCAATCACAAGAATATGATGCAATTATCGCTATCGGAAGTGTAATTCAAGGAGAAACCAAACACTTCGATTTTGTATGCAGTGCAACGGCACAGGGCATCAAAGATTTAAATGTTCAGTTTGATGTTCCCGTAATTTTCTGTGTACTTACCGATAATACCTTGCAGCAAGCCCTAGACCGTTCGGGGGGAAAACATGGTAACAAAGGAACCGAAGCTGCGATTGCCGCCATAAAAATGACTTGGTTGGGTAAGTAAACCTTTTATCTACAAAATTTAATCAATACATTTCACGGTATAAACGTACTTGGCCATGAGTTTTGATTTTAATACACCAATTTCTCGCAAGAACACCAATGCGATGAGTCTTCTAGGATACCGCGACTATCTATTCACCGAGACCGATGCTTTTGATAGCGACTATTCAGATACGGACTTGATTCCCATGTGGATTGCTGATATGGAATTTAAATCGCCCCCTTCGGTAATCGATGCGATAAAGGAAAGAGCCGACCACGGCATTTTTGGATACTCACAAATTTTTGATCAGGAATTTAAGTCCATCTTTTTACGCTGGAGCGAGAAAAGATACGATTGGCATTTTAATACTGAACACCTTGTATTTTCAGCAGGGGTGATTCCTGCTCTTTTTAACCTTACGAAGCATTGTTGTGCTAAAGACGAAAACGTGCTGATTTTTACGCCCTCTTATGCCTTCTTTAAATTGGCTGCTGATCGTGGTGGAAATACTTTGGTTACTTCAGATTTACGTCATGTTGATGGTAGGTATGAAATCGATTTTGAGGATTTCGAAGAAAAAGCCAAAGACCCAAAAACAACTTTATGTATTTTTTGTAATCCGCATAACCCAACTGGTCGGGTATGGTCGGTTGAGGAGCTACGGCGTGTTGGTGAAATAGCCTTAGAAAATGGTTTGCGCATACTTAGCGATGAAATTCATTGTGATTTATTGCGTGTTGGACAAACTTTTACGCCTTTGGCAAAGTTGTTCCCTGATTCTGATCTCATTATTACTTGCATGGCGGCTAGTAAGACCTTTAATATGGCGGGATTCATGTTGGCGCAAACCATAATACCAGAAGATAGTTTACGGAATACATGGCTTAAAAGTGAATTGCCGGTGCAGAATCCTTTGAGTATTGTTGCTGTACAAGCTGCGTACGCTAATGGTGCAGAATGGTTAGATGCCCTTCGGAGTTATCTCGATGGCAATTTTAGTTTTGTAGCCTCTTACTTAAAAAAGTATTTACCAGAAGCCAAATTTCGAATTGCCGAAGCAACCAATTTGGCTTGGGTGAATGTAGAAGCCTATCTGCCTAATGAGGAGAACTTAACGCTATTTTTCGCAAATAAGGCAGGGGTATTGTTAGAAGGAGGTAATATGTTCGTGAGTAATGGCGACGGTTATATTCGATTGAATTTGGCTTGCCCTCGAGTACAGGTAGAAAAATGCTTGGAAAGAATCGCAAAAGTACTTTTAGGCCATTAGCATGGCTGTTAACAAATTTTGGCAGAAGGTTTACGGCATTATTTTTGATTTTAACTAACTTTACGATTATGGGAATGTTGGACAAAATCACGAAATTAAAACGTAACCGAACTTTCGGCTATTCTCCTCGTTATTACAAAAGCAATAGTGATGGTAGTCCCTTTAAAATAGAGCCTCGCTTTGATAAATTTCGCACTACGCTAAATGGCCAAAGGGGTCTTAAAAATAAACTGGGCAATGCCATGGCAGACACCCGACGTGAAGGTGATCGCAATCTCAAAATTAGATTTTTAGTTATTCTGGGAATTCTTGTTTTTATATTCCTTTTTCTCATCGATTTTGACCTCTCCATATTCCTCCCAAACTAATGGCAGATATCATTAAACTTTTGCCAGATCACGTTGCCAACCAAATTGCAGCAGGTGAAGTTGTACAGCGCCCGGCATCAGTAGTCAAAGAACTACTTGAAAACGCCATTGATGCAGGGGCATCTACAATTAAACTCATTGTAAAAGGTGGTGGTAAAACCTTGATTCAGGTCATCGATGATGGTAAGGGCATGAGCGAAACCGATGCACGTCTCAGTTTTGAAAGGCATGCAACTTCAAAAATTCAAAAGGCGGAAGATCTTTTTAATTTGGCGACTAAGGGTTTTCGAGGAGAGGCGCTGGCGTCAATTGCGGCCATCGCTCATGTAGAAATGCAAACCAAAATCGAAAGCGTTGAACTTGGTACCCATCTGAAAATTGAAGGGAGTAGGGTAATTTTTCAAGAGTTAGTGGTGGTGCCCAAGGGTACAAGTATGGCGGTTAAAAATCTGTTTTTTAATATTCCTGCACGACGTAACTTCTTAAAATCAGACACTGTAGAGCTTCGACATATTACTGATGAATTTCATCGTGTGGCTTTGGCGCACCCGCAAATTGCTTTTCAGTACTATGTTAATGGTGGCGAACTTTTTGGCCTTCCCCAAGGAAATCTAAGACAGCGTATCGTACATATATTCGGTAGTAAAACCAATCAGAAGTTAGTGCCGGTAGGTGAAGAAACCCAAGTTGTAAAAATCTCTGGTTTTATTAATAAGCCTGAATTTTTAAAGAAGAGTAGGGGAGAGCAGTTTTTTTTCGTTAACGATAGGTTTATTAAGAATCCTTATTTACATCACGCTGTGGTGGCTGCCTTTGAGGGACTCATAAAACCGGGGTATCATCCTGGTTATTTTTTGTATTTACAAGTGAACCCTGCCGCGATTGATATCAATATTCATCCCACTAAAACAGAGGTTAAGTTCGATGATGAACATACCTTGTATGCTATTTTGCGTTCTACTATAAAACATAGTTTGGGTCAGTTCAGCGTAATTCCTGGATTGGATTTTGAGACAGACCAAAATTTAGAAACGCCTTATGCCTACAAAGATAAAAATGCTCAACTGCCTAAAGTAGCTGTTGATGCCGATTTTAATCCGTTTGTCGAATCTGGTGGTACCGGTACCTTAGCGCGACCTCGACAGCATGCCAAAATCAGGGCGGGTGAGAAATCGTGGGAAGGATTGTATGTGGGTATGGAATCTAAAATGGGAAACGCTTCTGATTTTAGTAGTGTTCGGTTTGAGTCTGATACTATTACAGGTTCTTTTTTTGAGGAACAAGACGATGAGAAGCAGGCTTTGGCAACTACCTTTCAACTCAGAAGAAAGTACATCGTCACCAGTATCAAATCTGGGATGGTTGTTATTGACCAGAGTAGAGCACATCAACGGGTGCTTTATGAGAAATTTTTAAGGCAAAGTACCATCAAGCAAGCTGTGAGCCAGCAATTGTTGTTTCCATTGGTACTTCCATTTTCAAAAAGCGACAGTGCGATTCTAAGTGATATAAAAGATTCGTTAAAGGGTGTAGGTTTTGATTTTAAGGTGTTCAACGAAGATACTGTTGAAATTACCGGAGTACCTTTGTTGGTTCCGGAAAGCGAAGTAAGTATGGTACTAGACCAATTGATTGCCGATTGCCAACAAGAAGTTGCGGGTGAGAGCTTTTCTCAAACTGATATCCTTTCAAAAACGCTAGCAAAAAGCCTATCGGTAAAAACGGGGGAGGTATTGGAGCAAGATTCGCAATTGGCTTTGGTGAACGATTTATTCGCTTGTAAAGAACCCATGGTTAGTCCATTTAACAAACCAGTATATATTACTATAACTGAAAAGGATATTGATAAAAAGTTTATTTAGATGAATCGATTGACCGAGGTGGTAAAACACTTATTGATAATTAACGTAATTCTATTTATCGCCACCCAAATTTATGGTGATCAAATGTACCAGTGGTTGGCGTTGTGGTTTCCGGAAAATGAAAATTTTCAGATTTGGCAAGTTGTTACACACATGTTCATGCATGGCGGAATCGCACATATCGGGTTCAATATGTTCGGACTCTATATGTTCGGTGGTCCTGTGGAAAGTTATTTAGGTAAGAATAAATTTTTATTCCTATATTTCTCGGCTGGTCTTGGTGCGGTGTTATTTCAATTAGGAGGATATTACTACAATTACATGCCGATACATACGGGATTAATGGATTTGGGCTTGACCAATGACCAAGTCTTGCAGATGATTACATCGAACCAGACTATTGAAGGATTGACTCAAATTCAGTTTGAGGCTGTAAAGGAGGCATTTCCAGTATATCAAGGTACATACTTTTCTTCTATGGTTGGGGCATCTGGCTGTCTGATGGGGGTTTTAGCAGCTTTTGGGGTTATGAATCCAAATGCTGAATTGATGTTGATTTTTTTACCGATTCCGATAAAGGCGAAATATTTTATTCCTGGTATTATCATTTTAGATGTAATTTCGGCAGTCACAGGGCAATCTTTTTTCAGTCCAAGTAACACAGCCTATCTAGCACATGTGGGTGGTGCAATTGTAGGCTTCATTATCATGTGGTACTGGAAAAAAAATTCATTTAACGACAAACGTTGGGACTAATGGGGAACGGAGGATTACAATATCAATTTGCTCGTTTAAGCATTGCTGAAAAGTTAATTGCGGTGAATGTTTTGGTCTTTATTATTAATGGTTTGTTTCCGTTTCTTTTTCGCTTAGATGCCGTTGCAATAGAACAATGGTTTCGCCTTCCAAGTAACCTTATGGATTATTTTGGAAAACCATGGTCCTTGGTTACCTATTCCTTTTTTCATGGTGGGTTCAGTCATATTTTTTGGAATATGCTGATTCTCTATTTCTTCTCCCGAATTTTCTTGAATTTGTTCGATAGCAGAAAATTTATCAATGTATATTTTCTTGGTGTCATACTAGGGGGAATTCTTTTTATGATAGGCTATAACGTGTTTCCTGCATTCTATGCTACCAATGCAGTTCTCATCGGTGCTTCCGCGGGAGTACGGGCCATTATGATTTTTGTTTGTGCCTATATGCCTAATCAAGAGGTGCGTCTTGTTTTTTTCAACGTAAAATTGTGGTATATCGGTGTTTTTGTAATCGTTATGGATTTGATTCAGATGCCTTCTGCCAATGCAGGAGGTCAGATGGCGCACCTAGGCGGTGCGTTATTGGGTTATATGTATGCCAGACAGTTAGCTAACGGAAAAGATATCGGTGCCGGTTTTTCTAAATTCCTCGATGGTATTGCCAACATCTTCAAAAAAACCGAAAAGAAAGCTCCCATGAAAACCGTGTATCGGAACGAAAAGCAAAAAGCAAAAATGACAAAAGCCGATTATGGCAAAGAAACGAACCAACGCCAAATCGATGCGATTTTAGATAAAATAAGCAAGTCCGGTTATGAAAGCCTATCCAAGGCTGAAAAAGATTTTTTGTTTAAAGCCGGTAAAGAAGACTAATCAAGTGAAGCGACTTTCCTTTTTTGATAAACTAATTTTTGTTCTTAATTCTTTTGTTGCACTAGCACTTTTAATAGCTTGTGCAGGGCCTTTTGTGCCAGCAGATGAGTTTCCATTTATCTCGGTTTTAAGCCTTGGAGTACCGGTTTTGATTGTGGTCAATCTATTATTTTTAGTGTATTGGCTGCTAAGGCGAAAACGACAGGTATGGTTGTCATTTTCCATATTGGTTCTAGGTTATTTTATTTTAGGCTCCTTTGTCGGTTTTAGTTCTTCTGAAGAGGCAAGCTCGGAAAATGATTTAAAAGTTATGTCCTTTAACGTGCGTAGTTTTAACAAGTTCAACTCAGTAGATATACCAAATATATTTGAAAATACTTTAGAATTCGTTTTAAAAGAAAATCCCGACATTGTCTGTTTTCAGGAAGTTGATTACCTAAAGCGAGAGGCATTTAAGGAGCGGTATCCATACCAACATTTGAGATATCACTATTATGA
>Ga0114957_1004829_pt1 | contig 11412 bp, 10 predicted proteins | sample BantaG_FD_87175 | JGI IMG/M metagenome (GOLD analysis project Ga0114957, IMG submission 87175) | Marine algal microbial communities from Bantry Bay, Ireland - BantryBay_4 metaG | ecosystem: Host-associated > Algae > Red algae > Unclassified | place: Bantry Bay, Ireland | collected 2014-11-21 | reverse complement strand
GCCCACTACTATAAACCGATAAATTTTTAAATCCACAAAACAACGACTATCATCAACTCCATTACCAATTTAAAAAATTAAGTCCTTCAGCAAAGAAGAGTCTGGATAAAAATCTAGACCTAAAACTGGATAAACTCAGCAAACTCCGACAATCCAGAATCGTCCACTGGGTAAAAAGTGAAGGCTTACGACAAGCCCAATACAAAGCAGGTTTTAGAAGAGTCCTGAGCGCAGAACGATACCGAAAAGCAGATCTTACCGATCTAAAAGAGCAGCTTAGTAATCATCATCCTTTAAAATAATTACTTTTGTAAAATGAAAGAAAACAAATCACTTATCCCCGACGAAGTAGTACTGACAAAAATCTATCTAATTAGAAATCAAAAGGTGATGTTAGATAGAGATTTAGCAGAATTATACGGAGTAGAAACGAAGTACTTAAAGAGACAAGTAAAAAGAAATATCAAGCGGTTCCCTGAAGACTTTATGTTTGAGCTGACGATAGATGAACTAGCAGAATGGAGGAGCCAATTTGTCACCTCCAAATCAGATAAGATGGGGTTAAGATACTCACCGTATGCATTTACAGAGCAAGGCGTAGCGATGTTATCAGGAGTATTAAATAGTGATCAAGCTATTGCGGTAAATATCCAGATTATGCGAATCTTTTACAAGATGAGAGAACTGCTAATGACGCAAGACTCTCTGATAAAACGTCTTGAAAAAATAGAACGTAAACTAGGAAACTATGATGATGAGATAGCAATATTGTTTGATTATCTAAAAAAATTAATGAAAGACAAAGAGCAACAAACCAACCAATCCTCTCGTAAGCAGATTGGTTTTAAAAAGAAGAAGAAATCCTAAGCAATCCCGCTAAATCAGCCTACCGCAGGCAGGCACATCCCACAAGCCCAACCCAACGCAGGGAAAGCGGCGTGGCCATCAGTAGTCCCTCCGTCCATCACCGCGCCAGTTGTCCCTGCGGGCGCATTTAAAAATCGAGGTATTATATTTTTTTTTCAACTAAAAATAGCTTCAATTGAAAATTAAAAAAGGAGTATCCTTGAGGAGTCTGGAAGAAGTTTTGGACGGTGAAAAAAGTGGTGCAAGGGTTGGGGAAGGTTAGGGCTTGGAAAGGGTTGTCAAAATGTTACAAGTTATTCTTTTATTGATCCTAAACATGACTATATTTGCACAAAAAAATAGTGCATGGAAAGTATTGAAGATTTAATAAAACTTCTTACCCTCGAAGAACTGGATCCTTGCCTTTACCGAGGACAATCCTTTATGACGCCCTGGGGTCGGGTTTTTGGCGGACAAGTGCTGGGACAGGCAATGTACGCAGCTTATCAAACCGTGCCAGATGATCGGTTGGCCCATTCCATGCATGCCTATTTTGTACTGGGCGGAGATTGTAATTTTCCAATCATTTATCATGTCGATACGATTCGGGATGGTGGTAGCTATACAACGCGTCGGGTAACCGCGCGTCAAAAGGGAAAAACTATTTTTGTCATGGCGGCCTCTTTTCAGAAAAAAGAGAAAGGCTTTGATCATCAGATATCGGCACCAAAAGTACTTCCTCCCGAAGCGCTCCTTACCGATGTAGAACAACTCAAATTTCTCGAAGCGATTGACCCGTTACTCTACCGACGAATGCAGGGTATTCATCCGCGTGCGATTGAGTTTCGACCCGTCGAAAAACCGGATCCTTTAAACCCAAATCCAGCGCCACCTTTCCGAAATATTTGGTTACGAGCAAAAGAAAAACTGGAGGCGTCTATTCCTTTACAACATCAATTGCTGGCCTACGCCTCTGATTATAATTTATTGTTGACCGCTGTTAATCCACACCAGGCAAAATCTAACCGTGGAAATTTATTTCTCGCAAGCCTTGATCACGCGATGTGGTTTCACCGGGATTTTAATATGAGTGACTGGTTGTTATACGCACTCGATAGTCCAAGTGCTTCGAATGGTCGGGGTTTTTCCAGGGGTAACTTTTTTGACCGGGAAGGAAAACTGGTAGCCTCAGTTGTTCAGGAAGGCGTGATTCGGGAGGGTAAGTAATTGAGCTATAGAATGTTGATAAAATGAATTAAGACACTATGCTTCCTCTTTTTCCATCACGCTATTTAATCGCCATTCCTTATCAAATCATTAATAAAATAAAGATATTTTAACAATACAGAATTTAATTTTAAATTTAGCTCAATGAGTTTTATTCGACCGTCAATATACTTTTCCTGCCTTTTGTTTAATAAAAAAACAGAACTTTCTCCAAAAAAGAATTTCTCATTTTCGCCATCTAATAATTGTTTGTACCCTTCTACGTTTTGTGCGACCAGCGCAACCTGATCTCTCAGGATGACTTGTTTTAACAGATTGCTTTCTATTTTATTGAGCAACTCGTTTTGTTTATTTTGAATATCCAACGCCCCATCCTGAATTTTAATTTCTCCCATTTTTACGTCCGCTCTTTCTGATCGTAAAAATAAAGGCATAGAAAATTCAAAGCCCAGTTTGTAGTCTGATGCATTATATCTTGGAATTAGATTATTATTCGTCGCAATCAACGGATTAATTTTCGCTTTTAATTTAGGCTTTAACTTTTCTCTTTTTAATCTCAGTTCCAGTTCGTACAAAGATTGCTTATTTATCTTTTCTAAAATCAGTGGATTGGTTCGTGCGAGTTCCCGAATATTTCTAACGTCCGTCACTGTAAACATTTCACGCTGGTAATCATCCGGTTTGGTAGTAATTTGTAATTCCAGCGGAAGCTCGTTAAACCATAAAAAGTTCTCCAGCATCTGACGGGAATTTTGCAGTTCCAAATCATTATAATTGGTTAAAGAGACAGCATCTTGTAATAAGATAAAAGCTTCGAGCGTATCCATCGCTGTTTTTTCACCGCCAAAAAAAGACTGCTTTGTATTTTCTAAATAGGCGGCGGCAAGAACTTCGTTTTCCAGTAAAACAGATTGAATATAAAAAAATTTTTGCCATTCCAAATAAGCCTCCGAAGCGGTATACAATAATTCGTTCAGTAGAATTTGCTGCTGATTTAAAGCCATGTCCTGCATGACGCTGGCCTGATCCAGTGCAATTCGACGTTCGTTGACGAGCAAACCCTGAAGAATATCTACTTCTATCCCAATATTCCACAACCCAAATTTATCCGTTTTATCTTCTGGATTTAAAAAAATCCCCTCTGTATTTTCATAGCCAGCCACAAAAGCTACCCCGTACTTTGTTGGAACCCGAAGTCGATTGCGAAAGATGCGATAATATCGTTTATCATCAAAACTTTTTTGATTCCAGTCAGCATCAATCGTTGGATCTAAATTACCTTTGGCTGACAACCATTCTAAATCTGCTAATTCCAATTTTAAATTTGCTCTTTTGGCAACGGGATGATAGTTGAGAATATTTATCAGGTATTCTTCATAAGACAAAATCGTGCTATCCGGTTCCTGCGCCTGGACAACCAAATTACAAAATATAAAACCAAACATCCAAAACAATCGCCATTTAATTACTTTCAACATCTTTACTTAAGGTTTTGACAGGTTTAAATTAGCGTCCGTTTTTCCGTGCGGGATCGGTCTTCCATCTTCGTCTACCAGTACAAAAACGATATTATCAATTTTTATGATCGTTTTTTTATTGAAAATATTACGTACTTCACAAGAAAAACTGATGGAAGTACGACCGATTCTGTTAAAACCCAAACCAATCTCAATCACATCTCCCTGCTCGGCAGAATTGACAAAATTTATCTCTGACATATATTTGGTTACTACATTTTTAGAATCCAGTTTCGTCATCGCATAAATTCCTGCCTCTTCGTCAATCCATCGTAGTAGCGCACCTCCAAATAAAGTATTTCGAGCGTTAAGGTTTTCAGGTTTGATCAGTTTTCTAGAATAAAAATTCATATTATTTGATTGATTTAGCTGGTGCTTTACGTTTAATTTCTTCTTTTTTAGCTGCCTCACTCTGGTAAAAATCAGCGGGAAATCCATTGAGCAATCGCCAGATTTCATACCATATAGGTACGTCCTTCAATAGAATAAAAGCGTTCGTTCCGGTTCCTACTCGCAAAACCTCTGGCCATGATTTATACACATTATCGGGACTAATCAGAATTCGATAATATCCATTCTCACTGATAAACCGATCAATCGCTACAATATTTCCGTTAAAAATTCCGGTAGATGCTTCCGGCCATCCGCTAATCACAATTGCTGGCCAACCATCAAAACGCAGTCGAACCTCATCTCCCGGACGAATCAACGGCAGGTCTTGGGGCAGCAAGTACATCTCTACGGCCAGGTCGTATACATCGGGCATGATGGTGACAATATCTGTTCCCTCCTTGACGATTTCTCCAAGTCCCTTTTTAATGGCTTTGGTTACATAACCCGACTGAGGTGCGGTAATAAAATAGAATTGTTGTCGCTGACTATAATTGCTTAGTTGATTTTGCAGCTTCGAGGTAGCAGCTATGGTTTCTAACTTGGCAGAAATTGCCGATTGTTGATCAGACCGTGATTTGGATAATTTATTGGCGTACTCATTTTCAATAGCTCTTAATTCGATAATGGAGTTCATCAGCATATTTCTCTGGTTCCGCAATTTGTTTTCCTGAACGGTTACTTTTGCTTGTGTCTGCTGAAGTTTAATTTCCTTTTCTTGAAGCTCAGACAAGGATTTTAAACCTTTGTCAAACAGCTGTCTGGTTCGCTCCACCTGATTTTCAGCAATCGCAAAATTTAATTTTATTGCTACCAAATCAATACTGTCTGTATTAATTTTATTGCGCCCCTGCTCAATCTTGTTTCGGGTTTGCTCCATTTTAATTAGCAACGACTGCTCAAGTGCCTTGTACTGATTATCCAAAGCTTTTACTTTTGTATCATAAGCATTGATACTCTGACTTTTAGCTTCGACCTGCTCAGAGGTACGGGCGATTAAATCCGGATCAAAATATTCGCTTTTTACTTCCGATAGATGCACAATTGTATCGCCCGCATTAACGAAGTCTCCTTCCCGTACAAACCAGTTTTCCAGTCGACCAGAAATAACGGATTGGATGGCCTGCGGTCTTTGTTCTGGCAGAAGTGTAGTTACATAACCTTTTGCTTGTATATTTTGCGTCCATGGCAAAAATAGCGCAAGAATTACTCCGATTAATAACCCCATAAATAAAAATAAGGGCAACCGCTTGATTTTTGACTTTCTTAAAAGACCAAACGATTTGTAGTCGCTCAGACTTATATCAGCACTTATGGTATTTTCAGAAATATTAAGCATGACTTATGTTAACGGTGTTAAACTAATGTTATGGGTGGTTTTTTCATTCCAGTAATAATAATCTGCTACTACCACTACTGTCCAGTCTCTTTCGGGACTCATAATATAATCTATAATGGTTTTTTTAGTCTCCTCGTCCACAAAGTGCAAAGGATCTTCCAATAACAAAAGTTTGGGACGAGCTACTAAAATACGTGCGATTAATAATTTTTGAATAACACTACGCGGAAGTCTTCTTCCCCCACTATCGACATGGCTGTCAATTCCTTTGGTTTGGGTAACAAAATAATCATTCAAAGAAAGAACCTTGATAATTTCTTGCAGATCCTTTTCGGAAATAAGACGGCCCATTAATATATTCTCCTTAAAGGTTCCTTCAAAGAGCTGATTGGTTGGGAAAGCGATTCCTATTTTAGAATATAAACTGTTAAGGTTGTAATTTACAATCGGAACCTCATTGATGTATATCTCTCCATCCACAATCTGATGGATACCAGCAATGATTTGCAATAACAGGGTTTTTCCACTACCTGATTTTCCGGTAATGGAGACCTTGGCTCTAGCTGGAATTTCGAAAGATAAATCGTCAAATATACTGCGTTTTTCATCTGGAAAACTAAACTCCACATTCGCCGCACGAACACTCAGCGCAGTAAATTCTTCTATCTCTGCAGTACCTTTGTTCTCATCCAGTTTGAGGTCTGTAACGTATCCTATTTTTTCCAGTGCGGTTAATACATCGTAGATGGTATCAATAATTCTTAATACTTTTTCTACAGAATTAATGATCAGAATGATAACAATTTCAGCTGCGACAAACTGTCCAAGATTCATCGATTCGTTAAAAACCAGGAACCCTCCAAGGATCAATAATCCCGCAGCCAGAAATACTTTAAAGGCAATAAAGAATCGAAATTGATTGATCAAAACCTGAAAGTGATTCTCCCGCGCTGCCAAATATCCTACTACAATATCATCCGATTTTTCGAGGTGGAATTTACTATAGCCATTCAGTTTAAAACTTCGATTTACCCGCGCTATTTCTTCTAGCCAGTGGACCAGTCTATATTTATATTTACTCTCGATTAAACTGGTTTCCAATCCTCTTGGGCCCGTAATTTTAAATATCAACAAAAGAATGACTACCAGTGAAAAACCCAATATTATAAAGTAAGGACTATAAATGGCCAGAAGGATCAACCCAAACGCTATTTGAAAAATAGCCAACGAAAAATCAATCAGGATCTTTGGTAATCCTTTCTGAATGGTAAGCGTATCAAAGAAACGATTGGCCAACTCCGGCGCATGAATTTTATCTAATTGAAAAAAGGTAATTTTAGGAATACGGTAGGCAAATTCAAAAGCGGAACGCGCAAAAAGATCTTGCTGAATATTTTCCACAATCCGTAATTGAACTACTTGTAACGTTCCCGTTATGGCAATTCCAATCAATACAAACCCAACCAAAACGATCCAGGAAGAGGTGATTTCTCCTGTTTGAATATAATTGATAATCGCCTGAATACCCAACGGTAAAGTCAGGTTGACCATTCCAATAAAAACCGCATAAATATATATTTGCCGAATCTCAGATTTATATTGTGACAATAAATTCCAAAATCGCTTGATTGATGATAACGCCATATTTTTTATCGCTTCTTTCTACTGTTTATTAGACTTTAGACTTTAATCTGATCCTCCCAAGGGATGTTGACAAAATAAAGATTTTCACAGGTTGTAACGCTAAAAGTTCCTATTTCTTCAGGTAAACTTTCGCAAGATAAAGTAAAATATTCATAAATGACAGCAATACTGTCTTTTTTATTGGTTTTAAACCTTATTTTCTTAAAAAAGCACAAGATAAGCTAATCTTTGCTAGAAAAGGAGGAGACTGACAGTTACGATGTATTAAGGAATGAGAAAACCAACGGCATTCTAAAGTAAGCGATAAACCGGGTCCGTATCACACCCGTCAGGATGACCATCAAGGCAATTCAATGACTGCGAAAAAAAAGCAATGACTGAAATAGTCATTGCTTTCGGAGTATAGTTGGTCTGTAACCCTCAATTTTCCAAACTAAATATTTTTTTTTAAATAATTAAAAACCATAAACGGCTGCCAATACAAAAGAAGCGAGCGATTTATTCATTTTTTGGTCATCTGAAAATATCGGTCTTGAAGCCGCATCTACTCTAAACTCAGGAATCAAGGTCAGGTTACCAATGGTATAATTAGCAGAAAAAGTAAAGTCGATGATGCGCTCGTCATTAGCAATCACCCCGATCCCGTTATCTACAAAATACTCTCCTCTCACTCCCAGTTTCAAATCCTCCACCACTTGTGCTTGTGCGTAAAGTGCGACTCCCGCAAAATTATCTTTGGCTACCGTAGCGTTTATTCCCAAATAAATCTTTTCGGTAACATCCGCGCCACCTGTTATATCCAGCTGATAAAATCCATCTTGAAATAATCCGTTTAGAAAAACACTTCCGTCCCCAAAATCATATCCCAATTGTAACCCTCCAACGTAATCATTGGTAGGATTAAATTCGGTCGCATCGGTTGGATTAAAAACGCCAGCCATCATAGAAAACCCGCTGCCCAGATCGACATCCAGCTTTAAACCAGTATGAGAAAATGGTCCGTAGGAAAACATATAACTGGTAGAATAATTAAAATTAGAAACGGGAGAAATAACTTCATAACCTAGAAAGGTGTTAAAATTTCCCAGCGTCACTTTATACTTGTCGTTGATATTCCAGTAAGCATACAATTGATTGACAATACTCGACGTACCGCCTGGTCTCAAAAACGGAGACAAAAAAGTCGCATCTTCTCCCCGTGGTCCAAAAACCAAATCTGCCATAAATCCCGCTTTTGCACCATCTTTGGAAAGCGTCAAGTTGGCCATTCCTAAAGAAAATCCAGGTAGGTTAGCAAAGGAAGTTCCCGGAGCAACTCCTGCATCCGCATTAAGATTTGCCCGAAAATAACCGTCCATCGAACCTCCCAACTGAATGCTAGTGCTTTGTGCATCCACTGGTACGCTAGCTGTATCTGCGGCCACCAGCTCCGTATCTTTTTCTAAAGTTGGCTCGAAGCTATCCTGCGCGACGAGGGTAGTCGTCATTAATAAAAAAGCAACTGTGAATAAGGTAAAGTTTTTCATTGTTCTGATTTTTTAATTTTAAAGAAAATTTTAAAAATTCGAACAAAGCATTATCCTGTCAAAAATGGTCAATTGTCCCAAACTACTTGTACAATTTACTTTTTCTGATTAAATTTACCTTCTGCGAAGAATGGCGGATAATCCGTTGTTCTTGAGTAAGGCCTCTGTTAGCGCAGAGGCCTTCTCGCATTTATAAATATGGGATTATAATTTGGTTTTTTGAGTTATAAATACATGGACAAAATACTGATTGAACAATAAAAACCATTGTTCAACCAGCATTGTTATTTTTTTTAATTAAAAGCATAAGCACTCAGATCGTGCTCTTCCACATCCAATCCTTTGACTTCTTCTTCTGAAGATACCCGGATTCCAAAAACCACTTTCAGTAAATAGAATACAGCAAAAGAAAAGGTAAAGGTAAAAGCACCAATTGCACCGATTCCTACTAACTGCGCGTATAGAGTTCCTACCCCTTCTCCGTAGTTTCCAAAAATCGCTACGGCAATGGTTCCCCAAATTCCACATACAAGGTGAACCGAGGTGGCTCCTACGGGATCATCCAGTTTCATTCTATCGAAAAACGTAATAGATAGTGGAATTAAAATACCCGCTATTAAACCAATTAAAATACTACTCGGTACAGCTACTCCATCGGCACTGGCCGTGATTCCAACCAAACCTCCCAGTATTCCATTCAGAACCATCGAAAGATCGTAAGATTTAAACATGATGTAAGAGACGACAAATGCGCCAATTGCGCCAGCTGCGGCGGCTAAGGAGGTTGTTACAAAAACCAGGGATACCGATGCCGGATCAGCAGACAATACAGATCCTCCATTAAATCCAAACCAGCCAAACCATAGTAAAAATACACCGATAGCGGCCAGAGGCATGCTGTGACCCGGAATGGCTTTTGTTCCTTTGTCCGTATATTTTCCTTTTCTTGGCCCGAGTAAAATGATTCCTGCCAAAGCAGCCCAACCTCCTACGGAGTGGACCAGAGTAGATCCGGCAAAATCATAAAATCCCATCGCATCCAGCCACCCGGCTCCCCATTTCCACATACCCGTAATCGGATAGGAAAGGGTGACAAATAAAGTACAGAAGATGAGAAAAGGAACCAGCTTAATTCTTTCGGCTACGGCTCCGGAAACGATTGTACAACAAGTAGCTGCAAACATTCCCTGAAAAATAAAGTCGGTATAATACGTGTAACTTCCATAAGCAGAAGTTAATCCACCTTCAGGTGGTGTCAATCCAAAACCGGCAAATCCAAAAAATCCACCCGGATTGGTACCAGGGTACATGAGGTTGAACCCAACCACATAATAGGTCAACAATCCAATAGAAACGATCATCACGTTTTTAAAAAGTATGTTGACAACATTTTTCTTTTGTACCAGCCCGGCTTCGAGGGTAGCAAAACCCAGGTGCATGATAAATACCAAAACGGTTGCTACCAGTAGCCAGAGGTTATTGGCCATAAACTTTGCCTCATTTGCTGCGGCGAGAACCTCGTTAAGCATCTCGGGGGTTACTTGTGTCGCTTGTTCCATTCTTAAAATTATTTAAATGTTAAAAGTTTGATTTATAGTATATGATCGATTAACTATTAATTGCTTCGCTTCCTTTCAAAGCAGTTCTAATGTTTCTTATTTCTTCAATATTCGATACCGTGATAAGTCCATCTCCTTTTTCACCAGTTTTGGCAGCTTCCGAAATGGTTTCGATTGCTGCGGAAACGTATTGTTCAGAAATGAGTATTTCTAATTTGATTCTTCCGATATAACCGATATCGTACGGGGCACCGCGGTAAGTAAGGTTTTTACCTTTCTCGTGGCCGTATCCTTTTACTTCGTAGAAAGTGAAAAAGTTAATCTCCTTTTTTCCGAGGGCTTCTTTGACTTCTTCAAATTTGGAGGCCCGGACGATCGCTTCAATTTTTTTCATAAAAACTTGTTTAAAGGTTTATTGAGGATTTGTGTTTTAAATCCCGGAATGGTTCTATGTGGACTATAATCGTTGGTTATAAAGGCAAAATTAGTGGTCAATTCCTTTTTATTCTCCTTAATTTTCGTAAAATTGTGGTGTGTAAGCCTACCAAATTTTAGCCAAATTATTGATTATCAATGCATTACCTCTTTGCATAACTTATGGCTATATCAAAAACAGATGATTTATTTAGGTTAATTAGTTCATTAACCAAGTCCGAGAAGCGTACTTTCCGTCTTTTTGCCGAGCGCATTAAGAGTAGCGAAGAATTGCTGTATATGCAGCTTTTTGACATTATGGATAAGCAAAAAAAAATGGACGAAGTGGCGCTCCGATCCAAACTTGGTAACCTTCCCCCGGTAAAATATTCCAACGCTAAACGACATTTATACGAGCAAATTCTTACCAGTTTGCGGATGCTCAATAAATCCAAACGCTCTAATATTCAGGTCCGGGAATATATCGACTTTGCGCATATCCTTTACGGAAAAGGATTTCATTTACAAGCGTTGAAGGTTTTACAAAAAGCAAAAAAACTAGCAAAGGAACACCACCACGATTTCAATTTGATCACGATTATTGAATTGGAAAAACTGATTCATTCCAGACATATTACCCGTAGTGATTCCCGGCCTATCAAAGCGCTTATAAAAGAGGCTTCCGAAAAAATAGATACCCTCGGTAATCGGGTCAGACTGAGTAATCTGAAAATGCTGCTGCACCGATTTTATATCGAAAATGGACATGTCAAAAACGAGGTAGAGGCGAATGAAATCAGCCAGTTTTTTGTGGAACAAGTACCCGCATTAGATAATACGAAGTTGGGACAAATGGAAAATGTCTTGCTCTACCAGTCACACGTTTGGTATTATTATATTTTAAATGATTTTGAAAATTGCTACGAATATGCCTTAAAGTGGGTTCAGGT
>Ga0114957_1004828_pt1 | contig 11416 bp, 4 predicted proteins | sample BantaG_FD_87175 | JGI IMG/M metagenome (GOLD analysis project Ga0114957, IMG submission 87175) | Marine algal microbial communities from Bantry Bay, Ireland - BantryBay_4 metaG | ecosystem: Host-associated > Algae > Red algae > Unclassified | place: Bantry Bay, Ireland | collected 2014-11-21 | reverse complement strand
GAGCAGATCGAGCGAGAACTCCGCGGTGCGTTCGAACGACACCGACGGCCTCTCTCACTGCGACGGTAGCAAGACGACTGACGAGCCAGGACGGCGGATCAGAGAATGGCTCGACCAAGTCTCATCAGCCGGCAACAGCGGCGAATAGCCGCGCTTTTTCGCCGGCATTTACAGCGTTCGCACGATCAGATCCGGCGGCACGTTCAGCGGCTTCGACGCCCCGCCCTTCCGCTTTACCACGACCAGCCAAGGCTCGTCGCGCTTGATCAGGTCAGCGAGCTGGTCGGTGGTCGGCATGTGCGACTTGCCCATGCGCATGAGTTCGGCACGGCGCGGTCCCGCCTCTTCCGCCCAAAAGAACATCAGCGAGTCCCGCTCGCCGTGCACGCGGTCGGCTGTGACGTCGTGCAGCTCGCGGGCACGCTAGCGACTACACTCAAGCATGGGCGTCACGTGCTGCCCAGTCCCCAACCACCGGGAACCGCACAGCCGCACGTGACGAGAACGAGTCTTCTCAATACCCCGCCACCCGACCCCGTCACGGTCGAACGTGCCCTGCGTGTCGCCTATCTTGATATCACCCCGGACGACCGCTCGCCATTGGTATGTGTCGACGCCACCGCGGAGCGTTTGTCACCCGTTCTCGACGGGTTCGCGGAGTCCGGCACGTCGCACGCCACCGTCCTCGCCCGCGCCTGCGGCGATCCGGACGCCGCGCTCTCGATATTCGCCGGGCGATCGGAACACCAGCCCTGGGCGGATTCCGACACGCCGGGAGTTCTCCGCCACCTGGTACTCGCGTGCGTCCTGCTCGCCCGTCCCGCGGACACAGACCAGGGGGCTGACGACGACACCACGAGGAACTTCCGGATCAACCTCGGACGCGCCTTCGGTCGGGAGAACGCGCCGAGCATCCGGGGACTGCCTGGGCTCTGGAAACGGCTCGCCCGGTGGAGCGAGAAACGACACGTCGCGCACGGCGACGCCCGACGGGTGATGCCGTCCGGGAACGAGCCGGTGCGCGGCGGCACCCACCGCTGGCCTCATCTCGGCACCACCTACCGGATGACGCTTCCCTCCTGGCGCGACGCCGCGAGATTCGAAAGGTTGCTGATCCGCCACCCCGTGTTGCTGGACGACGCGGGACCGCGCGAACTCGCCTTGGCCCTGCCGACGATCCTCGCGGAACGGATGGAGTTCTCCGACGCGTTCCTGTTGGCCGCGAGGAGCTTCGTCGATCTCCACGAGCGCAGAGCCGGCCTGCTGGGATACCACCGTTTCTGGCACGTGTTCGAGACCATCGCGGGACGAGTCGCATCCGGCCGTGACTCGCCGACCGGCGAGACCAGACAACGAGTGCGTCTCCTGCTCGGGGAGGAGATCCGGATCGAGCTTTCGTCGGGCGCGTCGGGCGTCTTCGAGTCCCTGTCGCCCGACCACGCTCTCGCGCTGTTGCGGAGCAGGTCACAGAAGGCGGGCCCAGGCGTTTTCTCCCGGAACCTGAGGGCGATGGTCGAGACCGGCGCGGTGGTCTTCCACCCTGCGGGGCTCGCGGTCGGCGAGGTCGAACCACTTGACGAGACGCCCGAAGGCGCGCCGGCCTGGGTACTTCTCGACGAGTCGGGCCGTGCACGGGCGGCGGAGCGAGGCCTCGTCTGCCGCGGGGCCGGTCCGGGCTGGTGGCTGACCGAACCGCTCGATCCGTACGCGACGGCCGACCTGGTCGCGGCGCTCGGAGTCGACGTCGTCGGTCCGGAAAGGGTCCGGGACGCGCGGGTCCGACTTGACGACGGCGTGCGCGTCAGTGGCTCGACCTGGCTCGGATTTGCTGAGTTCCTGCCCGCGGTGCGGACAGGTCTCGGTGCGAGCGTCCGGATCGAGCCGTCCGACGCCGAGCTCGTCCGCGACACCTCGACCGACGTCGGAGACCGCTGGCGGCTGCGGGCCGACGTGACGCTTGAGGGCGTCAGAATCGTTACGGTCGAGGAGCGCGATGAACTCGGGCCTGGAGCGCTCGTGGCGAGCACCGAGATCGCCTTCGTGCGCGAGGCTCCACCGCATCCTCGACTGGGCGAGCCTACCAAGGACGGGCGCTGGGACCTGGAGGACGGCACGCACGTCGAGACGGCTCCACGTCCGAATCGGTCGGCGAAAGCCGCGGACGTCGTGGGAACGAGTCCCGGCGAGAACGAGGACGACGCTATATCGCGATTGCTTGAGGCCATGTACGCCGCGGGACGAGCGGGCTGGAGAGAACAGGCCCTGCTCGCCCTGATCTCCCGCTCGCCCGCCGCGACGGGACGCTCCGGCTTCGGAATACTGGCGGCGTTCGAAGAGGCCGGGTGGCTGCGCTCGGCGCGTGTCGTCGGGTGGCGTGCCCGTCGCTGGTGGCTTCTCCCGCCCTCCCTGGGTCCCGCGGGCGACGTCGCGGGACGCTCGGTCCTGCGCGGCGCGACATCGCGCGCGATCCGCCGGCGGTTCCGCCGCACCGTCGACGCGCTCGGTGGACGCGTGCTCCGTGTCGGGCGCGGAGCGGTCCTCTGCCCACCTCTGCTGGTGGCCGTCGAAGTGGACCGTCACGCGCTCGCGAGCGAGACCGGATGGCCGCTCGATCCGTTCGCGCCCGGACCGATCGACGTCGCGCCCCGGTGCTGGATCGCGTCTCGCGACGACGGGACCACGCACGTGGTCGTGGCGACATGGAACTGGGAGCGCGCACGGTTCGAGTTCGGGACGAGGGCGGGCGACGTGGCGGGAACGACCGTCGAGCGACTGAGACGCGAGCGCGGCGATCGGCACGATCTCTACCGGGTACGCCACGGGACCGAAGGCGCCCCGTGTCTGCTGACGCCCGACCGTCCCGTGGCGCTGACCGAGGCCTACCGCCTGGCGGGCGTCCCCTTTCTCGAACGGTGCGGGGACCGCTTGCTCGCGCGGAGCGACGACGCTCGACTTCCGCTCTCGATCGCCCGCCACGTGCGCGACCTCCACCCTCTCGGAGTGTCCGGACCGGTCGACGTCGACGGCTCCGCACGCTACGCCTATCCGTGGAACGAGGCCGTTGGATGCGCGCTCGTGCGGACATACGGCCGACGGTTCCTGGGAGGTACGGACGCCGGACCCTCCCGTCCGGACACCCGCCGAGTCGACTCGGTCCGCCGGGTGCTCGCGAGACGGGGGCGTCGGGTGAATGAGGGGACGCTCGTCGAGCTCGCCGCGGCGTCGACGCCGCGACCGTCCGGACGGTCGTAGACGGGGATGTCGAACACGGTGCGAACGCGCGTCGCTTCCGCGGAACCCGGCTCGGCGCTCGTGCACGTGTTGCGCGCCCACCGCGAGGGCTGGAACGGCACGATATGCGAGTCGCCCGAGCGATGGCGTTGCGGCGCGCCGGAGGCGTTCCGCGTGAATGAGTGCGGCGGGGACCGCCCCTCGTGTCCGGATCTCGCCGCGTTCAAGCCGGGCCGTCCGGTCCTGCGTGTCAGGACCCCAGGACTGGTGGATTGGCTCCGCGACGAGAGCCGAGAGCTGGAGAACCTGTTGCTATTTGCGCTCTCGGCGTCCAGGCGCGCGGACGTGTCCGGCACCCTGTTCGTCCAGGGGGTCTATCGGATCGGCACGGCAATCGTGCGTAACGGCGACCAGGCGATCGTGAAGCCGGAGGGTGACGACTGGACGCCCTTCCCACCCTTCGCCGTGCCCGTCGAGCGCGCGCCCTGGCGTCTGGACGACGACACGCCGGGAGCGGTGCCGGAGCACGAGGCGAGACGGTGGATCGACACGGCCCGCGAGGCGGGTCGGACCCCGGATCCGGCGAGGGGGTGGACCGAGGAGATGCGAGAACGTCTCGAGCGCTTCTGCAACGACAAGGCGGCGATATTCGAGTTCGCGCGCGAGAGGACGTCCGACGGCGTGCTCGACGGACTGCCGTGCATCGTCGCGACGGAGCAGGACACCTCCGCCGACCCCGGTCCGCACGACGCGCGGACACGGGAGGAGACGGACACCGGATCGCCGCCGGCGCTCGCCACGGTCGAGCCGCGGAGCGGCGAGCCCGACCCATCCGGGAACCGTCCGGATTCGTCGGTCGGGAGACCGATCGACGCGCGGCCGGTCGCGGATCCGCCGACGACGGGCGGCGACGCACGTGACCTACCCTCGCCGGCACCGCCCGCACCGTGGTCCGTCGTACGCGAACCGCGCGGTCCCGACATCGGCTCGGAAGCGCTGGCGAAGCGGCTTCGGGAGGTGTCCGCATTGCTCGGATCGAGCGTCGACGATCTGTACCTGATCGACGCGTTCGCGCGTGCGGGCGAGATCGTCTGGCTGCGCGGCAAAGCTGCGCAGCGGACGCTTCGCGCCTACGCGCACGCGGTCTCTGGCGGCTCGATACACGAGTCGCCGGTCGGCCCGACCACGCTCGACGTCGACGACCTGTGGCGGGACCCGGCGACGCGCGCGCCGACGGGCCTCGCCCGTGCCTGGACCTTCGCCCAGAACGAGCCCGACACGACGGTGCTGGCGAGCCTGAGCACGATCGACGCTGGCGTAATGCGTCCGTGGATCGGCACGCTCGCCAACGTGCTGCGGGCGCCTGGACGGCCCGGCAACCTGCTCGTCGTCGCGACCTCGACGGAGGACGGTTCGCCGGCCGGGTCGTTCGACGCGATAGGGCGGTGGCTGATACCGATCGAGCCCCTCGACGCCGCCGAGAACGCCGCGCGGATGACGGCCGTCCTGTTGGCCGGGGCCGGCGCGACGGGAGTCGAGGACCAGTTGGCCGCACGCTCGACGAGACTGGTTCACGCGCGGGAATCCCGCATCCCGCTCGACGTACTCAAGCCCTGGACGGGTCGACTCGTCGAACGACCCGATGTCGACGTCGAGCGGGTCGTCCGAGCGACGGCGTTCCTCGTCGCCAGGACCTCGACGACGGAGACGGACGACGCGCTGGAGCAGGCACTTGAGTGGCTGGACGCCGTCACCGCCGAGAAACGCGGCGCGCTCTCCGGTGGACTCGGAGCGGGCTACCGCCGACTCGACGCACACATCGACCGCGAGAGGAAAGACACGACATGATCGATCCACTGGGCGGTCTAGAACGGATCCGCGAGTTCGTCGTCTCCTACCTCGATACCGCCTTCCGGATCGACGATCCCGATGTGACCGCAGCCCGACGCGAACTTCTCGCGACGACCGGCAACCTGGTGGCGGACGCCTACATCGAGCCGGTGCCCAGATACGCGCGGGCATCCGGGTCCCTGGAGGATCTGTTGGAGGAGGACGACACCGTCCTGCCGAGGACGTCACGGTTCGATGCGGCGACACGTACCGCCTTCGTCGAACTCGTGCTGTCGGGACTGTTCGACGGCGTCGCGATCGAGCCGAAGGAGAAGGGGGGATTGCGCCGGCGCAGCGTGTACCGACCCTACGCGCACCAGATGGAGATGCTCGAGCACGGCACGCGATCCGGCAGGCCCGGCATCGTGACCTCGGGCACGGGCTCCGGCAAGACGGAGTCCTTCATGCTGCCGATCCTCGCGACCCTCTGTGCCGAGGCGACGCGTTGGCGTCGTCCCGGCAAAGGGTACCCGGCCGACGATTGGTACACCAAGGCGAGAACGTCGTTCCGTCCCCAACGCCGCGCGGAACACCCGGAGCGGCCCGCCGCCGTGCGCGCGCTGATCCTCTACCCGATGAACGCGCTCGTCGAGGACCAGATGACACGCCTGCGCAAGACGCTCGACTCGACGGAGGCGCACGAGGTGATGGACACCCGTCTGCAGGGCAACCGCATCTTCTTCGGCCGCTACACCAGCGCCACCCCGACGAGTCCGGGCAGGACCGGAGACCTGCGCGGAGATCTCGTGAGCGCGGCGACCGTGCAGGACGAGGCCCGGGCGCACGACCTGCTGGCCGCGAGCACGGCCGCGGCCGCCGGTACGTCCGCGCCGTCGCCGACGCGTTTCCTGTTCCCCTCTCCCGGCGGCGCGGAGCTGGTCTCGCGACAGGACATGCAGGCGACGCCGCCGGACCTGCTCGTCACGAACGTCTCCATGCTCGCGGCCATGCTGGTGCGCCAGATCGAGGCCCCGATCTTCGACGCCACGCGGGACTGGCTGCGCGACGACAAGCACGCCTGCTTCCATCTCGTTCTCGACGAGCTGCACCTGCTGCGCGGGTCGAGCGGTACCGAGGTGGCCGGCCTGCTCCGTATCCTCTTCCACCGACTCGGGCTGTCGGATCCGCGGCATGCCCACAAGCTGCGCATCCTCGCGTCGAGCGCGTCGTTGCCGACCGGAGGCGACGAAGGAAGCGATAGCGTGCGCTACCTGCACGACTTCTTCGGGACCTACGGTACGCACGACGGCACGGGTGATCCGGGCTTCGGGTCCGAGAAGGACTGGCACAGCGCCATCGTGCCGGGCCGTCCGGTACCCGAACCCGCCACCGGTCCCGCGACGCTCGATCCCGCCCCGTTCGTGGCCTTCCACCGACACTTGACCGAACGGTTCGACAGCGATCTCGTGGCAGACGTCAGGAGCGTCGAGGACCTCGACGAGGCGTCGTTCCGGGACATCGCGGGAGCGCTCGGGATCACGTCGACGGGCGCCCTCGCGGCGCTAATACCCCGCGCCGTTGAGGCGGTCTCCGCACGGCTCGTCCGGGCCTGCGTTCCCGGAACGGGTGCGGATCGGGACGAAAACGCGCCCCCGCGTGCGAGTGCCGCCTCCGCGCTCTCCCGCGTCCTGTTCGGTAACGATCCGACGTCCGGCGAGGCGCTCCGCGGATTGCTGGTGGTCCGGGGACTCGCCGACCGGCTAGACGTGCTGTGCGGCGTGAAGGACCGGCCGGAGCTAGCGGGCGTGCGCGTTCATGCCTTCTTCCGCAGCCTCGAGGGCCTGTTCGCGGTGCCCGTCACCACCGCGGACGCGACCGTCCGGTGGGAGGGCCTGACCGTCGAGCGGGGAACGACCCGGCACGCCTGCGACGACGGACACTCCCGTCGACTGTTCGAGCTGCTCTATTGCGAGGCCTGCGGGGAACTCTTCGTCGGGGGTCGCCGCGATCGCGTCGAGTACGGGGAGGAGTTGTCGGGTACCTCGCCGGACTTGGACTCACTACCGGATATGGCCCGCGAGGCACGCTTCGACACGCTCTCCGGCAACGAGTACGCGCTCTTCTGGCCCGGGCCGCACGGTGGCCCTCCCCCGGAACCGGTGGACAGGTGGGAGTCCTCGTGGCTGGACACGACCAACAGCAGGCTCCTGCCGACGCACAACCCCCCCACGCCCGCCGCCGGCGTCGAGGGCTTCCGGTACGTGGCGGGCACCGACGCCGACGCGCCCGGATCGGCGATGTCCCGTCGTTGTCCGAAGTGTACGACCGACTACTCGGGGCGCAAGGAAGGCCAAGGGGCCCGCTCCCCCGTCCGCAGCTTCCGCACCGGTTTCACCAAGACCTCTCAGCTGCTCGCCACCGAGCTGTTCGACTTCCTGAGCGTCTGCGCCGCCCCGGCGGGCCGGGGCGGCGCAACGGCGTCTGCCGACACGCCGAAGTCGATCGTGTTCTCGGACAGCCGTCAGGACGCCGCGCGTGCCGCGTTGGAGATAGAGAGACGACACCACCAGGACACCTACCGACAGCTGGTGATCGAGGTGCTCAGGGACAAGGTGGCCGAGGCCCGCGCCCTGCCGTCCAAGGAGGAGGTACAGACCCTGATGATGGCCGAGCTGACGCGACCGGACGGGCCACGTCAGGAACAGATGAAGGAGATGGTCGAGACGCTGGGCAAGATCGATGACGGAGGCATCGATCCCACGGTGGTTCCCCTCTCGGTCGTGATGGAGCAAGGGTCGGAATCGATGAGACCCGGTGCGCTGCTCGCGCGCGACATCGAGCTCGGCGTACACCCGGTCGACGCGGTGGGTGACGCACCGGTCAACGACCGTGCCTGGAACGACTGGATGGAGTGCCCGGACCCGGACATGCCTCCCCGTTGGCCCGCGGACGTGGCTCACCCGTCGACGGCCCAGAAGGCGCGCGACGAGATACGGACCGGTCAGATCCGGCTGATCGACGAGGTGGTGTTCAACAAGACCTACTTCGCACTTGAGGAGACCGGGCTCGGTCACGTCACGGTCGGAGACGACGTTCTCGACGCCTACGTGCGCGTACTCGCGGACTGCTACCTGGTGCGCGGCAACCGCTACTTCGACGAGTCCCGAGGCAACGTCGACATGGCCAACGAGGCGCCCAGGAAGGTGAAGAGTTTCGCGGCGGCATCCGTCGGCACGACGCAGTGGCGTGGTTCCTTGCAGACCGTGCTGGACGAGCTCTCGAAGCGAGGTCACACGCACGGCAAGATCGAGTTGTCGGCGGTGAGAATCAGGCTCGTGACACCGGAACACGGCTGCTTCAGGTGCGGTCGCTGCGCACAAGTGCACCTGCATCGCGGGACGGGCGTATGCACGCGGTGCCTGGACCCGCTGCCCGACGAACCGAACCGGACTTCCGAGAAGCTGTCCGGGCGTCACTTCCTAAGTCGTCGGCTACTCAGGCGCGAACGCGACGGCATCCGGGCGTTCCGTCTGCGCTGTGCCGAGCTCACCGGCCAGACCGGTTCGCCCGCCGATCGGCTGCGCGCGTTCAAGGGCATCTTCCTGGACCGACCGGACGATCCTCTGTCGGGGTTGCGCAGGCGAGCCGAGGAGATCGACCTGCTGTCGGTGACGACCACGATGGAGGTGGGAATCGACATCGGCGACCTGCAGTCGGTGTACCAGGCCAACATGCCTCCGCAGCGGTTCAACTACCAGCAGCGGGTCGGGCGGGCGGGGCGTCGCGGCAAGGCGTTCTCCATGGTGCTGACCCTGTGCCGTAGCCGCAGCCACGACCTGCACTACTTCCGGGACCCCTGCTCGATCACCGGCGATCCACCCCCTCCCCCGTTTCTCACGGTCGATCAGCCGGACATCTCGCTGCGCCTTTTGCGCAAGGGCTGGCTCGTGCGCGCGTTCGCCGACCTGCGAGACGAGGACGAGGCGGCGGGACGGGAGTTCCCGGAGGTCAAGCCGAGCGACATTCACGGTCAGTTCCCGTCCGCCAGGACGTTCTACGACGCGGGTTCGAACTGGAAGGAACGGCTTGAGGGCGCGCTGCACGCGAGCGCGTGTTTAGCGGACGGTCTCGCCGATGCGCTCGCGACGGCCCGCCCGGAGGCCGGCCCGGCGCTGCGCGCTCGATGCGGCGTGGAGGACTTGCTCGAACGACTGGAGCGGCTCCGTGGCGAAGGCCTCTCGAGTCCACACGGCTTGGGGCGCTTTCTCGCCGAGCGCGGACTGTTGCCGCTGTTCGGCATGCCCACGAACGTGCGCCCGCTCTACGTGGGGACACGCGTGGAGAACGGGGGCAGGATCGTCTTCGACACGGTCGATCGTGAGTCGGACCTCGCCGTCTTCGAATTCGCCCCCGGGCGCAGCATCGTTCGCGACAAGAGACGCCACGTCGCGATCGGTTTCACGCCCACCCAGCTACCGCCCTTCGGGGGCTCGTAGGACGCGTACGCGACGGACGGGAGCTGGAGCGTTGCGTCGAGGTACGTGGCCCACTGCCCGTCGTGCTCGGCGGTGCGCACCGAGGCACGCGTCCCGGACGAGGCGCTGCGCTGCGGGTGCGGCGAGACGCTCGCCGCGGACGAGTTCCACCGTCACGACGATCCGGCGGGCTACAACACTGCGTTCGAGCCGGCCGCCGTGGACGAGTTCGAGACGTTCGTGACCCAGCGGCGATCGATCGCCATCGAGACGCGCGGACTGGACGCGCGCACGAGCGTCGAGCCTAACCTCGGGATCGACGTCGCGGGCAACGCCGACGTGTTGCGCCTGAACGGCGGATTCGTTGACCCTGCCGGGGCGGAGACGCCCTTCTCGGTGAAGGCCTCGCGCTCGAGGCGCGTAGCGACCGCGAAGAAGGGACAGTGGTATCTCCACGACGAGGGAATCTTCGAGGACAGCGACGTCCGGTTCACTCCCGATCCGGACGTCGAGCCGGAACCGACGCGACTGATGTCGGTCAAGCGTACCGACGCCGTGATCGTGTACCCGCGGACGGTTCCATCGGCGCTGGATCTGGCACGTGGCGACGACGGGAAGTGGAGTACCGGAGTGCGGGCGGCGGCGGTCAGCGCGACACAGCTGCTGATCCAGCGCGCAGCGCTCGAGCTTGACGTCGGTCCGGAGGAGTTCGAGACGCTTGAGCCCGGTACCCGCGACACGCTGCCCGCGCTGCAGATCGCGGACTTCTTGGGCAACGGCGCGGGGTTCAGCCGCAAACTCGCCGACGACGACGGGCGTCTGCTTGTCCGCATGGTCCGCTCCATGGCACTCGACCCGACCTCCGACCGGCTCGTGTCGAAATGGGTGGAGGGGGACCATCCTTCGACGTGCGATCACGCCTGCTACCGGTGTCTTGAGCGCTACGGCAACCGCGCCTACCACGGACTGCTCGACTGGCGCCTGGGACTGTCGTACCTGCGCCTCCTGGTGGACGACGGATGGATGGCTGGGCTCGACGGTCGGTGGAACGCGAGTCCCTACACGAGAGACTGGACGGTCGGCGCCGAAGCGGTCGCGAAAGGAATCATCGCCCTGAGTCCGGAACACCGTAAGCCGGGTCGTCCGCTCGGCGAGCTGCGGTTGCCCTGCGTGATCGGAGACGATCACCGCTACGTGATCGTGCATCCGTTCTGGCGCGACATCCCGATCCCGGATGACGACTACGACGGACGGACGATCGCGATCGATACCTTCGACGGGTCGCGCCGTCTGTCGCGGGCGATCGCCAGAGGCGAAATCAGCGATTGAGTTATGTCTTTCCGAGACACTTAGCAATTTGCCTCAGCGCCAATACAGCTTCTGAGTTTTTCCCGGCCTGCAAGTGCCGCGCGGCACGCTGTAGGTCCTGATGCTGGCCAAGTCGACGCACAAGCGCGTTTTCTTGAAGCTTGAGCTGTCGCAACCGAGACTCCAGCTTCTCGGCCTTCGTAGTATCCGCCGTCTGAATTCTCCGGTTGAGCACATACGTTAAATACGGTCGCAGCGACTGCGGATTCGAATGCCCCATCGCCTCCGCCGCCTTGATCAAGATCGTCTCGATCCAGCTCGACGCCGGTCCGATCACCTCGCCACCGAAGACGGCGTCGACGAGCGTCTCGATCGTACGGACTGCATACCGCGCACGCAGCCGATGGATGTTGGCCCGCTCGATCCCCGCCTGCCGAAAGGCCCGGCGGCCGATCGACGTCACGCTGTCCGGGTGCAACGCCATGCCGGTCGTGCCGGACAGGAAGATCTCGTCGGGTTCGCGGTAGCCCGTGATGGTCTTCAGGCAGCGTTCGACGATCTCCCGGCGCTCG
>Ga0114957_1004822_pt1 | contig 11424 bp, 10 predicted proteins | sample BantaG_FD_87175 | JGI IMG/M metagenome (GOLD analysis project Ga0114957, IMG submission 87175) | Marine algal microbial communities from Bantry Bay, Ireland - BantryBay_4 metaG | ecosystem: Host-associated > Algae > Red algae > Unclassified | place: Bantry Bay, Ireland | collected 2014-11-21 | reverse complement strand
GGCCATTGATCTTGGTTTGAAAAAGTATATTTCTACACCTTCAGATACTAAATCGGGAGATACTAGATTGGTCATGGGTCGAGATGTTACCGAAGAAGACATCGTCCGATTAACAGAAATCAAAATTAAGCGTATTTCAAAATATAATTCTTTCAAGGCGGATGAGTTAATAAAATCAATACTTGAAGAGCTAGAACAAGTGAAATTTGATCTTGCGCATTTAACTGAATTCGCTATTGCCTTTTTCGAAAGACTATTATCCAAATATGGAAAAGGAAGAGAACGAAGAACCGAACTTGGAAGTTTCGAAACTATTAAAATCAGACAAGTAGTTGCTAACAATGCCAAATTATATGTCAACTATAAAGATGGTTTCATTGGTACAGGAATGAAAAAAGATGAGTTCGTCATGGATTGCTCTGACATCAGTGATGTGATAGCATTTATGAAAGATGGAACTTTTAAGGTCGTAAAAATTTCAGATAAAATATTTGTTGGTAAGAATATCATTCATACCGCTGTTTGGAAAAAAGGAGATGATCGTACCACATACAATTTAGTGTATGTAGATGCTAAAACAGGTAGATCAATGGCTAAGCGATTCAATGTAAAATCAATAACTAGAGACAAAGATTACGATCTTACAAAAGGTGCCAAAGGATCAAAAATTCTTTACTTCACAGTAAACTCTAATGGTGAATCTGAGATTGTAAATGTACAACTCAGTCCTGGATGTAGTGCTAAAAAGAAAGTATTTGACTTTGATTTTGGCGAAATAGCAATCAAAGGAAGAGGAGCAGGTGGTAATATAGTAACCAAATATCCAGTAAGAAAAATTACTCAAGTATCTGTAGGAAAATCTTCTCTCGGTGCTATCAAGGTTTGGATGGATGAAGTTAGTGGTAGACTTAATACAGCAGAAAGAGGTATTTATCTCGGAGGGTTTGATACTGAAAATAACATCCTGGCCATATATAAAGATGGTACATACGAGGTAAATGAACTTGATCTTAATAAAAAATACGACGTAAGTAAGTTAATGGAGGTATCGAGGATTGCACCCGATTCTGTAATCAGTGTAATCTATTTTGACGGTGAGAAAGAATGGTCGATGATCAAAAGATTCAACATTGAAACAAGTAAGTTAGATTCTAAATATCCATTTATCACAGAATCTTCATCTAGTAAATTATACTTTGCAACAACTGCTGCCGATCCAATCATCAAGTATTCTCACAAATCAGGAGGTACAAAACAGGAAGAGGAAGTCAACTTAGCAGAGTTCATTGATGTGAAAGGTTGGAAAGCATCGGGTAACAAGGTTGGGGAATATAAAATTCTAAAAGTGGAACATCTCAATCCTCCTATTATAGAAGATGAAATAGAAGAGGTCAAAAAAGAAAAAAATGGCACAACAGATCTATTTTCTCAAACACAAGAAAAGCCTGAATCGAACAACAATGGAACGGAAGATGACACCTCGAACAATAAATTAAAACCTGGTGACACGATTGATTTATAAATTCTTGTAGTTTTGCACTTAAATCATTATTAACAATAATTTGAATAATAACAATCTATACTCAAGCATCCTAGAAGCAAAGCAGCAGGGCAAGAAGAAATTCGTAGTCTTGATAGATCCAGATAATGTACGTCTTGGAAAAATAGAGAAGGTACTAGAACTATCGAAAGAAGCGAACGTAGATTATTTCTTCATTGGTGGAAGTCTTGTGGTAAATGACATGTTAGACATGGTACTAGGCAATATCAAGAAGGCTACAGATATACCTACGATATTGTTTCCTGGTAATTCTTTACAGTTGAGTTATAAGGCTGATGGTATTCTTTTCTTATCTCTAATTAGTGGGAGGAATGCAGATTTGTTAATTGGAAAGCATGTGATAACAGCTCCATTTTTGAAAATTAGTCCTTTAGAAATAATGAGTACTGGATATATGTTGGTTGATGGTGGGATATCTACTACTGTCCAATATATGAGTAATACTACTCCGATACCAGCAAATAAAGATGATATTGCTCTGTGCACCGCAATGGCAGGAGAGCTCTTAGGATTAAAAATGATCTACATGGATGCTGGAAGTGGAGCGATGAATCCAATATCTACCAGTATGATCGATGCAGTCAGTTCAGCAATTGATATACCGCTTATTGTTGGTGGAGGTATAAGAACTCCTGAAAAAGCATATGAAAATGTAAAAGCAGGAGCTGATGTAATTGTTGTAGGAGATGCTATAGAAAAAGATCCTCAGCTTATAATAGAAATGGCTGCAGCTGTCCATGAAGCCGAAAATACTCCAGTATAATGGAGAACGGAACGGTAATAAAATCTACTGGAAGCTGGTACGAAGTCCGATTGGAAAGTGGAGAAATAATTCCGTGTAGAATTCAAGGTAAATTTAGATTAGGAACATTAAAACTTACAAATCCTATTGCAGTAGGAGACAGTGTACAGGTTAATATAGAAAGTGAAGAAGAAACCGTAGGTACGATCAGAAAAATCAATGATCGTAAAAACTATGTTCTTCGTCAATCTCCTCGTAAAAAGCACTTTGTCCATATTATAGCTGCGAATATTGATCAAGCCATATGTATTGTCTCTCTCTATCAGCCAAAAATAAAAGTTGGATTTATTGACAGGTTTTTATTAATGACAGAACCCTACGAAATTCCAGTTACAATTGTATTTAACAAGTCAGATCTGAATAAAGAAGAAGACCAAGAATATATAACTTATCTCAGAACTATCTATGAAAACATAGGATACCAAACACTCCTAACATCCAATGAAACAGGAGAAGGTATAGAGGAATTAAAAGACATTCTAAAAGGAAAATTGTCTCTCATTGCTGGTCAATCAGGCGTTGGAAAATCTACCTTGGTTAATTCACTTGCTCCAGAGCTCGATCTTCGTACCCAAGAGATATCCGACTATTCTGGGAAAGGACAACATACAACAACATTTGCTGAGATTTTCGAACTTCCATCAGGAGGGCAAATCATCGATACTCCTGGAATAAAAACGCTAGGTTTCAACTATTTAGAAGAGAAAGATGTTTCTCACAACTTTAGAGAGTTTTTCCATCTTTCAAGCGATTGTAAATTTAGTGATTGTATGCACATCAACGAGCCCAACTGTGCCGTAAAAACAGCAATTGAGGATGGCAAAGTTGCGCCTTCACGGTATGAAAATTATCTCGCATTGTTACAAGAAATAGAAGATCAGAATTATTGGGAGATACAGAAGGATTTGTAGTAATTAAATAAACCCTAAAACTCTTCATCCACTTCATCCTCTTCTTTTGCCTTTTCAATAAGATCTTGTTCTGCCGCTTTTTTATCTGCCTCTTCCATTGCTGCGTACACAGAACAATCAGTATTCACTTCTAGTACTTCAGGTTTCTTGAATCTTGAATTCACATCGTAATCTACCTTAGAATCCGCTTCCAACCTAGATAAAAAGTTTGTACAAAATGGTCTTGCCATTACTCCACCTTGACCATCAGCAAGACTTAAAAAACGAATCCATTCATTATCTCCACCAACCCATGTTGCAACTACAAGATCAGGAGTTATTCCCATAAACCAACCATTTTTGTGATCGTTGGTTGTTCCTGTTTTTCCCCCGAATTCACTTTTGAGACCAGCTCTTCTTCCTGCCGCCCCTTGAGCATACTTAAGCATATCTACCATAGCATAATTATACCCGGAGCTTATCGCTCTTTTTTTCGACTGGTTACTCGCATATATTAATCGACCATTTGCATCATAAATGGTCTTTATATACTCAGGTTTTGTATAAACACCATCATTGGCAAATGTTGTATAAGCACCTGCCATGTCCATAACCGATAATTCAGGCGTGCCCAAAGCTATCGAAGGATATGGAGGGATCTTTTCTTTAGGAATTCCAAGACTGCTAGCTAGTTGTCTCACTGGTTCCACATTGCCTATTTCTTTCATCAACCACACAGAAACAGAATTTAATGATTTTCTGAGCCCGTCTTTTAACGTTAAATATTCTCCTGAAAAGCCACTTGCATTTCCTGGAGCCCAGGCTTTAGTTGTTCCAAAACCTGGATCATGTGCAGCTATTACATATTGTTGATCTTTGACTTTCTGACAAGGAGAAGTTCCTCTTTCTATGATTGCTGTTCCATATACAAATGGCTTAAATGTAGAACCAACTTGTCTATTACTATTGATATGGTCAAATTTAAAATAATTATGTCCTACTCCTCCTACCCACGTTTTTATATATCCAGTCCTTGGGTCTACACTTATAGATCCAAGTTGCATATGCATATTATGATATTTTATAGAATCTAGAGGGCTCATTTCTACAGTTTTTTCACCCTTACTGTTATAGGCAAAAACTTTAGTTTTCACTTTTCTCTTAAATATTCTATCCTTTGCTTTTTGCAATTTGGTCCATTGTGACTTAAGTTTCGGCCAATGACTACTAGCAAGAATTTTCTTGTATACTTTGGCTTGATCTTTTCTTACTGTCTTTCTTTTTACCAAGTTAGCAATAGTCCCTGGTTTTTTATCTTCAGCAAATAATCTGAATATATCAGAATCTGTTAAACGCACATTTTCTATATCAGCAGAGATTTCTGAACTTATTTTACCTACATACCTACTTCTCATTTTTAGAAACCGATCTGATTCTCTTATTTGACGAAGTAGATTAGATTGTCTAATTTTTTTCTGATTATCATCCGCACCATATGTCCATGGATCTTTATTTTTCCATCTTTTGAAATAGGTATCTTGTAACTTGCTCATATGTGTATTAGCAGATGCCTCAGCGTGAAGCTGCATGTCAAGATCAATTGTAGTGTTAATTACTAAACCGTCTGTAAATAAATCATACTTTGTTCCGTCTGGTTTAGAATATTGTTCTTGTTCTAAGATACCCTTTACTGTTTTTACAAGCTCTGCTCGAAAGTATGGCGCTACCCCACCGTAATTTTTTTCTCTTTTAAAACCTGAAATGTCTATTGGTTCTGCATTGAGTTTTTTATATGTTGCTAGATCAAGCTTATCGTTCTTTACCATCTGCTTCATTACAACAGCTCGACGTTTATTAGCATTTTCTGGATATTTGACAGGATTATAGATCCAAGGATTTTTGTGCATTCCGACTAACATTGCCGCTTCTTCTATTTTTAATTCTGATTGATTTTTTCCAAAATAAGTATTTGCAGCCGATGCAATACCATTAGCACCATACAGATAATCATACTTATTAAGATACATCGCAAGTATCTCTTCTTTGGTATACTGCTTTTCGAATTCTATGGCAATGACCCATTCTTTAAGTTTTTGCCATACTCTAGGAATAAATGACTTAGACCGTTGTGTAAAAAACAACTTTGCTAGCTGTTGAGTAATTGTGCTTGCACCCCCTTTACTACCGAAAAAAACTAACGCCCTCGCAAAACTTCTAGCATCAATACCACTATGGTCAAAATACCTCTCGTCTTCTGTTGCAACCAATGCATCTATAATTAAAGGGTTTATTTCATCATACTGCAACCAAACTCTGTTTAACTTGAATGCCTTTCCTAATTCACGGCCGTCATCTGCTTTTATTATTGTAGCAATTTCGTAGTCTGGCTGCTCTAATTCTTGGGTGTCAGGTAACTGGGTTTTTGATATAAATATGAAAATACAAAAAACGAGTATAAGCCCAGCAATTACAGCCGCCCATAATAATTTGATGTACTTTTCAAATTCATTATTAGGAGTTTTACTCTTCTTTTTGGATGTGATTCTTTTAGTCATACGATTCCTTTATCAATCAGCTGTGTACATCTGAGTATAAATTTCTATCTGCAAAAGTATAGAAAATAAAACATATTAATTATATTTACAATGTGTTTTGCGCTGAATGTTCGTTGTTTGTTAAATAAAAATCTTACTATACAAACATAGGTATAAATAGAACTGAATAAAGTGCTTAACTATTATTCGTCACTCTATAGATATTTTTCGTAGAGGGCTAGTTCACAAGTAGTTCCGTGTTTGACTAGGAGAAAAATATTAGAATTAAATACAAAAAAATCTTATTTTTTTTAATTAAAAGTATTAATCTAATTTGATAATAAAATAATTTTTTACTCAAATAGTGTTACTTTCGAGTATAATTCCGTCACAATGGCATCTATCTCGTTGTATTGTTAGAATAGCGTTTGAGATTATTGAAACCATAAACTACTGAATAAGATTTGTTTATAAACCTACTAAACCCCGTAATATCAGGAGCAGTCTCAAAGTCGACGACTGACGAAGAAGCAATTGAATTGTATCTGGAAACACAAAACTCCAAATACTTCAATATTCTTTACGACAGGTATTCACCAAAGGTTTTTGGTAAGTGTTTTTCACTTCTCAAAAGCGAAACAAAAGCGCAAGATGCGGCACAAGAAATATTTGTGAAAGTTTTATTAAATCTTTCCAAGTTTTCAGGAAAATCGAAATTTTCAACATGGCTGTATTCTATAACTTATAATTTTTGTATCGACATGATACGAAAGAATAAAAAAAGTATAGGCGTTTTAGTAGATGATATAAACGCGTTTGGAGATGAAGTTATTGATGAAATAGAAGACTCAGAAATAATGGAAACTAATGTATTAAGACTAAAAGTAGTCTTAAATAAGATTCCAGCCGATGATAAAGCCATTTTGTTGATGAAATATCAGGATGAGTTTTCTATCAAGGATATTTGTGGCATTCTAAATAAATCGGAAAGTGCCGTGAAGATGAAAATAAAAAGAGCAAAAGAGAAATTTGTAAAAACGTACAAAGAACTCTATAAAGAAATTGCCTAATAAAATATTTGTATAACTTAAGAAAACTGTACAAAATGAGAAATAGTTTTAAAGAATTAGAAGATCTAGAGATGCAAAATGTATCAATGCCAAGCGATGCCATAAAGAAGGGTGTATCATCAGATATCGGTATTATGAAATATGTATCGACGATAGTAGAAATGTATTTTCCAAAAATAGCAGATCTGTTTATAGGCCTTTCTGGGAGCGAAGTCAATTCGAATTCTCAAAAAAGTAAACATTCTAACCGATACCCTGATTTAAATTAATTGATGCTTTCCTGCAACAGTCATAACCCGCAAAATAAAAAACTAAATTAATGAAAATTCTTCTTCAAGTAGAAAAAGTCGATGTCATGAGGAATGCATTAGCTGATATGGTTACAAAATTCGTTGACACTGTACCAAACGTTTTAATGGCTCTCGTTATATTCATAATTGGCTATATCGTTGCAAAAATAATTTCTAACATTGCAAAGAAGGGTCTAAAGAAGGTAGGAGCAGATAAAATAGGAGATAAGCTCAATGCAATAGACATTGTGGAGAAGACAAATGTTAGTATAAAAATTAGTGAATTAGCTTCAAAATTTTTATACTATTTCATCTTATTATTCTTTACAGTTGCAGCATCTTCTGTATTAGGTGTTCCAGAGATTTCGAATCTTGTTTCTGATATCTTCACTTTTATACCTAATCTTTTAGTAGCTCTAATTGTACTGATACTAGGTACATTATTCGCTGATACATTGAGAAAGATTATACATACTGCATTGAAGTCATTGGGCATATCTTCTGCTGGTTTGATCTCGTCTTTTCTATTCTATTTTTTATTTATAAATATAGTCATAGTAGCTTTAGGTCAAGCAAAGATAGATACGAGTTTTCTTTCACAGAATATTAGCATCATCATTGGTGGAATAGTACTAGCATTTGCCATAGGTTACGGATTGGCTTCCAAAGATGTAATGGCAAATATAGTTGCTTCTTTTTATTCTAAGGACCAATTTGTAGTTGGACAAAAAATTACCATAGACGGCGAAACTGGTATAGTAAATGAAGTTAAAAAGAATGCTCTAATCATTAAAACTGATACAGGAAAAGTAATGTTTCCTTTGAGCCATGCAACAAACACAAAAGTGGAATACCACGATTAATATAGAATATTATTATTTACTTATAAATTTAAATTTACACGAATGAAAAATTTTTACTTTGCACTAATAGCATTTATGTTTTTTGCATTGAATACAAATGCTCAGGACATGAGTTTAGAACAACTCAAAGCAAAAAAAGCAGACCTTGCTGCACAAGCAAAAGCAGCACAAGCAACTGCTGACAAACTCGTAGCTGACCTTGGTGGACTACAGAAAGAAATTGAATTGTTATCAGGTTGGATGACAGGCGTATCAGGAAATGTTGGATTCAACTTAAATTCTTCAGATTCTTGGATTGCTGCTCCAAATCCTACTTCAAGCTCTACTGGCTTAGGTGTTGGACTTGCTGCATTTGCAAATAAAATGAGTGATAAAACAATGTTCAGAAACAAAGGTCTATTGAATCTAGCTTGGCAACAAGTGGATCTTGGCAATGGAGCTGAAGTTGCAGATTTATTTGATAGTGGAACATTAGATATATTAAATGTTTCTTCTTTATATGGTTATAGAATTCACCCTAAATTTGCTATCTCTGCATTAGGGGAATTGAATACTTCATTCTTTAACTTTCTAGCACCTGGTTCTTTTGATATAGGAATTGGAGGAACATGGACACCATCTAATAACTTAGTAGTAGTAGTTCACCCATTAAACTATAACATCTCTTGGTTAGCGGATGGAGCTGGAACAGGATCTATCGGAGCATTAGGCGCTAAAGTTAGAGCTGATTACACTAATACTTACGTAGTATTGGGTAAGAAAATAGGTTTATCTTCAACTCTTACTGGTTTCTTACCATATAATAGCGATAAAACTGTTATCAATGAAGGACTTCCTAATGAGTATCTAGCTGGGTCGCTTCAGTACACTTGGTTAAATACTATATCTTTCGAAGTATGGAAAGGAATAGGTGTAGGAATAAGTGCTGGTATGAGAGGTGCAGACTTTGAAATTCAAGATAAAACTCAAACTTATTACAACTTAGGTCTTTCTTACGGATTCTAAGACAAATGTTTTAAACAAAACATTTTGAAAATACATACAAGCCTAGAGAATTCATTTTCTCTGGGCTTTTTTCTATTAATCGGGGTAGAAGTCGGAAGTCTTGAAGACTTCCGACTTCTTGTGCTCTAGAATTTAAATGTATAAAAAAAAGCTCAACAAATCTAAATCTGCTGAGCTCCTATATTTTATTCTGGGTAGATATTTATCCCATTTCCGAAACCACCTCAGTTACTTCAGGAACCATACGCTTTAGCATTCCCTCTATTCCTGATTTTAATGTTACTGTAGATGAAGGACAACCACTGCAAGCACCTTGCATGATTACTGTTACTACGCCTTTGTCAAACGATTTAAACTCTATGTTACCACCGTCCATTTCTACAGCAGGTTTTACATGAGTATCTATTAATGCTTTTATTTTCTTTACCAGTTCTTTTTCATCACCAGTATATTGGTAGCTTACACCGTTTGCTTCTTCGATCTTCGCCATCTCTTCTGCAAAACCATCATTAATGACTACACCATCATTCTCAATATATTCTTTGATAAATGCTTTTGTCTTAAGCATGATATCATCCCATAAATAGTTAAATTCTTTTGAGATCGTCACAAAATTGTTGCAAATGTATACACCTTGTACAAATGGCATCTCGAATAATGCAGTAGCCAACGGTGACCAATCTTTGGCTAATTCCGCTGTACGGAAATCTGCTGTACCTTTATATAACATTCTGTTCGTTACGAACTTTAGTGTCTCAGGATTCGGAGTTTGCTCTGTGTAGAGCATTACTGGACTTTTAGTTGCTGTAGGATTCATTTACTATTCTTTATTTTATTTACTTTAAATCTTATTGCTTTATAACTCAAGGATCTGAAGTTTATTGAAATAATTTGCCTTGAAATAAATATATTAGGAAAATACAATTGCATATATGATTAATACTACTGTTCTACCACAAAATATAACTAGAACAAATATAACACAACTTGTGCCATTTCAGTTTCAGAATTGATTGGATTAATGATCTTCTAGCTGTATATTTTATGAAAAATTCGATAGAGTCCATATTCAAACAAGAAAATTAAAGTATGAAAAGCACATGACTCAAAACTCATCATTGACACCATTGCTGATGCAGACTGAAATATAAAATAGACTTATAATTAATAGTAAAAGGATTCTAAATTTTGATCCCTTTACCACAAGTGAAGGGGTCATTCGCTAAATGTTTTCTATCCTATAGGGCCGGAAATCGGATTTTTTAAATGATAAGTCGTTTTTATGCAAAAAAAAAATCTTTATGACCTCGTCGCAAGCATCGAAGCATCGAATCATTTAAGTATTAAGTTGATAACTATGACAGTGAGAATGCTCCTAACGCTTGGTGACATTTTGTATAGCTCTAGCTTGACTTGACAAAATCTTTATGGCTCCCAATAATAGTGATTGACATCGTCTTCAAGTGCAAATCCAACTGAAGGGTAGAGTTTATTTCCTATATTATTCGTTTTCTCTGTCTCTAATATTACTGCAGCAGCATTTGTTTCAATAGCAAGATGCTTTGCTTGATTCAAGAGCATTTTTGAGATTCCTTTACCTCTATAGTTCTTATCGACGTATAGATCATTTAGCAACCATATGCGTTTCATTCTAGTTGATGAAAAGACTGGATAGAGTTGGGTAAATCCTACTGCGATATCTTCGAAAAAAGCCAAATAAATTATCGATTCGTTATTGGTTATTCTTTCTTTTATGAAGACAATTGCTGCATCTAAATCAGATTCTTTGCGATAGAATACTCTGTATGCATCAAATAACGAGGCAATAGATTCTATATCCTCAATGCTTGCTTTTTTTATCGTGATCATATCTGTTTTACTGTTGTTCTAATCATTTAACTGTAGATCCTCAGAAAGATTCTGTACAGACAAAGGTATAAATAGAAGAATGAGAATTGATAAAATTAATCCAATCGGAGATACCACTACTCCAATAAAAGCCCCTAAATACTTAAAAAGAAAGAAACCACCTAAAAATACTAGTACTACGACACTTAATACACTCTTAATCTTTGGACTCATTATTGGTTCGTTTTCGGTTTATCAAAATATTAATCGCCTAATGAAAAAATAATATCTCCAGTATGTATTACTTCCATGTTGAAAGCTTGACTATTAGCAGGGTCGTATTTGCCATCAGCAATACTTTCTCCAGCCATAATATGTATAATTAGATCTTCGTCTATTTTTGCTACCGATTTTTTTACTGTTATTCCATCAGAAATTGTACTTGCTACTGGTTTACGAGAGATTAGATTGCCTAATTTATCAAGTGTTACTAAGATGTATTCATATCTCATCAATCCTCCTTTCCAATAGATAATAGCATGAAATTCTTCTGTCTCCGCT
>Ga0114957_1004819_pt1 | contig 11428 bp, 9 predicted proteins | sample BantaG_FD_87175 | JGI IMG/M metagenome (GOLD analysis project Ga0114957, IMG submission 87175) | Marine algal microbial communities from Bantry Bay, Ireland - BantryBay_4 metaG | ecosystem: Host-associated > Algae > Red algae > Unclassified | place: Bantry Bay, Ireland | collected 2014-11-21 | reverse complement strand
TTCTTCTGGCGTAAATTTAGCAATTTCGGCAGATTCAAAAAGTTTCTTAAAAATTCGATCCTGCAGCTTCTTGGGCCGGTTTTGTAATTGTGCAAGATGGGTAAAAACATATAGCCATTTATCAAATTGGGTTTTCAGTTCAGTTTCCTTCTTTTTGAATTTTGGCAATTCAATATAAACAAATTTCAACTTATCATAAAACACTTCACACCTTTGGTTTTTTAGTTCTACAAGATGCAGTAAATCTTCCTCGTTTTTATGATCATCAAAAATAAAATCTAAAATTCCTACTGAATATACAGCATCCAATTTGAAATCCCATTGGTTTCTTTTCGCTTGTTCCTGAATAGGAAAAGACGCATAAAAAACACTTCGGTCTTTAAAGTAATTTTGCTTCGCCTTTTGCATTTCCACAATAAATCGCTCTCCATTATCTCCAACACAATATAGGTCAAAAATTGCTTTTCGGTCGATTTCTGTCAACCCTTGCTGCTCACTTGAAGTATAAGACAAATCGTTTATTTTCCTATCAGGCAAGATTTGATTTAAAAAATCTATCAACAGTTCTTTATTTGGCTCACTTCCAAAAAGTTTCTTAAATCCAAAATCTGTTAGCGGATTTATATATTTCGCTTCTGCTCCACTCATTGTAATGATTGTTTGTTTTTTACAAAAATAGTTATTTCCCTTTCAATAAGGAATGACGACAAAAAAATAAGATATAAAAATTTGGGTAGCTTATTTTTTTATTGATCCTCAGAATTGGGTTTACGTTTATTGCTTCACCAATTTCTTTATTACACGTTCCCCACCCTGCTCAATCACCATCCAGTAAATACCGGACTGTTTGAATAATTCAGCTTCCAATACTTGCTGCTCCACTGCTGCTGGTATTTCTTGTTTAGCAATCAGCGTCCCGTTAACACTAAAAATTTCCAACTGTATCGGCTCCGATTCTAAAGATTGAACCCTAACCGTCGTATAATCAGTAAAGGGGTTTGGGCCAACTGTAATCAAATTCGCCGCTACCGGAAGTCCTGTTGTAATACCAGAAAAAATCAATGTCACGCCTACCGTTTCCTCGTTATCCAGCAGTCCCATTTGCTCATAGTCCGAGGATAGTTTTACAAATGAACTCAACTGCCCGCTCCGCGTAGCCTTTATTTTCCAGATAAATACTTCCGCGACATCTGTTAACTTGTTTCCACCCAATCCTCCTGCAAGTCCAGTCCATTGTCCAGTTTCTTGATTATTAAAATGATAATCTACCATATATTCGTTTGGTGCATGAGCAGCCACCGTTGTTTCCAACAATTCAATTCCAGTAGGATCAAATTCTAGTTGACAAGCTAATCCGCGATACATTTCTGGCTGATGGATACTAGCCGAGATCGTATAAGTTTCTCCTGCTTCCATTTCCAACTCTTCCAGCTCTAGCTGCAAATTACTACGCGTATCACCTGTGATTGTCAATTCAGAAACATCCACGCTCGCATTGAGGTCTCCCATTTTTATAGCAATAAAATCTTGTTGATTAACCGCTTGATTAAGACCACTACAGTCTCCTTCCCACACCAGCGGACTTGTCCAGGGGAATGGCGATGCTGGAAAAGTATAGTCTACTGGAACAAATCGCCAGCTTTCTGTTTCCGCAAAAGCGGTATCTACTAATAAAATTAAATCTCGCATATCAATCAGGTCGCCAATCGTCAGCGCCTCACTGAGATTTACATCCGCAGCCAACCACAAATAGGGAGAATCAAGGGTATCCAATAATAAAAGATGATCCTGTAAAATAATCAAATCAGAAATATTTACTCCTCGGATAGCAGGTGTATTTTTGCGAAGTGAAATAGAACAATCTACTTCGTTAATTGGAATTTTATTAAACTGAAAAGCCCCATCCGCTGTCGTTACCTGCTCCGAAATCGCTTGCTGACTCGTATTGATTATAACATCGGGAATCGCTTGTCCTGTTCGATCGGTTACCGTTCCTACAATTTGTACCGCTTCAAATACGCCAATATCTGCCAGATCAAAACTCAAAATAGACCGTCCATGACTGGCCGCCACTACTTGATTGTTCGCTACATTATATACCAAATCATACACCGGAACCATCGGAAAATTTCCACCCAACCGATCCCAGCTTGCTCCCGCATCAAGCGATGCGTACACCCCCGCATCATTCGCCACCAAAAGAACGGTATCCTGATGCTCCGGCAATACAATAATATCATTGACCGCTAAAGGAGGAAGGTTCGCTGCAATATTGGTCCAGTTCGCTCCGCCATCCAGTGATCTGAATACATGAGCTGAATTATCATTGTCGCGATAACCTGAAAAGGTCGCATATACGCCGGCTTCGTGGAGAGGGCTAGCCTTTACACTCGTTACATATCGCTCCGGTAAATTATTTGCAATGTTTGTCCAATTTTGCCCATCGTCTGTGGTGCGCCATAGATTCGCATCCGTCGTACCGACATAAATTCGACCTGCTGACAATTTGGATTCATCCAGGGTTGATATCGTATGAAAGTTCTCGGAAAAAATAATTCCATCCGTCAGGTCTCCACTGATGATGTCCCAGTTATCGCCGCGATTTGTTGATTTATAAACGCGGAAGGTACCGGTATAAAGCGTATTAGATTCGTGTGGGCTGATAAAATATTGCATATCCCAGTTACGTCGATCACTATTAATAATACCGCTAGTAATCGAAGAAAAGTTGTTACCATTTTGAGTAATAGAAATACCTCCATTTTGGGTTTCTGCATAAAAGTTGAGCGGGTCATCAGGGTTGAAGGCCATCTGAAATCCGTCGGCTCCACGCAAGCGTTCCCAATCATTGATAGTCGCAGCATTTCCACTTTGGGTTCCATTGTCCTGAAATCCACCGTAGTAGGTATTCGGTTCGTGCGGATTATAGGCTACCCGATAGACCTGTGTAGCGGGAATGTTTTCAATATCTTCCCACGCCAAGGTGCCAGGTCTTCGCCGATAGGCTCCACCATCATTACCCAGCACTACAGTACCTTGATCGTCAAATGCAATCGCATGATTGTCCACGTGTACATTGAAGGGAGCTGCTTCATTCCAGTTAGCGCCTCCATCTGTTGAAGATACTAAAGGTACTCCTAATACGAATAATTCATTGTCATTGTTTGGATTAACGCGTAGTCTTCCCAGATACCATCCAAATCCAAATAAACTATTTCCTACAATGGGGGTACCACTATCGCTGATCAGCGACCAGTTTTCTCCGTTGTCTATTGTTTTATAGATGCCCTGAAGTTGATGATTTTCTTGGGTAAAGGAAGCGAAAAAAGTTCCGGGATTTTGTTGTGAAACCGCCAGAGATATACGGCTCCCCTGTCCGATGGGTAGGCCATTGGCAATGGGTTGCCAGTTGTCACCGCCATCAAGTGTTCGGTAGACCTTGTGGCCCAGGCTGGTGAGTTTACTTTCTTGATTCGTTCTAATTCGCGTCCAGATTCCAGCAAAGATAATGTCTGGATCAGTGGGGTGCATGACCAAATCAATGACTCCTGTTTCGTTATTGATAAATAATATCTGTTCCCAAGTGTCGCCACCATCGATAGATTTATATAATCCACGATCATTGTTTCGTAAAAAGGGGATACCCATTGTCGCGGCGTAAATGACTTGTGTATTGGTGGGGTGGATGATGATTTTTGAAATAATACGGGTATCGGATAGTCCGATATTTGTCCAGGAGTCACCTCCGTTTGTTGTTTTATAAATACCATCACCGATAAAAGGATAGCCCGTTATAGAAGGATCTCCTGTACCGACGTAGACGGTTTCCGGATCATTGGGATCAAATGCCATGTCTCCAATAGCTAAATAGGGTTGGTCATCAAAAATCGGTGTCCAGGTATCGCCATCATCTGTGGTTTTAAAAATTCCTCCACCAGAATATCCGAGGTAGATGATCCTTGAATCCGTAGGATGAATCAATACGGCATTGACCCGAGCACCTGCATTTCCAGGGCCTTGTGTCGTCCAATCCTGATCGAATCCGGGATTATTGGAGCGCTGCAAGGTAGCGGCCTGTGCCATTCTCATGGCTTGCAAATATTTCTTTTGGGAATAGTGATGATCGGGATAGGATCGCTGCAGGTAAAAATGATCAGCAGGGGCTTGTTTGGCGGTTACTCCAGAATTCAGTGGAGCCGACACAGTAGTCTCCTGATTTGAACACCATTTATTAACCAATAGTAATAAACAGAGTATGATTAGTGCGGTAAAGAAGTATTGTATTATTTTCATGGGACAGATTCCGTATTTCCAGAATAGTTCAGATTAAATACACCATATAGTAGGTATACAATTTAAAGATAAACTTTTTTGGAAGGAATGACAAATGTCTGTTGATGGATATGGATATGAATTAGAATTAGAATATGAATTAGAATAGGGATTGGGGTGGGAAGTTAGTTTTTATTATAACGATGTTCGCTATCGTAGGCGCTGACGATATTGGTGTTTAGTTTATCTGTTTCTACCAGGCCATCGCGGAGTCGGATGATACGGTGGGCGTGTTCTGCGATATCTGGTTCATGGGTAACGACGATAATGGTGTTGCCTAGTTTATGGATTTCTTCGAGGATGGCCATTATTTCGATGGAGGTTTTGGTATCGAGATTTCCGGTGGGTTCATCGGCGAGGATGATGGCGGGGTTGTTGACTAAGGCGCGGGCGATGGCGACGCGCTGGCGTTGTCCACCGGAGAGCTCGTTGGGTTTGTGGTCCATACGGTCGCCGAGGTTAACGGCGGTGAGTGCAGCACGGGCTTTTTCCTGTCGGGCGGATTTGCTCAGACCGCTATATACGAGTGGAAGGGCTACATTGTCGAGAGAAGACAGGCGAGGAAGTAGGTTAAAGGTTTGGAAAACAAAGCCGATTTCTTTATTTCGGACTTCGGCCAGGTCGTCATCCTCCATCGTGCTTACATCGGTACCATTGAGAAAATAGTTGCCTTTTGTAGGAGTATCCAGGCAACCCAAGAGGTTCATCAGCGTAGATTTTCCGGAGCCAGAGGGACCCATGAGTGCTACGTATTCATTTTTTTTAATGTCTAACGTAATCGACTTGAGGGCGTGTACTTTTTCGACTCCCATGGTATAGGTTTTGCCGAGGTCAGAAATTCGAATGATGTTCATCTAAAGTGGTTGACTGATCGTAATAATTAATAATTGGCTTAAGTTCTAACAACCTTCGGTACTAAAAACCCTGCTTCGTCTGCTTCGGGGGCCAGGTTAAGTGCGGCGGTTCGGTCTGTCTCTCCCTGAACGTTGTCCGGTCTAAAGGCATTGGTGGTATCTGAAAGATACGTCAGTGGTTCAATGTCGTCGAGATTCAGTTCGTCCATTTTACTGACCATTCCAAGAATATTATTGAGGTCTTTCTCAATTCCGGTGCGCTCGTCTTCAGAAAGCTCCAGAGACGCTAGTTTTTCTAATTTTAAAATTAATGTTTTATTGATCTTCATTTTATTTTTTTCGATAAATGATTGATTTTCAAGGATGAACTGTGGTCTTCTTCTCTATATTAGGAGCAAGATAAATATTTTATAGATAAAATAATGAATAAAGGTTTCGTAAGGTGCCAAGGGAATCGTATTTTCGCGCCAAGAATAGTAATTCACCACTAAGGGACGCCGCAATTTTCAATAACAAACATACGATCCAAAAATGGAATCAACTCCTCCTCAAGTTAAACATGTCGCTATTGCCGGAAATATCGGCGCTGGAAAGACGACGCTTTGTACACAACTGGGCAAACATTTTGGTTGGGAAGTACATTATGAATCGACGGATAACAATCCCTACCTCAGTGATTTTTACAACGATATGCAGCGTTGGTCTTTTAATCTTCAAATCTATTTCCTCAATAACCGCTATCGCCAGATTCTCGATATTCATAAAGGAGAAAAAACGGTTATTCAAGATCGGACCATCTATGAGGATGCCAATATCTTTGCGCCCAACCTCCATGATATGGGGTTGATGACGACGCGGGACTTTGAAAACTATACGGATCTTTTTAATCTGATGACTTCTCAAATTGCGCCTCCTAATTTGCTTATTTATTTAAAGGCTGATATTTCTACGCTGGTGTCTCATATTCAGAGTCGAGGTCGTGATTATGAGGGGAGTATTAGCCTGGATTATTTGAAGCGGTTAAATGAGCGGTATGATGCCTGGATTGAGACGTATACGGCGGGGCCGTTGTTGGTGATTAATGTGGATGATGTGGATTTTAAAAATCGGCCGGAGGATTTGGGGAAGGTGGTGAATTTGGTGCAGGGGGAGTTGCATGGGTTGTTTCAATAACGCGCATTCTGCGCTAACATACTTTGATCCCGCTGAGATCATTAGCTTAAATTTACATCTTTTGTGGATTGTAGGTTTGTATATTTCTGGATGATTGTTGGGTAGTGTTCTTTCATGTTTTTGATAATGAATTCCAATGGTACATCTTCGAAGCTGCCGTAGTCTTCGAGGTAGTCCATGAATTGTCCCCCTGCTTGGTCGTATTCTTGAAAAATAGAATCAGTTTTTCCATCAAAGTCTAGAGGAGCTACATTGCATTTTTCGCAAAGTTCGCGGTTGAAGGCCGGAGAGGCTTTTACCCATTTGTTCTTTAGGAAAATGTCTACCATGCCATGTGGGGTCATTACGTTGGTACCAAATTTTTCGACGAGACGTTCTACCCCGATATGGTTTTTTACTTTTGCTAATCGTAGTCGGGCGGAAATGCCTAGTGCTCTTAGTCCGGTGATGAGGAGAATGGATTTATCAATGCAATGTCCTTCGGAATCATCGACTAGATTGCTGGCGATATACTTTTCTGGACGGAAAGAGATGCGGTAAGGATTGTAGCGGTAGCCGTCACGAATTTTATAGTACAATTCGATTGCCTTTTCGGTGGGGCTTTTATCAGCTTTCGCTAAATCGGTAATCAACGGATTAATTTTTTCGTGGCTAAAATTAAAATAATCCGTTTCCACTAAATATTTTGAGTCTGTCATTTTTTTGTTTTACAATAATTAACCTGTACTACTCCATCTAAATAAGCACGGAAACGACCAATATTCTGGCAGTCATAATTGGCCTTAAAATACGCAATTGTTTTTTGATAGTGTTTTTTTCGTTTTAGAATGAGCGCATCTCCAGTCAATTTTTCTTCTAATGCCCATTCTTCTATTTTTATAGAAAAAGGGGCGATGTGTAAATATTCATTTTCAATTAAATAAAATGCTTTAAAGGGTTGATCGACCAGATCATTGATAGAATTATAGATGAGGTGAAACTTATGATCTTTTGCAGGAAACCAGTTGTCCGCCATACCGACTACCGGAATGGATTTGTCGGGGATCAGTGCTTCGGTTTTTTTATGAACGGCTCCGTGATTAAAGCTATGATTCATGCGGTAGACATTGCCATAATGAAGGATAAATAAGACCATCAATAAAAACGTCCACATTTTTAATTTCCCAGCTTGTTCTGCGGTATACAATAACATGAGCTGAAAAGCGGGAAAAATAAACACCATATAGACTCGATTCGGTCGCCCAGTCACGAAGGTGGAAAGGATCATCATCAATAATAAAGTCCATACAATGGGTTGTGTTCGCCAGCCTCGTTTGGCGATATACCAGATGATGGTTCCCAGCAGGAGAAATAATTCCCAAAGGTGTAGATACCATTCTGTTTGTGCAAAATAGGTGATGAGATAACTCGGTAATTCTTTCGCATTATTCCGGTTGTCCAATAAGGTTTTTTCAAATCGCTCCCAGCTCAATACGTGCCAGTGTAACGCAACATAATAGGCGATCCCCAGCCCTACCCCAGCCACGGCAGGTAGCAATACTTTTCTCCATTCCTGGTCTTTGCCAAAAAAATATTTCCAATTTGCACTGACATACGCGAGGATATAGAATGCGGCAATAATTCCCATCGGATGGGTTTCTACTGCCATCAATCCAACAAAGGCCGACCAGAAGTATCTCTTCTTTATAAACAACAAAAAACAAACTGCCGACAGAAAAAAGGTCATCGGGTCCGTACGGATAAGGTTCGCGGTTCCGAAGTAGGCCGGGAATAACAACATGGTTAGCGCAAATATTACGGCTAGTGTATTTGAAAATTTCAGTGCTTTTATAATGTGATACCAAACCAGCGTTGCGCCAAACATAAACGCGGTACAAAGGATATGTGCATTAGATTTGGTCCAACCAAAAACCTGTAAATATCCGGTGTAAATGACGTTGAAAAGTTGGTTGAAAATCTGGACGCGTTCGTCTGTCGTGACGGCCCTGAAGATGGTATCCATGTTGATCCCGGTTTTGGAATAATGGTAGAGGCGGGTCATAGTCCAGGCGTCGTCTCCGTTGTATAGGACGTAGCGACCGTGGAGAAGATAGTAGATGATCAGGGTGAGGAAGAGGAAAACAGCGAGGAAGAGACTGGATTTACGGGAGGTCCAGTTGAAGAGGGCTGGTTGCATAGGGAGTGGTGCGTATTTTGTTTTCTTTAATCGAAACAATATGAAATTGTTTTGTATGTCTCGTAATGTATTAATTTGAGTTGGTGGCAAACCTGTCCGGTAGACAGGCACGCTATTAACTTCATCAAATATCGTCATTTATTTCGATCCAATATCCGTTTGGGTCTTGAAAGTAAACCTGCTTGATTTCGTCTTTTCGTATATAATCTTTGTTTGGGCTATTCAGCCAATCAGAATACTCAATTTTTAATTTCTCCAAATGGTCTACTAATAAATTCATTTCGGGAGTGGCTAACGCAAAATGAACGGCCTTATTAACTTTTATTTTAAAATCCGGACGAGAGATCAGATGAAGTTGTTTTCCTTCACCGAGTGACAGCCATCTTGTTTTTGAGTTTGAAGAAGCCGTATTCTCAATTTCTTTAAGATGAAGTACTTTTTGATAAAATTCAATTGATGCTTCGACATCTTTTACAGAAAGTGCGATGTGGCTAAGGGAAAAGGTAAACATTTTTTCAGGTTTATTTTGAGGGTACAGGTTATTGGTGTTGCTCTACATCTACTTCTTACGCTTCTTCCCCTTCTTCTTCTTCCCCTTCAAAAACGCCTCCTCCTCCTCAATCAACGCCCGATAATCATTCTTCCGTTCCTTCTCCACATTCAGCGTATCCGAATATTCACTACCATCCAGATTCAACACCTTAATCTCCTTTTTTAAGTACCCCTGAATTTCTTCTAACATGGCTTTTTCTTCTGGTGCACAAAAACTATAAGCATGGCCTTTTTGATTCGCCCGTCCGGTACGACCTACGCGGTGTACGTAGTTTTCGGCTTCGGTGGGGAGGTCGTAGTTGATGACAATTTCTACATCGGCAATGTCGATGCCGCGGGCGGTGATGTCGGTGGCGATGAGGAGAGAGACTTCGCCGTTGCGAAATTTTTCCAGCATCTCACTTCGGGTTTCCTGATCCTTGTCGCCATGGATGGTGATGGCCGTGATGCCTACGCGGGCCATCGCTTTGCAGACGCGTTCTGCACGAACCTTGGTGCGGACGAAGGCGAGGATTTTGGTATCTGGATTTTCGTGGATGACGCGTTCCAGAAAGAAACGTTTGTGATCCATTTCGATAAAAACAACGGAGTGATCTATTTTTTGGGCGACCGGGTCTTTGGGAGAGAGTTGGATACGAATCGCATTTTGTCGGACAATGCTATAGGCAATTTTTTTTATTTTTTCATTAATCGTTGCTGAAAAGAAAAGGGTTTGCCGACGACGGGGGAGCTTGCGGATCAAGTCTTCGATGTCTTTGATAAAACCCAGATCGAGCATATAATCGGCCTCGTCCAATACCAGAATTTCGATCCGGTGCGTAGGCAAATGTCGCTGACTAATCAGGTCAAACATCCGCCCCGGCGTAGCAATTACAATATCCGTTCGCTTTTCCAATTTCGCGATCTGTGGTGCCTGATCTACTCCACCGATAAGCGCCATCACTTTTACGGTCGTAAACTGGGAAATTTCCTTAAAAACGGCTTCAATCTGCAAGGCCAGTTCATGCGTCGGCACCATGACGATACACTTTACGCCAGTCCGTCTACGCTCCTTCTGTTTTTGTTCATAAATCAGATCCACAATGGGAATGGCAAAGGCTGCGGTTTTACCCGTCCCTGTTTGGGCAACCGCCAGCAAATCCTCTCCATTCAGAATATTTGGAATAGACTTAAATTGTATATCAGTCGGTCGGCGAAAACCTAGTTTTTCGAGGCCGCGCTTTACTTTTGGATCAAAATGATAATCAGAAAATTTCATGGTACCAAGATAGCAATATTGCAGCGATAAGTGCCTATTCAAACGCGCTAAATCCAGTTATTTCTTCGTTATTAAAATTAAGAATACTATGAAAATTAAACCTTCTGGGATATAATTTGTATCCTAGCTGCACGTTTAGTAATAGCCGAATTAATAAGTTCCGTATTTTGGCAACGAAATATTGAACCAAAAGTGCCAGCCATAAATCGGCAAATTATTTTACTTATTCAGGCATTAACTGTAAATTTGTCTGTCAATAGACCGGCGATTGGTTGTTGCCATTAGCTGTTGGCTCCCTTTTAATTAAAGAAGTACTCAACCACTTCATCCAAAACACCTTATCATGGTAAAAACCATCGAGAGAAACAAAGTACCCGTCAACGAACGCCCCAATCTACGCTTTAACCATAAGGACAAACCGGACTTTTATGCAACACTGCGTAAACGGGTAAATGCCTATTTTGAGGAGACGCAACTATCTAAACATTATAATGGTAAAATGGTCTTTAAAACGATCTTTATCCTCACTGTGTTTTTTGCGACCTATGGGCTATTGTTGTCCAATAATTTTGCCACACAACCAGGCATCTTGTTGGCGATTGCAATCGTACACGGATTTTTTACGGCATTGATTGGGTTGAATATAGCGCATGATGCAATTCATGGTGCGTATGCCAAAACGCCTTTTTGGAATAAAGTAATTGGCACGAGCTTTAACTTTATCGGAGCAAACGATTTTATGTGGAAAACCAGCCACAACGGCATGCACCATTCTCACACCAATATTGTAGACTACGACGCCGATATCGAGCAGATTCCACTGATTCGCCTCAACCCACATCAGGACTTATGGTGGATACATCGTTTTCAGCATATTTACATTTTTGTGTTGTATAGCTTTACCTCTATCGCATGGGTTTTTGCACGTGACTATGCGGAGTATTTTCATCCAAAAGTAAATGGAAAAGGAAAAACAGATAAGCCAGTATGGGAATTTGTAAGAATGGTGTTATTTAAATTATTTTACTATACCTTTTTTGTAGTCGTTCCATTTATAGTCATGGATATTCCGTGGCAATATTT
>Ga0114957_1004815_pt1 | contig 11434 bp, 11 predicted proteins | sample BantaG_FD_87175 | JGI IMG/M metagenome (GOLD analysis project Ga0114957, IMG submission 87175) | Marine algal microbial communities from Bantry Bay, Ireland - BantryBay_4 metaG | ecosystem: Host-associated > Algae > Red algae > Unclassified | place: Bantry Bay, Ireland | collected 2014-11-21 | reverse complement strand
TATGTCAAAGACAAATTAGACGAAAGATACATTAAGTATCAATTAGAAGGTCCGAGAAATTCTGTTGCTGGTAAGGTCGTCCATCTTAAAAGTGTGTTTTCTTCAAGTCATGCTATTGATCCTGTGGACGTCGCATTGGCATTGCATCCAGGTCCTGCAATATCTGGTTATCCTGTTGACAAAGCAATAACATTTATCACTCAAATAGAATTACACAAACGAGATTACTACTGTGGATTTTTAGGTCCAGTTAGCGATCATCACACCACCTTATTTATCAATCTTCGCTGTATGCAATTATTTAAAGACGCCGTTTCCATCTATGTCGGAGGAGGCTTTACAAAAGATTCCATCATCGAATCCGAATGGCAAGAAACAGAATTGAAAAGCCAAACATTACTTGCCGTTTTAGAAGATTCCTACCTTGCATTAGATGGTATCAAATAAAGAGTTCATACAACGGCTCGTCAAAGTCTGTGAGATAAAGCATATCAAACATGTTGTCTTCTCGCCTGGTTCGCGTAATGCGCCATTGGTTATCTCATTCGTTGAAAATCCAAACTTCGAATGCATCACGATTCCAGACGAGCGAGTGGCAGCATTCTTCGCAATGGGTATGGCTTTACATCTCGATGAGCCAGTCATTATTTGTTGTACCTCAGGCAGTGCCGCATTGAATTATGCTCCAGCAATCGTCGAAGCCTATTATCAAAAAATTCCACTCTTAGTACTAACTGCAGACAGACCTATCGAATGGATTGATCAAGGTGCAGGACAAACCATGCGTCAAAAAAATGTCTATAGCAATTATATTAAAGGCAGCTTTGAATTGATCCAAGAAGCACAACAACTACAAGATCTTAGGCACAATGATCGAATGGTATGTGAAGCCATCAACTTAGCGAACAATCCATGTAAAGGACCTGTACACATCAATGTGCCCTTAAGCGAACCACTCTATGGTGTTGTCGAGCCAAAAGAATTTGACAATCTCCAAATGGTTAATGCACATCCCTCCGATATTTCAATTCGAGAAGCAGAGCGAGAAATCATTAAAAGCATTTGGAAGAAAGCTGAACGTAAACTGATCATCTTTGGTCAATCTAAACCAAATAAACAAACTGATATTTTACTAGAAAAAATTGCACAAGATCCTTCAGTTGCTATTATTTCAGAAACCTGTTCGAATAGATATGCTACACCTTACAATCCTTGTATTGACAGATTGATTACAACCATTAAAGATGGCGATGTAGACACATACAAACCAGATATTGTTGTTTCTCTAGGTGACGCCGTCATATCCAAAAAGATAAAGGCGATGATCAGGAAGTACCATCCCAAAGAACATTGGTACGTCAATGAGCAGGAACAGGCTCAAGACACCTTTTTAGCATTGACCAAACACATCAGAAGTACAGAATCTGCCTTTCTTTCTGTAATATCAGATTTAAAAACAGACAGTCAATATTCAGCTACCTGGCACGATAAACATCTAAACACGAAGAGTCGACATCAAGCATTTATAAAACAATGTGAGTGGTCAGACTTGCTGGCATTTCATCATATTTTGAAAACCGTACCTGCAAATACAGATTTGCATTTAGGTAACAGTTCTCCTATTCGGTACGCGCAATTATTTGATCAGCGACAAAACTTGAATTACTTCTGCAATCGTGGAGTGAGTGGTATTGATGGTTCGACTTCCACTGCTGCTGGAGCTGCATTTGCCAGTAATCGAATGACAACAATAGTGACAGGCGATATGGCATTTTTCTATGACTCCAATGCATTATGGAATCATCACTTACCAAAGAATTTGAGGATCGTAATGGTAAATAATGGTGGTGGTGGAATCTTTAAAATTATCCCGGGTCCTAAAACGACTAATCAGTATAAAGAATTTTTTGCGACAGAACAGCAATACTCTGCGGAGTATATCGCCAAGGCATTTGGTTGTCCATATTATAAAGTTGACGAAGCTTATAATCTAAGTAATTACCTTAAAATGTTTTATGAAGAGGACTTTGATAAACCGCCGATATTAGAAGTGGTGACAAGTCATGTGGAGAATGAAAAAGTGTTGGGGGATTATTTTGAATACTTAATTGGGGGATAGCTGTATCCTACAATATTGATGTCGTCAAATCAGCAGGGTAACATCTAACCAACAAATACACTTGTCACAATCCTCCCTCAAAACAGCATATAACCATTGAGTAAATTTGTCATGATTTCCTCTAAAAACAATATTCGTCATAGAATAAATTTGGCATGATTCCCTCTGAAAATACTAACTAGCATGGATATGGCGGATACTTATCAATTATATAGCGGGGCAAAATTCTCCTCTATAGAATGACTGACTGTTACGCGTATGCGGAATGTGATGTGCTAAATGCACATCATGTAAGGAAGGAACTTCGACTCATGGATAGGATGGGTAGCCCGCTTTGCGGAATCGAGGTGGTCGAACTCCATAAGCTTTTCTTAAAAAATTCCACATTAACAATATTTCATCCCAGACTAAATCCAAATTACTCATATAGAAATGATTAAACTTGTCATGATTTTCACCAAAAATCTCGCCAAATTTGCCTTAATTTCTAATACACCGCCACGGGTTTCACCCGTGGCTATTGCCAAAAACGCTTTCAGCGTTATTATCACCTAGAATCAAGAAATCCTAAATTTTTATTCGCCTGTTTGTAAATTAAATTTTTATGGGGCTTCCTCTAAAAATACCATCTAGACGGGATTAAATTTGTCACGATTTTTACAAAAAATCGCGCCAAATTTGCTTTTCATTCTATATTACGCCACGGGTTGATACCCGTGGCTAACGATATTAGACCCCGCTGGGGTCTTTCATGATCAATTCGACTGAAGTTTTGTTATTAACCAAAATATGAACCGCTATTAGTTAAATAATAATTCAAAGTATCCTAATTTTTATTTGCCTGTATGTGAATCAAATTTTCATGGGACTTTGAATCACTTATCGATTATAATATCGTGTATAACTATGCTCCACCAATTTGTATCGATTCAATATCTCGTCTTCTCCTTTAGTCATTAGGTGATTGATGCCAAATTTTGACAGCAAATTACCATTTACTTTTCTTGCAGAATGCATCAGATGTTTGAATGAATTATAATACAGGCAGATGCCATGCTCATCTAGATCCTCCAGTCCGCAGTCTTGATAATTATCATCAATTATAATAAGGTCTGCCTTTTCACTACCTAACTCCATCTAAAACTGTGCATCTAAAAAGGTGAATCCATGACAATTAAATGTATCGTTAAATTTTATTTGTTCGCGGATTATAGGCTTTATTCTAATGGAATGTATTTGTTTTCATGATCAAGAAATACTTGATTGGTCGCTTCTGATCCATTTAACTTTTGATAAGCTGAAAGAACTCTGTTTTTGTCTGTGTACACATTGCAAATCTGATAGGACGATTGATACATAGATCGAATAAAAGGCCCTTTTTGATTTTGGTAATATTGGTAATAGTACTGTTCTGAAACTTGATTGCCTTTAAATATGCTCGTTTCGTTGTAATCAATTTTGTTACGCACCCGCTTCACGTACCGAATTAATATTTTGGTTTTCATGATTTTACTTAGACTACCCCATCACATTCGAACGAAACATCTGAATAGCAATTGCCAACAATAGAATGCCAAACACCTTCCGTAAAGTAGAAATAGTCTGAGCAGACAATACCTTCTCCAACCAACCAGTAGATCTTAAGGTTATGTAAACAATAACCAAATTGATCATGACTGCAACAAAAATGGAGATAGAATCAAATTCTGTTTTCAAAGAAATCAATGTGGTCAAAGTTCCAGCACCAGCGACTAACGGAAAAGCAACAGGAACGATACTGCCTGTACCTCCACCTTCTTCATGTGTGTCTCTGAAAAATCGGATACCAAGGACCATTTCTAATCCTATGAAGAAGATTATTAAGGAACCCGCCAATGCGAATGAAGACATGTCAATGCCCATAACACCCAACACTGAAGCACCTCCATAGAAGAAAATGAGCATGATGACTCCTGCTGTCAAGGTTGCTATAAAAGGTTGAATCTTGACTCCTTCCTTTTTCATCGCCAGTAACACAGGTAATGAACCTGGGATATCAATAACAGAAAAGAGAATTAACGTAACTGAAAGTATAGATTTAAGTAACATTAGCTTAGTATTTAATATATGCAATTAGAATACAAATAAAGTCTCTTTGGCACTTATTAGTTTGTTTTGTAATCATTTTTGTATCTTTAAGCTCTATTTTATGTTAATTTGACTATTCACAATGCAAGAATATAGACCAAATAATCAACTTGATGCGTTAGACATACGTATTCTGAATGAATTGACAGAAAATGCCAGAATCGCCTATTCTCAATTGGCAAAAAACTTGAACGTTTCCAATTCTTTGGTACACCAACGCATCCGTAAACTAGAAGACTCTGGTGTCCTAGCTGATGCTCAATTCAAATTAACCCCTGATAAACTTGGCTACGAAACTTGTGCCTTCACTCAGATCATCATTGGCGAACCGAAATTTTTAAAATCGATCATACACGAATTAGAAAAAATTCCAGAAATCGTAGAGTGTGTCAACATAGTCGGTCGATATGCCATCATGGTGAAAATCTTTGCCGTTAACAATACGCACTTACGAGACATCGTCTATGAGCGAATACTGTCTATTAAAGGAGTGACAGAAACGAATACTCTAGTGACATTTGAAACGAATTTTACACGCTCTTTAAAATTGAATTACTGACATAAAAGCATTTTATGGCGGAGTGAAAAGTCAACAGTATTCCAAGTTGTAAATGTATATATCTAGCATGGCGCCCTTACCGCGGGGCGTCATTTTTTTATTGTAGACTGATTGCCTCGCCATTTTCTAAACCCGAAATAAACCAAGAAGAGCAAGACACCAACAAGCAACCAAGGTCTCGCGGCAGTTGCAAGTCTTCTTTGCATCTTATTTTGTATTTCATTAAGTGGTTCATAGTTAATACCCATTTCTAAGACGCCATATTCTTTAGTGTAGTCATCATAGTCTTTAATAAGCTCACCAAATTTAGACCGCTCTGTTTTAGAGAGATTTTCCGTTTCTCCAGGATCACTTTTTATGTTGTACACTCTCCAAATACCATCTCCATAAGGCCTGCCATTTCGAACTAATTTATAACCTCCTTTGTATAGTGCTGCGTTACCCGCGGCTTCTAAACCAATAGGTTCGTCGTCTTCATACAAAATATCAGTCTCATTCTTAAGAAGCGGATATATACTTCGACCAGTCATCGGTCCTGCTGCAGCAACTTTTGGGTTTTCAATGCCTACTAATGATAAAATTGTCGGTGTAATATCAGTCACTCGACAGAAAGCTGATTCTCGTTCACTTTGAGGAATACCAACGCCTGACATAATCAGCGGCACTCTCAGTCCACCTTCTCCAGCGTAGAATTTGAAAAACGAACTTGGTCCAGCACAGGCACTGGCAAACTCTGGTCCTATATAATTAAATGATCCTTCTTCACCCAATCGATCATAATCTGTATGATAGCCAGCGACGTACTTCATCCAGAGTTGCATAGACTTTACATCGCCTACTGCACTTGCTTCAGGTCCATTATCAGATGTGATAATAAAAACTGTATTTTCAAATTTATCCTGACTCTTTAAATAGCTAACATAGCGACCGATGTGATGATCCATAGACTCAAGCATGCCAGCATTGACGGCCATTGCTTTAGCTAAATATCGTTTTTGCTGTTCTTCTAATTCATTCCAATCTCGTAAGCCTTCTTGCATTGGACCCATTATAGCATCAGGTGGAATAAGCTGCAATTCCTTAGCCTTTTCAAATCTTTGTTTTTTAATGACATCCCATCCCTGTTCGTACGTTTTGATATACTTTTCGGTAAATTCTTTAGGTGCTTGAACAGGAATGTGAATGGCTTGAAAAGCTAGATAAGCAAAAAATGGATCTTCTTTTTTTTCTTCATCATCCATGAATTGAATCATCTCATCGACTAGATTTTTAGAAGAATAAAAATCATCTGGCAAATCAATGCGCTGACCATCTTTAAACCATGGCGGTTTAGATTCTTGAGTCGGCAGATATGGTCGTTGTTCATAATTATCAGCGCCTGAAGCATCGAGAATATAAGTCCGATCGAATCCCCGTTTGCTTGGTAAGGTAGACTCCATATGTCCTAAGTGCCACTTGCCTGTGGTATATGTTCGATAGTTATACCTCTTTAATCGTGTTGCAATCGTCTCAACCTTATTATTCAATATACCTTGATATCCAGGTTTGTCTGCATATTCTGGTGGTGTGAATATGGGAAGATTGGGAACACCTGTTAGATGGCTATCGTAACCTGTCACCAACATTGCTCGGGATGGAGCACACATTAGTGTAGCACGATACTGAGTGAATAGCGTTCCATTATTCGCTAGCATATCAATATTTGGCGTTGCAGCTTCACCTCCGTAAACACCAAAGTCTTGTAGTGCTGCATCGTCGACTAATATGAGGACTATATTTGGTCTTGTTTCATTCTCTTGACCAAGGCACTCTTCTCCGATGCACAGCATGAGAAGACAACTGAGGAGTAGATTATTTATGTAATATTTGATAGGCATTTTTTTAAGTTCAAGTGTCAAGATCAAGTTCAAGTGTCAAGTGTCAAGTTCAAGTTCAAGTTCAAAATTCATGATCGAAGTTACAGTTTTGAACTTGAACTTGAACCTTGAAATTGAACTTGCTTTTTATTCAGGCCAATAATCCGGTCTCGGCAATCCTGGAAATGTAATTCGAAATGTTTCTGCTCCTGCAAAATTTGGAGCTAGTAATCTTTCTCTTGTAAATTCTCCAGATACGCCTGTGTACTTTCCTGTTCCTCCCAAAATGATTCCATTAAATTTTTGGCCTTGGACTCCCCATTCGAAAAACATGATGCCGTGGATTGAGTCAGTAATTGGTTCATGCCATTCTTTGGGATTCTTTGAAGAGCGGAAAGCGAAGGTTGCCGTTTGTTCCATAATAATTTTACGATCGAGTTTGTCACATTCAACAACACTTTTTAAATAAGCTTCGACTCGTTGTTTATTATTTTTTTGAGGAATGACTTTTCGATCAATCGTGGCTCCTAAAAAGTCCTGAGAAATATTTGTGAGAAAACGATTAGCAGCTGTAAAATTTCCAATGATCTTATCTGGATATGCTGGTTTGAATTCATCATCAGAAATCATATGTAATCCACCTGAGGTTTTTGCTATAAAGTCAGGATCATCACGATCTAATTCTAGAGGATGGAGACAGCACTTCTCTTCTTCAATTGTACAACCTGGATGAATCGGACCACCACCATGAGCGAATAAACCATTGACTGGTAATTTTTTTCCCACATAAGTCAAATAGCTTCTAGGCACTAATGATGAAATCAGTGGCAACCTCGCTAAAATAGCCTTACGCTTAATTCCAGAAACTGCCATTTGAAATTTCCAATTATTTGTTTGTCCAAACTTATTGGCATCTGAAATGGTATCTATAACTAAATCCTGCATGACTGAAGAATTGATTTTTACAATATTTATTTAAAGTTCAAGTGTCAAGTTCAATTTCAAATGTCAAGTGCGAAGTTTGTGTTTGCTCTTGATTCTTGCACTTGAACTTCGCTTTCACTTGCACTTAACAATTTCAATCTAACATTTTCTTACCTGATCGCTCATAAAGTATCGCCATTATTTTTTGTGCTGTCTCATGACCTGAATTTTGATTTTGTCCTGACACAAATCGGCGTTCTTCATCTACAACAGTTATTGTCTGGAGCATATCTATATTGCCTGAATTACTTCTATAGTTCACTCCCTTTTTACGTAGTTCTGTCTCTGGATGTAGTGGTGTTAGACTTATGCCAAGGTCTATTATTTGCTTGTCTGTCACTCCAGTCATAGTCCTGCCAGTAATTAGAAAATTACCCAGCGTGTCTTTAGCTTGTATGAGACCTAATGCTCCGTGGCATATGGTTCCAACTATTGGATCTTCGGCATAGTATGCTTCTGAAATTTTTTGGCCTAGTATTTCTGATTGGCCCAAATCATAAGCAGCGCCCCATCCACCAGCAAGCCACACAACATCGTACTGCGTAAAATCTACATCATCAATCTTTAGAGAGTGTTTCACCTTATCCTGAAACTCATTATCAGCTAAATAACGATCATCAGCTTTTGATTTTATCATGAATAAAAATGATTGTGGGTCTACTGGTATTTCTCCTCCTTTGATGCTCGCCACATCCACGGTCATGCCAGCATCTTGAAACTCATAATATGGAACAGTCATTTCTGATCCAAAAACACCTGTCGGGTCTCCAGTCGTTTCTCCAGGAGCATTCAATATACCATGGCTTGTCGTTATAATCAAAGCTTTTTTGCCATCCATATTATATGCTTTTGAGTCTTTATAATCTGGATGTAATCCTGCTTGATTTAAAATAGTAGGCAGTAATAAAATCAGACTTAACAAAGTAGCCATTCCAATGCCAGCACCGAGTCCAAGTTTTTTTACTAAAGACGAATTTCCAAAATTATAATTGATAAAATAATACGCCGTAAATATGCCTAATATTAAATGTAAAATAGCACCTCCTGGATTAGCAAACACACCTGCTAGAAAGCTGGATAAAATTCCAATGAATGCTGCAAAATTAAACACCAAAAAAGCTGGTAAAAATGTTTTAATTAAATTTTCATCATCACTATGTCGCCATGCTTGAAATGCAAAGACACCTAGTCCCAATGCTGCTGCACCGTACATTCTTGCCATAGCCAAATGACTACTTGCTCCATCTGCCAAATCATGAACTAATTGAGGCACAAAAAATAAAATTGTACCAGCAAGTAATTCAATGATTGCAGAAATAAAAATGAATCGTTTCATAATGTTTTAATTTTAGTGCTTACAACTGATTGAAAAGAATTGACTACGTCAGCGACAGATTCAACAGAGCTTATTTGCCCTACTCCTTTACCTGCTTGCCAGAATTGAACATTATCATCGAATGCGGTACGACTGTAATTTTTCACACCCTTATTCATCAAATACATGCGGGCATATTTTTTCAACTTAGGTTTCCTCAACATATAGTTAATTACTGGTCCTGTTTTCAGTCCACTTTTCATGATGTCATTTGTTTTTATTACGGAAGAATTATTTCCTGCGATTTTATTGGTCCAGACGATGTCTCCTTCATTAGAATCGACAATGGCCTGTTTATAACTTTCAGTCACCTTACATTCATCTGTCGCCAAAAATCTTGTTCCCATCTGCACACCTGCGTATCCCATGTCTAATGCCTTTTGGTAATCATCAGTATCACCAATACCTCCCGCACAGACTAATGGGATGCCAATATCATGTAACTCTTCGATAAATTGTTCTGCTGATTGTATACCAGTCTGGCCACCTCCTCTCCAATTGATACAGTTCAATCCATCTACACCAGCATCTCGCATAGCAAGCGCTACTTTTTTATTAGGAACATCGTGATACACTTTGATATCATGTTGCTTAGCAATCTTCACTATCTCATGAGGCTTCCCTAGAGACGTCAAGAAAAATTTCACACCTTCTTCAATGGATATCTCCATCCACTCTTTCATTTGTTCATGATACTTTTTATTCGCTCCGCCGAATATGGTGAAGTTGACACCAAAGGGTTTATCTGTTAATTGTTTTATAAGACGAAGTCCTTCTCTAAAGTCGTGACCATAGAGGGATGTGAGGGCTACTGGTTGTACAACTCCAAAAGCTCCTGTATCACTAACTGCTGCAATTAACTCAGGGTTAGAGCCTGGATACATCGGGCCGCATATGATTGGAATTTTCGCTCCTGTATCGTTTAAAAATTGTTGGCTTTGATTCTTCATTTTTTTAATTGTAAAATATACGTCTGAGCTATCTATATTTTTAACTCTTATAATTTTGAGGCTTTGCCATTCTCACAGATAAAAAAAACAGTAACAAACAGACAGCTGGCATAATCATATTGCCTATTCCTCCAGGCGCTTGTCCAGTCGTTTCTATTGGCTTGAAAACTGAAATAACAAACCGCCCTCCCCACTCAATGAGGAGCATTAAATACATCAAAGGTATTAGAGATTTATACTTGATCGCTACAATTAACTGTATGATGCCAAACATCAACTGACTCAATCCCCAATAGGCAAATATCATGATCACGGTTGCTGCACCTGCATCAGTATAGCTATCTAGTGGAATTGTAGCGATACTTTGTGCCCCACCATCATCTTTGAATATATGGATACAACTTCTAATTATCGTGGCTAATGTTATCAGATAGAAAAACCATAAGGCTATTTTGTGTCCTTTATAATTATTGTCAATAACTGCAGGAAGTATTTTTTTTATCATGAGAATAACTTATACTAAAAAAATATGAAGTAATGCTGCTATTAGTGCAATGGCCAAGGGGACAACAGCCGTCAATCCTCCCAGTTGAAACCAAGGATCTACAGGATAAGCAATACTCTTATCTAATGCGGCAAACTTCAATTCGTGTTTTTCATGAAATGTTGGATGAATGACGATTTTTGCAAAATCTCTTCTACTTCTGAATCGATTTATTGCTGATATTTGCCAACGCTCTGCATTATCTATCCCTATGACATCTACTGAGTCCCCTGCTACTCGTCCTTGAAATATTCCTATCCCACCCCTTCTCAACATCATTTTCATAAATGGTTTGTGGTAAGCGACTAATGTTTGTATTGAAGTGTCACCTTTGTTGACACCGTCAACTAAATCAGGATGCTTTTTCAAACCAATACTGTTGACCATGACGAAACTTTTCCCAGTGTCATTTTCTAAAAACTCACGCATTCCAGATAGCTCTTGACTGCGGTTGTTGTCATAATCTTTGAACTTCTCTAAATAATAATCGACTTCAGATTTGGACAGTGGTTTTCTAATACCTACATGCCATAGCCAAAAGCAGAGATATATAACCAAGGCTGTAGCCCAAATAATTAGTTGTGTTGTCATTAGATATTTTGAAGTTTGGAAGTCAAGAACATAGCGTTTGATTAAATCGGGTTTTTCACAATAAATTTATGTGTTCGATCTGCCATAGTCTCCCCGATATCATCTTGGATAAAGTGATTGGCATTGTCAAATTGATCATGTGCCTGACCTTTGGCTCCGGGCACAACATTAATCCATTTTTCTTGTATTTTGGGCAGCCCGAGCAGATGTAGATTCCAATCGAAAAGTATACCATTCTCCAATTTAAAAGTATACCATATTGGATAATAAAAGTATGTCGATAAAATAGAAATTGTATCAAATTAGACTAGTTTTTTGGATTCTTTGAC
>Ga0114957_1004811_pt1 | contig 11435 bp, 9 predicted proteins | sample BantaG_FD_87175 | JGI IMG/M metagenome (GOLD analysis project Ga0114957, IMG submission 87175) | Marine algal microbial communities from Bantry Bay, Ireland - BantryBay_4 metaG | ecosystem: Host-associated > Algae > Red algae > Unclassified | place: Bantry Bay, Ireland | collected 2014-11-21 | reverse complement strand
TTGATCCCGAATACTTCAGCTATTCTTCGTCGCCGTAGCTTTGGCTACGATACTCAAAATGAGCTTCGTCTTCAGCATCAAGCAGTTAGCTTCACTTCTGGACAATAACTTTAAACAACTTCATTAAATTTAGAAGTCTACCAAAACAAATTGAACAAAACTTGTACACGCATGTTATAGAAAAGATAAACATAAATTCACATTAGAGTTTACGTATAGAGATTTTGTATAGGAACCAAAGAGGGCTTTTGAAAAAAACCGAGGAACGCCCGGAATCTAATAGCCACAGCTATTATGATGAGGACGAGACGACAGTTTTTTTAAAAGAATATTTGCGCTCCATATTAATCCTCTGTTCATAAACTCTATTAACTAAAATTTAAATTAAAGATGATTAAAAATTTGTTCAATTACGGGTTATTTGTAATGGTCCTTGTCGCATTTACAATGACAAGTTGCGGCGGTGGTGACGATGATAATGACAATACAACTGGAAATTCAGTAAGTTACGACCTAATGGAAAGGTCTGATTCTGATGTCAGTGGTGATATAGAATTTACCGAACTTACAGATGGTTCAATACAGGCAGAAATAACATTATCTGATACAAATAACGGAGAGACGCACCCGGCACACATACACATGAATAGTGCAGCAACTGGAGGTGACATTCTTATTCCATTGAATGATGTTGCGGGGGCAACTGGTAGTAGCGTTACTATCTTTAGTCAAGATGAAAATGGCAATACTGTTACCTTTTCGCAAATCACAAATCTCGATGCTTATGTCAATATTCATAAGTCAGCTGCAGAACTTGACGTAATTATTGCACAAGGAGATATAGGGCAAAATGAGCTGACAGGAGAATCTATAACGTACGAGTTAGAAGAACGTGCGGTAGATGGGATTTCAGGTGAAGTAACTTTCAGTGAACGAAAGAATGGAAATGCATTGGCAGAAATTAGTCTTGACGATACGCCAGATGGTGGCGAACACCCTGCACACATTCACATGAACAGTGCCGCAGAGTCAGGTGGTATACTGCTTTCCCTTACACCGGTTGATGGTACTACAGGAAGAAGTGAAACTGAAATCGAAGTAGCAGACGACGGATCTTCATTCGTGTATAATGATGTATTGACAGCAAATGCATACATCAACGTACACCTTAGTCCCACAGAATTGGATATAATCGTAGCTCAGGGAGATATAGGATCAAATGAATTAACAGGTGAATCAGAAACTTATGACCTCGATGAAAAAGATGTCCCAGGTATATCCGGAGAGGTTACATTTGAAGAAAGAAAGGATGGAACTGTACTGGCTACAATCGAATTGGATGGTACACCGGATGGTGGTGTGCACCCTGCTCATATCCATGTGAACGATGCCGCAACCACTGGTCCGATAGCTGTATCTTTCAACCCAGTCGACGGAACTACTGGTATGAGTGTGACAAGTATCAGAGCGCTGGATGATGGGACGGCATTAAACTTTCAGGCATTAGAAATATTTGATGGATATGTGAATGTTCATATGAGTGCCACAGAGTTAGGTACTATCGTAGCTCAGGGAAATATTGGAATCAATTAATGTGAGTTAAAGTATAAAATCTCACTGATTATAAAATAGCCGGGGTCGATAGACCTTGGCTATTTTTTTTGAAGGAAATGTATAACATCTTAGATGCCACTGTTAGAAAATCGCATTCGAGGGAAACACAATAATACCTAAGGTATTATGCACTCATTTGAAAGTTACTTTTCATCTTTGTTGGGAGACATGGTGTCAGCAGGTATCTTTATTGAGATGATATTGAGATGATAGCATTAGACCTGATTGACTTGTTTGTTCTAACTGAATTCCAATTGAACCCATTTTACATTTTTATTTCGTATTTTTGATAAAAATGTAAGTATGATAACCGATATCAATCAGTTGGATCTAAAAAAGCGCTATACTTATGCAGACTACCTTACCTGGCAGTTTGATGATATGGTGGAGTTGATTAGAGGGAAAATATTTAAAATGTCTCCTGCCCCAAGCCGTATTCATCAACAAATATCCAGTAACTTATTGCGATGTATTTTTTTACAACTTGATCAGAAAAGTTGCCAAGTTTTCCATGCTCCTTTTGATGTTCGCTTGCCTTTACCAGCTACTCAGCAAAAATCAGATAAAATCGATACGGTTGTTCAGCCAGATATTTGTGTTGTCTGTGATTCCTCCAAATTAGATACTCAAGGTTGCAAGGGTGCTCCTGATTGGGTTATAGAAATCCTTTCGCGAGCTACATCAAAAAAAGATCTGACCGAAAAATTTGACATCTACCAGCATGCAGGTGTTCGTGAGTATTGGGTGGTACATCCTTCTGATGGAACGGTAATACCATATCGCTTGGATGAAAATTCTACTTATCAACCCATTCGAAATACACCATTCGCCAAAGGGGAGATGGTGCCAATCGGTGTATTTCCTGGTTTTGAAGTGGATTTGAACGAGGTTTTTGGAGATTAATGCTCCTTCATATTGAGTACTTATTCTTTAGCTCCAATTAATAACCTTAATTAACCTATAAAAGATCGCGAACAATGCCCATTAAGAATTTCAAACTTCTCGCAATCACCCTCATCCTTCCCTTCGTCTTAAACAGCCAAACAATAGGAACCATACAACACGAAGAAGATAGCCAGGTAGGCTACACTTTCTTCTCGCCTTTCAGTGGAACCAAAGCTTATCTGGTAGACAATTGCGGTCGACTAGTTAACGAATGGACCAGAGGAACAAGGCCCGGCTTGTCCGCTTATTTCCTAGACAACGGTTTGATGTTCAGAACCTATAAAGTGAATACGACAGGCCCGTTTACCTCTGCCAGTAATGCAGGTGGACTTGAACTGGTTGACTGGGACAACAACACGGTGTGGCAATGGGAATTGAATACCCCAACACAGCTTTCCCATCACGATGCGGTTTATATGCCTAATGGAAATATTCTGGTGCTGACCTGGGAGTTGGTCTATACCGATGATTTGATCGAATTTGGTAGAGATCCCGATGAAATTGCTAACGAAGGGTACATGTGGTCCGAACGCATTTTAGAGTTGGAACCCGATGTCAATCCGTATCATTTCAAGCATTCATTCAAACTCCAAAACAATTTCAAATATCAGGTAGATTTTCATCTTACCTTTTTAAACTTCACCCTTCCAAAAATCACAAAACTAATAGCACTCTTGTCTTTGGTATCAAAAACTACTGTCGCCCCATCATCCGGATTGATAAAGCGGTCATCTCCAACTGGGTTTAACTTGTATCTATAGCCGCCGTCATTGCCGAATAGTTGCCCATCCACTTCCTCCATCACAATCTTCCAATCTCTATTTTGATCGATTGCTCTGTATGCTCCAGCTAGTAGTTGCAAATGCTCAATAGGAACTTTTTTAATCAAATCTTTTGTATCTACTCCCAATCCTTTCAGTATATGAATGCCGTTTTCATTCCCCGGATTTAATTGCACTGATTTTTTGTAATTTTCGATTGATTGAGTAGTATCTCCAAGTACCATAAGTGATTCTGCATAACTATCATAAGTGTTAAATGAATTTGGGAATGCCTCCATGTTTAGTTTAAAAATGGATGCCGCTTCTTTTGCTCTGCCTGATTGTAACAATTTATAGCCTGATAGATTCATTTCATTTTCATGGAGATGATAATCATCGGATTCTTTGATTTCGTTGTAGTAGGATAGGGCAGTAGAGATACCGTTTTTTTCTATTGCATCCAATAGTGAATAAGCCAATGATCTTTTAGGGAAAGTATATGTTTTGTTATATAGAATGCCAATTATTGCAGTAGTCATATCATAAAGAGGAGCACCACCGGTATTGTTGAATAGTAGAATTAATGACTTGTCTGATGGGATTCTTGTGATTTGGGTATTAAACCCATTGATGCTGCTACCGTGACCAATTGTTTGTATTTTTTCCTTAGAATTTCCAATAGGCATTTTTCCAATTTCCCAACCGTAACCATAATCATTTCCTCCCCAGGAAGGTATGTATTTTTCAAATAATAAATCCATATATTTTTTGGGCATTAGTTTTTCGGTATACAGCGCCTGATCCCAGAGGTAAAGGTCTTCCACGGTTGATTGGTAAGCGCGGTACATAACCCATTCGTCGATTACCAAGCACGGTACAATACTTAAGCCCCACACCCCCCCCAACCCCACCATCACAGTTTTACTATCTTTGCCCTACTATGAATCACCCAGCAACTAATCTCCAACCAACACCATGAAAAATAACAACTCAATAGCCCTCGGAACAGCAGCAATAGGCCGCCCCTCCTACATCAACATCCAAAAAAACAAATCACCTTTTGAATCCAAAGCAGCATTCGCAAAAAAAGGATTACAAATATTGGATAAGGCCTACGATTTAGGCATCCGTTATTTTGACACCGCCCCAGGATACGGAATGGCTGAACAATTATTGATAGACTGGGCCAAACGCAAATCAAATGATGCTATCGAAATAGCTACCAAGTGGGGCTATACCTATGTCGCAGATTTTAAACAAGATGCAAAGGTCCATGAAGTCAAAGAGCACTCAATTAGTAAACTCAATGAGCAATGGGAAACATCCAAAGCGCTCTTACCTAACCTGAAAATATATCAAATCCATTCAGCGACTTTAGATACTGGAGTATTCAAAAACCAGGCAGTTCTTAATCAATTATTCGCCTTAAAAAATGAGCATGCTATTCAGATAGGAATCAGCGTCTCCGGTGCCAATCAATTGGAAATTTTAAAAACAGCTTTAAACGTAGAAGTCGAAGAGCAACAGTTATTTGATGTATTCCAGGTAACCTATAATATTTTTGATCAAAGCCTTGGGTCTATAGCACAAAAGATGGTCGGACAAAATAAGAAGTTAGTTATAAAAGAAGCTTTGGCAAATGGACGTATTTTTACCAATGAAAAGTATCCACACTATGCGGCGGCTTATGAAATGCTGAATGAACTAGCAAAGAAATATGGGGTAGGTGTTGATGCAGTTGCTCTCAGGTTTTGTTTAGATAGTTTGCCTACCTGTAAAGTGTTGAGTGGTGCTGCTACTGAAGCACATCTCATGGATAACCTTAAGGCGCTGAAATTCGAATGGAAGGAGGAAGAATTGGCGATGATGAAAACGTTGGCGGTCAATCCTGGTGCATATTGGACAGCGCGCAAAAGTTTAGAATGGAATTAAAAAAAACACCAACAATAACTCACTCAGAAGCTACTCTTTTCCTATATTACCAACGAATCCACCAAAATCCTCATAATTCCCTATTTATAAGGGTTTTATACCAATGAAAACCGTTACAAATCTCAAAATTTACGTCTAAGTCAATGTACTTACCAGTTAAAATCAATTTTAAACAAAGCACACCAAAAAAGTAGTACATCAATCTACAAGCAATTGCATAAACAAAACGACTATGGAAAACCACCAATTAAACTTTAAAAACAAGAGAGAACGCAATGACTTTTTAATCGCATTAATTGTGATTGGATTCTTCGCATGGATCTTCATGCAATTCGGTTTTAAAAGAAGTAATGATCAACTGACTGATTATGTCCCACCTGTTACTTCAGGAATTTTCACTGCACCTTCTGATAAAGATAAGGACGGTATCGCTGACGATAAAGACGCCTGCCCTGAATTAGCAGGTAGGGCTGAAAACAACGGCTGTCCCCTCGACACGGATGGCGACGGTGTATATGACACGGATGATAGATGCCCTAAACGGGCAGGTCTGGTCAGAGATAAGGGATGTCCTTTAGATAGTGATGGTGATGGATTTTATGACGCAGATGATCTATGTCCTCGATTGGCAGGAAGAGATCAAGGCTGTCCACCTGATGCTGATGGTGACGGCATACCAAACGAAGACGACAAATGCCCACTCAAAAAAGGACCTATCGAAAATAATGGCTGTCCTCCGGATGCCGATGCCGATGGTATCTCTGATGCGAAGGACAAATGTCCTCAGTTAGCCGGAACAAAGGAAAATAACGGTTGCCCTCCTGACAGTGATGGGGATGGGGTATATGACGCAGAAGACAAATGCCCCAATCTGGCAGGTCTGGCCAAAGACAACGGTTGCCCGCCCGATAGAGACGGCGACGGTGTATACGATGCAGATGACAAATGTCCTAATCTAAAAGGTGTGAAAGCCAATAAGGGCTGTCCGGCTGATGCAGATGGTGACGGCATCTATGACGCGAATGATAAATGTCCAAACAAAGCAGGAACAAAAGCAAATAAGGGTTGCCCGGAAATCAAAATTGAGGCAGCTGATAAAGCTATTCTGGACAAAGCACTTAAGTCTGTTAATTTCTTACCTAACCAGGCTACCCTTACTCAATACTCCCAGGGATTACTTAACGAAGTTGTTGGGTTATTGAAAAAATATCCTGATTACAAACTTGCCATCATAGGTCACACCGACGCTCAGGGAAATGATGCGGCCAATTTACAGTTATCAAAAGACCGGGCTAATTCTTGTCTTAGGTATATTGCTGATAAGGGGATTGATGCAAAGCGACTTTCGTCAAATGGTTATGGAGAATCTAAACCTATAGCAGATAATAAAACACCAGCTGGTCGAAAAGCGAATCGACGCGTTGAATTTAACTTGTCCTATTGATATTAAACAACTTCGTAACTATTCAGCTATTGGCTATTAGCTGTTGGCTTTCTTCTAAGGCGATTTACTCGCGATTGAGGGAAGCTAACAGCTAAAAGCCAACCGCTAATAGTAAAGTAACTGAACAGTTACACAACTTCGGTGTAACAATAATCAAAATACAGGAGAATACTTTTTTAAAACCATCACAGCCCTATACACGTTAACGGGCCATTGAGGTTGCCATTGCAATTGCCACTATTGATTTGCCCGAAGCAAATTAATACTAACCGTCCCCAACTCCGAATCAGGAAACCGCCGAAAATGTGCCTCTACCGGATGCAAACCTGCCTCCTTCGCCATTTTATTAAATACCTCAATCTCTACAATATACTGATCCGAAAAACCATGCGTCGCATCGTAAGCCGTAGCGGCCGTGCGTCCAAGATTCTTGCAAGTGTGCTTCGGAGATATGGTGTGCAATTCAATGACCAGCAATCCAAATTTTTCTACATAAGGCGCCCAGTTTAGTAAGTGCTCTCGCAAGCTATCTTCGATATCGGCATTGCTGATACGTTGGCCACGGAATGCGTAAGCGCCACTTGATGCACTAATTCTACCCGGTGTTTTTACTTTTGCTTCGTTGTAAATTCTGTTGTGATCTAAGAAAGTTCGGACGTTCAGTAAGTCGCCCAGTTGGATGCCGTAGTTTTCCTCCAAATCATCAGCCAGTAAATCAGGGCGTCCGATGTCGCCGAAGATAACTTTTGCCCAAATGTCTGCCTGTATGATGTTGGCGCGGGTGACTTTCAGTGCAGCAGTATTGTAGTCAGCGCCCACTAAGAATAGGGGATGCTCCTCCAGCATAGTTCCGCGTAGCGTGTGGTTCTCAATCACATCAAACAAGTGAATGATAAAAGCACCGTTCCCACACCCCATGTCTAAAATTCCTTTTGGTTGCTCATCAATCGGTTTATTAAACAAATCAATTACAACTTCGTCAATTACTTTAAAATAGGTGGAATGCGCACCACCTGATCCCCAAACATTCATCGCCCTGTCTACATGTATTTCTTTAGCGCCTGTCGGCAAATTCCAAAAGATATCTGGTTGGCCAAAAATCAATTCTTTTACTTTTCTAAATGCCGGAAGGTAGGAAACCGTCACACCATAAGCACTCGCTCTTTTCGCAAAGAAGAAGCCTTTATCTGTAAAGCTATACGTTTCATTTTTTTTGTTGAACCAACCTAAGAATACAAAAAAATCCAGCAACCTTGAAAAGCTGTCTGCATCTTTATGAAACTCCTCCGGCCTGAAGGAGGCCTCCATAAAATATTTGTGAAACATACCACCCATTCCCAGCGCCACTAGCGTTGGCCCCACAATATGTCCTTCAATATGCTTCAACACCTGCTCCTGAATTTCGCGAACCAAAGGCGCATCCGAAAGGCTAACCCCGTAGTTCTCACGGTATTTGTTAAATATTTTTTCCAAAACCAGAAACGGCTCCTTCTCAAATTTTCGCTGGTGATACTTTTCTGATAGCGTCATCAAATCGACCACATCTTTGTACAATGGAATCAAATCAAAAGCGATCTTACTTTTTTCATTGCTTTGCACCGAAATGTTATCTCCATCCAATATTTCATAGTCCAGCCATCCCTGTGAGGCAAGTACTCTCAGGGCTACGTTCAGATAACCTTCGTTGGCTTTAAATTTTTCTGTGATAGATGAAAGTGTCGTTTTTTCATTTTCTAAAATGAAATTCAATACACCATTTTCATGTAAGGTGTAGGCTGTTGGCGCAGTAACGATGCCATCGAGGTGACGGAATAAATCGCCGCGAAGCTTACTTTTTTCGGCTTTAGTCATTGGGAATGTGTTAAAAGAATTAGGCGCTACCATGGGCTTAGGATGTTTTTAGTTATAGAACTTTGTCAACCTACTTAAGCTGCAAGGATTTAGCCAAAAATGCTGTGTTTGGAGGTAGATGGCTTGTACATTAAACATCATGTCAATTCCTACGCAGGCAGCCTGGTGGTTTTTGAGTTCCTTAAACGGAAAAAGGGCAAGCTGCTTGAGCTAAATTTTTTGTCACCTGCTCTTAGTCAAAAACCTTCAACCCATGAATCCCACCATTCGGATAATGCATGTACAACAAGTGAGAAAAAACACCCTCATTTTCAAACTCAGTAAAGCGGTGATAAGTATCCGGCGACAAAGCTTCAAAAGGCAAAATCGCTTTCCAGGGTGCACCTGTTGGATGGTCCAGCAGTATTTCAAAATTGGAACTATTGGGAGCAGGCTCTTTCAAATACTCCTGGTTGAGCATGTAATCCTGAAAGTTGGTGGGACTTACTTGGGTGCCATCTTCAAACCGCAATGTCCATTTGGGTAGTTGAAGCAAGCATTCTTCAATACGTTTGGATTCATTATGTAACAATCCAAACACATGACAACTCAAAGGCGGATTTAGACGATGCAAATAAGTGTCTACTACGATTTCATCAATTTGTGTTGGAGATGCCAAATGGAAGATCGCTTGTTCACCAAAACCAGTACGGGCTGATTCCCAGCCAACCATATGCATTTCTTTTCGACAACCTTCAACGGCCATTTTTGGATGGCCATAATGTTGGTTGGAAACATGAGTTATTTTAGCTTTTGACAATACATTTGAGCGAAGAGGCATTTGTTCATCTGTTTTCTTGCCAAAAAAATTGATCCTTGAAATACCACCTTCGCAATACATTCTAATGAGGCATTCCGTGGCAACGGTTCCTTCAAATTCAAAGTGATGATCCTTATCAGGAGCTAGTATCTTTCTGCTTATTACCTCACATTCTGTTCCACTCATTTCATCAATTAATACCACTGAAATGGCCCGAACCTGATTTCCGGTAAACCATTTGGTGCTGACTTTTAGACTGGATAATTCTGCCCGCTGCTTAAATCCAATACTGAGCCATTGACAGGCATCGTGCTGATAATACATTTTTTTACGCTGGGCATCTAGTCGGGTTGCTGTATGTCTTTTGCTCTCCAACCCCCAATATTGAACACCCATATGCGTGAAGTTTGCTGTTCGATCCTCGGGCTCGTCCAGGAGTAATGCCTCATGAGGATTCGTGAAATCTGAGTTAGAATAGGCGATTATAAAAGAGGGAATGAATTGTTGCATAAAATATATTTGTTCGAAGGTAAATAAATTTTCAAGACAACGCTTAAATAAAGAAGTTGTTTTAAGTTATTCCCTATGGCTGCGCGTAAGTCGTAGACACTGTGGACCTTCAGCTATTTTCCTTCCCGTAGCTTGCTATTCCGCCAGATCCTACGCCAGATCCTACGCCAGATCCTACGCCAAGGCTTCGGCTCTTGAGAAAGGCTTCGGCTCCTGAGAAAGGCTTCGGCGGCACGCGGATGGCTACGAAAAGTAAAATAGCCTGTCCCGTTGAAGGACGGGAAGCTTCGCCCACAGCATCAAGCATTTACGCACGCCTTTAGGGGATAACTTTAAACAGCTTCAAACTAAAGAAAAAGGGCATTAGTAGTTATTGTGCTTAATCTTCTCCAGGGAGAAAGGTTCGTAGTACCTGTGTTTTTGCCGATTTTGTAAACCTTGCTTTAACGGATTTGAAGACCCTCAAACTGTAGTCATTCTAAAAAACAAAGAACTCCTCCCTGTGCAAGGATAGAACGATTATCCTTGAAAATACACGGTTTGCTTCAGTAGATGTAGATCGTCACCGATATATGATGTAAATGAATAGATATGGCAAAGTTATTGAAGCTGACATGTTTAGTTGTCTACTGAAAGCATTCAAAAATGCAAATAAATAAGAGATATTGCCAGATATCTTTTTTTGATCGATTTAGATCACCTATAAAGTGGTGACAGGGTGGTTTTAGTAACGTAGATTATTTAACAATCTAAAAATGAAAGTTGAAATTTAGATTTATTAATATTTTGGCAATGTTTGTTTTTGTATGCCTGTTTCCGAAGATAGGCATAGCCCAAACTTTCGTAAAGGTAGCTTCTACGGGAACTGCTAGTGGGATAGACTGGGATAATGCTATAGGAGCTAGTGGACTACAAGCAGCTATCGAAGCCGGTGGTACCGTTTATATCGCTGCTGGAACCTATGCGCCCGGAGCGGTCATGGATATTACGGTCAACAAAGCACATCTTGTTCAAGGTGGATTTCCCAATAACGCCACCGGAACAGATATAAGCGGTTATAATCCCGCATCCAATCAAACCATTATAGAAGGGGATTCAACCCACCAACTATTTTCTAATTCAACACAGGTAGATACGATAGAATTCAAAGGTCTTGTTCTTCAAAATGGTTTTGCTGTTGAAGGCCCAGTCTTTTATTCAATTATAGCTTCAACAGATGCCATTGATTTTAAGTTTACAGACCTTGTCGTAGAAAATAATGTAGCTTCTTATTACGCAGGTATTCGAATTTCGAATAAAACTGGATCAAACGCAAAAATCAGTTTCATCAATTGTCATTTTTCCAATAATGTAGCTCGCGATGGTGCTGCCTTTACTATGGAGGATGTTTACAATAATGCTGATGGAAGTACTCCAGCTTCTGGAAATTTAGTTATTGATGGTTGTACGTTTGATGCCAATGAGGCGACTGCATCAGTAGGTGGAGCTGTAAACTTCACTACTTCTCATGGCTGGATGATCAGCCATAGTACTTTTTGTGATAATTTTGCTATTAATTCAGGTGGAGCGATAAAATTTA
>Ga0114957_1004810_pt1 | contig 11435 bp, 7 predicted proteins | sample BantaG_FD_87175 | JGI IMG/M metagenome (GOLD analysis project Ga0114957, IMG submission 87175) | Marine algal microbial communities from Bantry Bay, Ireland - BantryBay_4 metaG | ecosystem: Host-associated > Algae > Red algae > Unclassified | place: Bantry Bay, Ireland | collected 2014-11-21 | reverse complement strand
CGTGTTTGCTCTTCTGGTGGTGAGGGCGGACGATGGGCTTTCTTTTGGCGTGTTTGCTCTTCTGGTGGTGAGGGCGGACGATGGGCTTTCTTTTGACGTGTTTGCTCTTCTATTGGTGAGGGCGGACGATGGGCTTTCTTTTGGCGTGTTTGCTCTTCTGGTGGTGAGGGCGGACGATGGGTGGACAAGCCCCAAGCCCACTAAACGCATTAGAAGAGCGCCAATCGTCCGCCCATTGAAAGCCAATTGTCCGCCCATCGTCAGCCAATCGTCAGCCCATTGAAAGCCCATCGCCCCCCATCGCCCCTATTGAAGTTAAAATCCCTACTACTCTTCAAATATTTCCACCAATCGCTTAACCCCTTTTTGATTTTGGGGTAGAAAAAAAGAATGTTGAATGTCGTTCCGTTCACGGGTAGTGAGGTGAAAGGTCATGGAGGCCATCTCGTTGTCTTTACTGGGCCGGTAGATAAACCGAATGATTTCGAACATATCTTCTCCCAGTAAATCAAAGATATATCCCAAATTTGTATCCTGCTCGTATTCCTGAAGGGATAGAATCTGTCCTGGAATTCCCAGGGGATTGAGGAGAGTGGAAATCATCCCCTGATTGTCGTTCTCATCAATTTCCTGAATTTTATCTCGTCCCACTACCTGGACAAGTACTACGCCCGAAGTATTTTCTTTTATCCAATCTTTAAAAACATGTAAAAACCGAGTTGCAGACATAATCCCGTAGTTGTCCCGAAACCCAGCATCCATGACTTCGATGGCTGGCCTGGTTGGCAAATATACATTAGGTAAAATGTAAGGATAGGTGGCGTTCATCCGTAAGGCTGTTGTAAATTGTAATTCGGGGGCACCATGCTTTTCAAACATGGTCATAAAATCCACTGCATCGACTTCCAACGATCCCTTATTATCCGGACTGACGGGAGGTAGCGTCATATAAGACAATCGATGTGGAGAAATGATCAGACGGCGACCATCGTTGACAATCGAAGGTGTAACAAAAAGCATGGGAATCTTCGCTTCAAATTCCGGCAGATAATAATCGCTTAATTTTTTGTTAAGTACTCCGTTGGTATTTTCGGCCAGTTGTTTTTCAAAAATATATCCCCGATCCTTATAGTAGGTATGACCATTTACCTGAAAAGTAGACCATGGTAAAAACAAGTCATTGGAGATAATGGTAAAGGTCAGCGAATTAAGTAGATCGATGGAAATATTTTCAATGTACTTTTTATCGTAATAAGATTTTATCCGATTTTCTTTTTTGTTGAGCATCAGCTCACGCAGATAAGCAGCACCCAATAATCCACCGGAGGCCCCTGTCATCAATGTTGTATGTTCCAGTAGTCTTCCGTTAAGCAAACTGTCTGATTCCTGAATGACCTGCATACTCCATACCGCGGCTTTCATCCCTCCTCCACTCACACAGAAGATCGCCATTTTAGGTTTTTCAACTCCCTGGTCAGCCATTTTCTTTTTCCAGTTTTCGAGAATTTTTTCAGTGTGGGCTTTGTCTCTTTCCCAGTTTCCGTTATTACTAATATCCTGAAGATTTTGGTAAGTATACTCAACGGGAGGGATTTGATAATCCAGTCCATACGCTCTGTTTTCGTGGGTAAAAACATCGAAGCTGGAAAGATAGTTGATCAAAACAAGCATAATGATAAATAGAGAAAAACGCCATTTGTCAAACCAGTAAGTGATGGCCCCCGTAATAGAAAGCACCACGCAACCTAGAATAAAAACACTCGCACCAGCCGGAATCCGAAAGAGCGGATTGTCGATGGCCAGTCCCAAACTAATCAACACCACCATGGCCAATAATTGTACAACCAAAGCATTCAGATGATTTTGCTTAAAAACACCTAACAAGATACTGCTATCGTAATGTTCTACGTTGCGAACCAGTCGGGTTTTCATCTCTTCTGTCAGATAAGTATCTACTCGCCAGGTGCTGATTCCGGTTTTTACGGTAGGTAATTTTTCTATTTGTCGTCCGGGAGCGATTGACTTGAGCAGGTTGGGTGGTATTTTTTTACGTTTTTTTCTAAAACTAGAAATATCTTTATTGGTAAACCTGAAGTAGAAAGAGGAAATCAGTACAAAAAAGCCTACGCCTCCGGCAAAACTCAAACAATGCCAGAAAATGGTGGATACTTCTCGGTATTCATTGTAGGCCTGAAAATGGATCGTATAACCAAAATACAGCACTAAAAAAGCCAACGGAATAATAAAATTATTGAGGCAGAATTTGGTAAATGGACGGGCCAGAGAGGCCAAAAAAGGAAAATGATGTGCATCCAATAAGTAGGCGGTTAGGTTCCAGGTGGTAAAAAAAGCACCGAAGCCGAGTCCTAAAAAAAAGTAACTCAAACCACTCACTTCTCCCAAATATTCCGGTGCCAAAAACAAGTAACGTATACCAAACAACCTGCCCAGTTTACCAGTCATTAGCAGGGTAATCAATATCCAGGTGATAATCAACAGGAGATTGTTCCGCAAGTGTAAAATCACTAACTGAATAGGAAAGGAATAAAAAATATTAGCTAGTAGCTTCTTCACTTTCGATATTTAATTTAGTAACCCGAATCAATTCGATCTTCGTATCACTGACTACTTCCAGGTTAAACTGATAATCATCCAGCGTGATCACTTCTCCTCTCTGTGGGATGGTTTCGTTGGTCATGACAATAAAGCCGGACAACGTATGATAATCTCCTTCGGGAAAATCGAGGTTTTCGTATTTTTCGTTCAGATAACTTATTTCTAAGCGACCAGAAAAAAGGTATTCGTGTTCACTGATCTGATTTTCTACGTATTCTTCCTGATCATGTTCGTCTTCGATCTCTCCAAATATCTCTTCTAAAATATCTTCCAGGGTAATAATTCCGGAAGTGCCACCAAATTCATCCACCACGCAGGCGATGTTAATTCTTTTTTTAATTAATAAATTCATTAAATCGCGAGCTCGCATCACTTCCGGAACAATCGGAATGTCTATGACAATGTCTCGCAATCGACGCGGATCGTTGAGGAGTTGCTGGTGATGAACATATCCCAGTACTTTATCGATATCTCCCTCCTTGGTTACGATGATTCGCGAATGATAACTTTCCACAAATACCTGCCGCAATTCTTCTAAAGAAGCACTTACATCAATGGCTTCTATTTCCTTACGGGGAATCATACATTCGCGTACTTTTATTTTTTTAAGGTGTAACGCATTTTCAAATAACTCGGTATCAATTGCGATGTCTTCTTCCGATTCCGATTCGACGCGGGTATCCCGAATGAATTGTTCCAGGTCGAGTCGGGTAATAATATTAGCAGTGTGTTCAATGGGTGTTTTTAAAACGGCTCCTAAAAAAAAGTTGGAAAGTTTGGTCATTATCCAGGCAGGTATCGCTAAAAAAAACTGTAAAATACGAATTGGAATAGCTAGAAAATAAAGGATTTCATCCGCAAAAAGTCGGAACAAGGTCTTGGGTAGAAACTCGCCAAAAATTAAAACAATGACCGTAACCAACAGTGTGTTTATCAACAACAGCAGTGGCGCATCCTCTCCGATTTGTAAATACTGATTGATCCAAAATGTAAGTGGGGTGGTAACAAGGGTGGTAAAAACAACCAGTGCAATATTATTTCCAACCAGCATGGTGGCCAGAAATTCGGCCGGTCGGTCGTAAAAATCGGAGAGTATACGTCCCCGACGATTGCCTTTGTTTCGCTTAAGTTCTATCCGCAATTTGCTGGCCGATACAAAAGCTATTTCCGTACCGGAAAACAGCGCCGACAACAATAAAAAAATGATGATAATTAGCAAAGAAAATAAATGATAAAAGTTTGTGATACAAATTGAGGGATCAAGTTAGAACCAGTTAGTAGATTGGCTTCCTTCTAAGGAATGTCAACAAGTCAATAACCAGTAATATCAAATATACTTAATTTCTGACAATTCATAATACTACAAATCTACAAAGGTTCCTCCAGGCCTTCGACCAACATTTTTCCGGTAGGATTAAATATTTTCCAGTGATTAAAGTTCTGGTCTGCTTCAAATCCAAAGCCATAAAACTCTTCCTCCGGCTTGATAATTTTTACAAATCGGTTGGTATGCACCATCTTGCGTTGATCGTCCCAAGTGAGTTCTTCGGTGCGTAGTTCTTCTCCTTTTCCGCTTGTCCAGACGACGTCTTCTCGTACAATGACTTTATGTTGATTTTCTAACCGAATGGCATAATTAGCGGTCAATCTACCCTGCGCCTGACTAGAACCGGAGCGTAAAAATTCTATTAAAATGCCTTCCGGAAATTCTTCTTTTGGTTGGGTATGGTCTACGTAACGCAGCATCTTAGGACCACTTACCCGGACGCGTACGATGGCAGAATCACTGTATAATAATTGCACGTCTTTGGCTGCTTCGATCTTTACCTGATCTTTTGTGAATAAGGCGTTTACGGCTTCCAGGTCATTTTCACAACCGAGAAGGGTAAGGGTTAAGAATATAAGGGACAGGATGTATTTTATCATTTTTATATGTTGAAAGATTGTACTTGTTGAGGCGCGGGGTGCCGATGACACAGTTGATTATACCGTCCAATTCAGTGATTAATATTAAAAGCCTGCTCCAAAAACTGAGATAAGCGTTCTCTTATTTCTATCTTAGAATCGTGATATCGCCTTCGTAACCTGCCGAGACGCCGTCAATAAAGTCGACTACGATATAATATACATAAACGCCCGGTTGCATTTGTTCGTTTTTAAACACGCCATTCCAACCCATTGTATTAGAATTTAGCGGTAGGTTTTCCCCTTCGTAGATTAACGCTCCCCAACGATTAAAAATTCTCATCAACTTGATTTGCTGCGCTCCGGGGTTTCCATAAGCAGTAAAAATATCATTGTTCCCGTCAAAGTTAGGGCTAAAAGCATTTGGAATATAAATGGGACGATTTTTAATTACCCGCACCATTACCGAATCCGTCGCGGTACAACCCGTACTATCTACGACAGTGATGGTGTAAATATCCGTCTCCAAAGGAAGCAAAGTAGTGGATGGACAATCACTACAGTCCAGGACATCCATCGGTAACCAGCTAATCGCAACGGGCCGCTGAAAGGGTAAGACAAAACTGGATATTCTTGCGGGAAATCCCAGGTTTACCGTCGTGTCCCGACCTGCATCCACGATGAGTTCTTCCGGCTCAGAAATAGTAGCTTCTGTCGTAGCAATACAACCTTCCGTATCCATCACATAAACCGGGAAGGTACCTGCAGCAACGTCTAACAGAATCGAATCAACACTAAAATTCATACTATCCAGACTATAACTATAACCTGCAATGCCTCCCGACCCAGCCACACTTACCGAGCCCGTAGAATCACCAAAACACAAGACGTTTTCTACGCCCGTAACATTTACAAACAGACCCGCTGGTTCAATAATATTAACGGAGGATTCCATAGTACAATTATTTCCATCCGTAACGGTAACCGTTGCCAATCCCGGAGTTAATTCAGTGACTACCGTATCCGTCGTAGCATTGGCATCATTCCATAAATAAGTGTAGTCCCCAACACCACCCATAACCATGACAGAAGCCATTCCATCATCCGCCATAAAACAACTGATCGGAACCGGTGAGAGCGTCAAGTCCAAGGGTGCAGGTGGAACAACCTCGACAATTGTATCACCCACACATCCGCTCGCGTCCCGAAATTGTACATTAAATATGCCACTATTCAGCCCGGTAAACATATTATTTCCAATAAATCCATTTCCATCGTTATAGTTGAATTCATAAGGAGGCGTTCCGTTGGTTACATCAAAGACGACCGCTCCCTCGTTGCTATCAAAACAAAGTGGCGGCGTAACTACTGGCATTCCAGAATTTAATTGCAATTCTAGTTCTCTGACATCTACAGCCAGGATTAATTCACAACCTGCGGCATCTGAAATCGTTACATTATAAATATTCACACCGATATTGGTAATGGTATTGGTGGTATTTCCATTTTGCCAGGCGTACTGATAAGGCATGATTCCGCCCGTGGTGTTTAAGACCACGGAACCGTCCATTCCCCCGGCGCAGGCAGGCATGGTAATATCCGCAACGGTCGTTAAAGCTGCGGGTGCTCCAATCTCGTACGTAAAACTGGTATCACAACCTAAGGCGTTGGTAATGGAGACTTCATAAAGTCCGGTAAAGAGATCGCTGATGTTTGGTGTGGTAGAGCCATTGTTCCAGTTAATAGAAGTGATGCTACTGTTGCTGTTGATTTGAAGATCGATAGCGCCCGTGGGGATGGTTAAACATTCCAGGTCCATGATGGTTTCACTAACATTAATGGCATTTAAAGTCTGGCAGCAATTGTCTACCATCAAGGTAGAATTCACTTCAGTTACCTGGCACCCGTCAGCCGTTCCGATGGTTAATGCCACCGACTTAAAACCATCCACTTCGTAGGTAACGGTATGTGGACCAATACCGGTAGCCGTAGCAGGCGTAGCGCCGACCCCAAAGCTCCATTCCCAGCTATTGATAGTTCCCAACGAAAAAGTAGAGTTATTAACAAATTCCACTGTTTCTCCTACACAAACTAATTGCGGATTGATAAGCATACTTGGTTCGGGGCCTAAAAACTCCGCATCTCCGCCAAAGCTAACGTTGAAACCACTGCCACTTCCGGAAAAATTATTGACCATCATGGCGTATGCTTTTCCTTGTTCTAACACTAGAGGCGCTAAAAAATTAGATTGATTTTCTGTGCATCCTGCGGCCTCGCTAATATCTGTTTCACCGGTTGCCAATCCTGTTACGCCCAGACAGGGGCTTGGAAAAGCGGCTTCAAATTCTCCGGCCGCCATACAACGCAGTTCTTCTTTGTTGTTACAATTATCAATACCATTAGGTAATTCGAAAATAATAAAATCGAGGTCATCTGTTTCATTAAGCGGTTGCAGCTCGAGGGTCAGAGTTCCATTGTTCGCAGCAATCCAGGAAAACCAGGTAGAATTAGATTCTGAGTTTCCACCGAATCCAAGACAAGAGCCATTGGCTTCGTCCGGTAGATTACCAGCCCCAATTACCTGCGGAATCGTAAAGCCAGTTCTATCGCAAAGAACAGCTGAAGTCGCACAATCCGATCCAGGAAAGACTGGTGGATTGAAGTTATTGATACAAAGTTGAAAAGTACCCTGATTATCGGGTCGGCTTTTTACCCGAACCAAATAACTTTCTCCGATGGACAATCCTCCTTTGTATAAATCTATAATATTATTGTTACCAGCATCCGCCTCACATTCTTGCTCGTTAATCACCCCACTGCAGTTTCCCAGATACAGCGCAATCTCCGGACCAAGCAACGTTCCTCCCGGAGCAACGTTGGTCGCTCCTTCTACCACAATTACCACATCCGTAGCGGTAGCCACAAACCTAAACCATACATCTCCACCACCAGCATTGCTAAAACAACTGGCTGGCCCGAAGCCGGAAACATCCGCATTGACGTTGGTAAAAGCTGCATTGGCGCTGCACCAATCTTCCAGATCAGTCAACAGAATAGCATCCTGACATTCATTGTTGGCAGGTTGTGCGAGCAAAGAAGGAAAGGCCAGTGGCCATCCCCCAAAGAAGAAACATAGAAAGAAAAGTCTTAGTATCATTGTATATTTGGCTATTTAGGATCAATAAAAGAATAACTTATAGCATTTGGCTGCTTAATTGGTTCCTACTCTTCGTTGGCTAAAAACGGAGTTATGCCGTAGCATAATGCGTATTTTAGTAACCCTGCCCGATCTGACAATCGGTCCGGCGGGGCATCGTAGTAGCAAAAAAAGCAGTCAAAAGTGTAAATTTATTAATACCTCATTCCTTATGATGGATTCTTAAAGTATTGTAAAATTAAGGGTAAAAAAGTAAACTGCCTTCTTCTCTAGCTGCTTTAACGAGATTTTGGTAAAAAAGACTACTTTTACCTTTTAAAAGACATAAAAACGGAATGCGAAAACATATTCCAAATATTATTACCCTGTTAAACCTGTTCTGTGGTTGCTGTGCGGTGGCTTGTATTTTTTACGGCCAGTTCCCACAAGCCTTTCTATTTGTATTTATAGGTGGTTTGGCAGATTATTCAGATGGAATGGTAGCCCGTTGGCTGAAGGTTAATTCTCCCTTTGGAAAAGAGCTGGATTCACTAGCTGATATGGTCACTTTTGGCGTAGTACCCGGTGCCATCGTCTATATGTTGTTGGTAATCAGCCTGGAAGATGCCATTTTAGGGTATCCTAAAAGTTTGTCTTTTTTAGGAACAAAAGGATTGAAGATGTTGGCTTTACCCGCTTTTATTATTTCTACTTTTTCGGCGCTGCGGCTTGCTAAATTTAACCTAGATGTTCGCCAGTCAGAAGATTTTATTGGATTAAATACACCGGCTTGTACTGCCTTTGTGATAGGGCTTATGCTGACTTTTCATTTCAACTATTATGGTCTCCGTCCTTATGTGGGTAATTTATTTTTCCTGTTTGCACTGATTCCTATTCTATCTTATTTACTTATTTCGGAGATTCCGATGATTAGCTTTAAATTTAAAAAATTTAAGTGGAAAGGAAACGAACGGCAGTTTATATTAATACTGCTTAGTATTTTGTTTGTGATTATTTTTCAGGGATTTGGCTTTTCACTGATGATTCTTTCTTACGTTGGACTCTCTGTTTTTGATTTTATTTTTGAAACAAGAAAGGCGAGGAAGCGACAGCGGGCGAGCGATGAGGGGTGAGGGGTGAGAGGGCTGTTGATCAGCACAGTTGATTCGACATTCGATATTCACGATTCGACCCTCGGATGTTTGATGGTTGTACCACATAAGGCTTAACAACATCAATTCATGTGATTAGAAAAGCTAAGTATTTATCACTTCAACATCCCATTCCATAAATTAAAGTATCAACTTGAAAAATCCTATCTTTACACTTATCATAAATTTGTACAAAGATACTGTCTATTAGTAAAATATGAAAATAGAAACAATAAGACTAAAGAATTTCAAAGTCTTTCGCAACCTTGAGATGAAGGAATTGCCCAATTTAGCAGTATTCGTTGGTGCAAACGGTACTGGTAAATCAACTCTATTTGACGTATTTGGTTTTTTGAGTGATGCTCTCACAAATAATATCAAGCAGGCATTTTCCAAAAGAGGAGGATACAAAGAAGTTATAAGCAGAGACGCCGATGGACATATTGAAATAGAATTACAATTTAGACTTGATATTGTTTCAAAACAGCGGCTTGTTACTTACAGACTAGAAATTGGCGAAGATAAAGGTGTTCCTTTTGTACTTAGAGAAGTACTAAGATATAAACGAGGATCTTACGGTTCGCCATATCACTTTCTTGATTTTTCAAGAGGTGAAGGTTACGCTATAACTAACGAAGAGGATTTTGATAAAAAAGATGAAGAATTAGATAGAGAAAATCAAAAACTTGGTTCCTCCGATATATTAGCAATTAAAGGATTGGGGCAGTTCGAGAGATTTAAAGCAGCTAATGCGTTCCGAAATTTCATAGAAAATTGGCATGTTTCCGATTTTCATATTTCAGAAGCCAGACCTAGTAGAGATGCTGGATACGCAGAGCATTTGTCAGCATCTGGGGGGAATCTTCCATTAGTAGCGCAATATATTTTTGAAAACCACAAGGATGTTTTTAATAGCGTTTTAGAAAGAATGAAAGAAAGAGTTCCAGGAGTAACTACCGTTCAGGCGGAAACAACAGTTGACGGAAGAATTGTGTTACGCTTCCAAGACGGCTCATTTAAAGACCCATTTATTGCACGTTATGTTTCGGATGGAACCATCAAAATGTTTGCTTATTTAATTTTGTTATATGATCCGCTCCCACACCCGCTGTTGTGTGTTGAAGAACCAGAAAATCAGTTATATCCGCAACTTTTAAATGAATTATTTGATGAATTTAAACATTACTCAAATCGAGGGGGTCAGGTTTTTATTACCTCTCACTCACCTGACTTGGTGAACGGAGCTAAACCCGAGGAATTATTTTTTATAGAAAAGACAAATGGATACTCTACAATAAAAAGGGCGTCTAATGATATACGAATAGTAGCGTTATTTGAGGAGGGTGAAAAACTTGGCTATTTATGGAAGGAGGGCTATTTCAACAGCAATGCCACAGGAAAATGAGAAAAGAATTATTAGAAATACTCGTTGAGGAATATTCAATGGAGGTTTTTCTGCGAAAATTATTGCCCACTATTTTACCTGAAGATTTTATTTTGGGTCAGAATTGTTTTATTCGAACGCACGAAGGCAAAGGTCATTTACTTAAATCAATACCAAAAAAGTCACGAGCTTTTAAAAATTTTCCTTGGCCGGTTAGACTTTTAATTGTTCACGATCAAGACTCAAATAATTGTATTGAGCTAAAGAGAAAGATTGTTGATTTGGTCAGAGATAATAATTTAACAATACCCTTATTGGTGAGAATACCTTGTCACGAATTAGAAAACTGGTATCTAGGAGACCTAAAGGCTATTGCAAAATTGTATCCTGAATCCAGGGCCGATACCTATATGAATAAAGCCAAATATAGAAATGTAGATTTGCTAAATGGATCCGAGGAGATAGAGAAATTTTCCAAGAATTTCACCAAAACTTCTTGCGCTAAAAATATATTTCAATTTATGAAAATGGATGTAAATACTTCGAATAGTTTTAATCAGTTTGTATCTGGTTTGGCGAAATTTTTAAATTAAAAATTACGTGGCACACACTTTATTTAAAACAATCATCCATCGAGCCGCAGGCGTAGCACGCAATAAGACGACGCTTGCCATTGACAAAATATCGAATATTGATCAGAAGAATATGGAAGGTAAAAAACCTGTTATAAGAAAATTTTGATTACAAAACATGCTCTACATCTTACCTACACCAATCGGAAATTTAGAAGATATCACGCTGCGTACTTTACGAATCCTGAAAGAAGCAGATTTGATCCTGGCGGAAGATACGCGCACGTCCGGTAAGCTACTAAAACATTACGAAGTGACGACGCCCATGCGATCTTACCACGCACACAACGAACATAACATCGTAGAACAAATTGCCGATCATCTGGATGCGGGACAAACAATTGCCTTGATTTCGGATGCCGGAACACCAGGTATTTCTGATCCGGGATTTTTGTTGGTTCGGGAATGTGTACAACGCAAGATTCCGTTGACCTGTCTGCCAGGTGCTACGGCTTTCGTTCCGGCATTGGTGGTCTCTGGCATACCGTGCGACAAGTTTTTCTTTGAAGGTTTTTTACCTCATAAAAAAGGTCGTCAGACGCGTCTTTTATTTTTAGCCGAATTACCTTATACTTTTGTTTTATACGAATCGCCTTATCGTTTGGTAAAGT
>Ga0114957_1004809_pt1 | contig 11435 bp, 7 predicted proteins | sample BantaG_FD_87175 | JGI IMG/M metagenome (GOLD analysis project Ga0114957, IMG submission 87175) | Marine algal microbial communities from Bantry Bay, Ireland - BantryBay_4 metaG | ecosystem: Host-associated > Algae > Red algae > Unclassified | place: Bantry Bay, Ireland | collected 2014-11-21 | reverse complement strand
GATTCTTTACTATATCAAAATCAAATAGGTGTAAAGTCAAACCTAATATTCCATAGATTATTAGATCTAAAGGAAATAGCTAATTATTTTCTAATCACTGCAACGTTTTTATAGACCAGGTCATCTGATAAGTGCTTCGTAACCCATAATTTAGAATAATGAAAAAGTATTTATTAATAGTCTGCATAGCTTGTTTAGCTTCATGTGTAGATGAGTTTGATAATTCTAATTCCACAACAACCTCCGATCCAAATGGTATAATTACTAATGTAGTTTCTAATGTTACTGGAATGGTAGTTAATAAAAACGGTCAAGGTATAGCTAATGCTACAGTTAGGCTGGGAGAATTATCGACTTTTACTAATGACGCAGGAGCTTATATTTTCAGGAATGCTGAGATGAACAAACATGGAATGCATATTACTGCTACTGATAATAGTAGTGGTAATCCGACTGGTAATGAATACTTTTTCGGTTCTACTTTAGTCTATCCGATATCGGATAAGACCATAACTTCTAGGATTACTTTAATGGACAGAGGGGAAGCTGATGAGTTTTTAAATGGGGAAGGAGGTACCGTAGCTTTGGTAGATTCGGATATAACGAATGGAAATATTGTTTTTGAAGAAAATAGTTTTGTGGATTCAGACGGAGGTATTTACGACGGGACGGTATTAGTATATTCTCGGTATTTATATCCGATCGACGTGAGGACTAAAGATTTCATGCCTGGCGCATTAATAGGGAGATCAATTGATGGAATGACTGGGAGTTTAAAAAGCTTCTCAATGATGGGAGTAGTGATAGAATCGCCTAATGGAAACCCATTGTTTTTAGCACCTAATAAAACAGCTCAAATAGAATTTCCTATCGCTGAAGAGTTAATACCAGTTGCACCAGAATCGATTCCTCTATGGTTTTTTAATGAAGAAAAAGGTCGATGGGAAGAAGAGGGAACAGCATCTAAGTTTATAAACTCTGTAGGAGCTGTTTCTTATAAAGGGGAGGTGAGTCATTTTACCTTTTGGAACTGTGATATTTTTGAAGAATCTTCTTTTATCACAGGTCGAGTGATAGATTCAGATGGTATTGGGATGAGTAATTTGGAAGTACGACTAACACTTGAAGATCAAAGTATTTCTGCATATGACTATACAGATTCAGAGGGATATTATAAAGGAAATGTACCTCAGGGTGAAATTTTCATTATAGAAGTCTTAAGTCATTGCGAGGCTGCATATTCTGGTTCTATAGGTCCATTTTTCAATGATGTAGAATTTATAAATGACATAGGTGCCAGTTTTTCTTCTGTGGATTCATTGACTACAATGGTTACTGGAGAATTAGTTTCATGTGGAGGCGACCCGATATCATTAGGCAAAATACAGTTATTAGAAAATGGAGAGTTTGTAAGTTTTTATAACGCTGATGACGACGGTTTTATTTCTTTTACCATTGACCAAGGATGTTATAATGGAGAGCTGGCTTTGTTTGGTTATGACCGTCAGAACTTAATGACGACAGATACTTTTTACTTTGGATATCAAGAACACTTACATCTCGGAGAGTTGTCTACTTGTAATGATAATTATCCAAATGAGTTTGTCTATTTCAAGGAATTTTCTGGAATGCGAAGTTTGGAAGAAGTCAGTTTCGATTTTCAAAATTTTGAAATTACAGCTACTGATAATGATACGGATATGAGTGTAAGTTTAAACTTAGATGGATACATGGGCCCTGAAAATTATGAACAAGATGATCCAGGATCTGCAAGTTTAGTACAGTTTGCTGATTGCTCAGCGGAAAGTCTAGTATTCAATATTGGTGGGTTTTTTATTCAAGAAGAGACGGAAAAATTTATTATCGGAGAATTTAGCACTAACCAATGGATTTCTGTAAACGACATTCCAGATGGTTGTATGGAACCAAATGGTAATAACGATTTTATATTATGCTCATTCATACTTAATAAGTAACGATGTAATTAACTTATTTGGAAGCAAAAGATATCATACAAGGATTACTAGAAGGAAACCCGCGTTGTCAGAAAGCGTTAGTGGATACGTATGCTCCATATTTATTTTCTATCTGTCGTAGATATCTAAGAGATGATCATGAGGCACAAGATATTTTACAAGATTGCTTTTTGAGAGTTTTTAAATCGATAGATACATTTAAAGGAGACGGATCTTCTTTAAAACCATGGATGAAACGGATAGCCATAAACTTGGCCCTGAAGAAAATAAAGTTGTTTTCTTATACCAGAGAAACCTATCCAGATGATGCCATGCCTATAGTTGTAACAAGTCCTAAAGCAAATACTAAATTAAATGTAGATGACATTATGGAATTATTGGAACAATTAACGGACGACCAAAAAAAGGTATTTAATTTATATATAATCGATGGTTACAGTCATAAAGAGATAGCCTCTCAGCTAGGTGTAGAAGCGGCTACCAGTCGATCCATTTTATTACGAGCAAGAAATACAATGCAGCAATTAATTTTAAAAAGAGATAACTATGAAGCTAAGGCCATCTGAGGATCATATAAGATCTCTATTCGAAAATCATGAGCGTCTCATCGACACAGATAAGTTGTGGGAGCAAATGCAAGAAAAGAAAAAACCTAAACGTCGACTTATATGGTTGCGATTTCTTTGGGTACTGATTCCTTTATTTCTCATAGGAGGTTTTTTTATTCTTTGGAACAATGATTCAACTATTCTAGATAAAAAGGTGTCGTCGGAAATATCATCACCTACGAAAGATCCCGCCATATTGAAGCAAGCGGAAACAGAAAAGGTAGCCTTATTAGATGACGGCACCTCTATTCAGCAAGAAGTAAACAATAGAAATAGTACAGTCAGTAAAATAAAGGACCTTAATATATCCGTAGACAATAAAGTAGAAACAGAAATTCAGGTTGATTTTAAAGAAAAGAATATTCAATACTCTGTGTCAACGAGTATTGCACAAGACAATAACGAGAATACTCCACAAATTTTTAATAACCAATTAAATAAAACAGAATTAATAAAAACAAATGTTCAAAAAGGAGAACTATCTTCTTCTGTTAGCGATGTGATCAATTCTAATAAATCAGATAATTTAAATAGCAATAAAAAAATCTTGACAATTAATTCTGAAATGGGACCTACTATTTTGGAGTCCCTTTCTAAAATTGCTGGGGTAGATGTGCTTTTGAACTATGATCTTCCTGTTTTAGATTTAAGAGATGAAATAGAATTACCGGAGATAGATGTAATGGATGTTAATAAATATGATTCATATAGGACACTCTCTTTTCTTGGAGGTTTAGGAAGGGGGAGTAAAAACCTAGCATTTCAAAAAACAAGTGAAGACACAACATATGTATCGGCTAGAAATAATGCTGAAAAATTACATAGTGTATGGAATGGGAAGGTGTTACTAGGATTTCATAAAAAAGGGTTCATTTTTAATACAGGACTCACTTATCGTCAGCATATCGAAAGTTTAAAATTCAATGAGCAAACAACTTCTGAATATGTAGAAGAAGATACGCTAAGTACGCTAGTAGATGGACAAGGAAATATTCTTTCTACTCAGACAGGTCCAGTTACTTTTACTACCATAACTGACTATGATTTTCAGAAAAGAAATAGATATCATTACATAGGAATTCCTTTGGAGATAGGAAGAGAATTAAGTATTGGAAAATGGAACATGGCTGTTTTTGGTGGATCAGAAATTAATATGGTTATCAAGAGATCTGGAGCTTATTTAAATACCTCTAATAGCTTTTTAGATTTTTCAAATCCAGAATCTGAACTTGACTATTCTAGAAAAGTGCTATTCCAACTTGGTTTACGTTCTCAAATTTCATACGAATTTAAAGAAGGCATTAGTCTTACGGTTAGTCCGTATGCTAGTAAGTATATAAATTCTATGACTACTGCTGAAAACCAGCTTTCAGAAAAACCATTGCATTATGGAATCGGGATAGGTCTTACATATCATTTCTACAAAACGCATTAATATTATCTAAAAACCTAAAAGGACAACGTTTTTTATCAATATCTAGTAAGTTTAGGAGAGTGGATAAATCTTTAAAAATCATTTAAGGAAAATATAAGATGTGTATAAATGGTTAAAATGTAAAAATGCTGGTTTTGAAAATTAAATCCGCTGTAAATTTTCTTTAGTTCTTTCATCTGTTTTGTTACCTGTATTTAAGGTAGTGGCTGGTTCAAATAGCAAGAGCTCCACTTCGCCTACAGCTTTAGGTTTATGACTGACTCCTCTGGGTACAATTAGAAATTCTCCCGCTTTAATTTCTTTGGTTTCATTTTCAAATTCCATAAGTAGAGTACCCTTGATAACAAAGAACATTTCATCTTCATTTTCATGATGATGAAAAATAAATTCATCTTTAAGCTTAGCCACTTTTACATGTTGACCATTCAGCTCACCGATGATCCGAGGATTCCAGTGATCAGAAAAGCTGTTTAATTTCTCTTGGACATTAACGACTTTATTTTCCACCTTCTTTATTTTTATTATCTTCTTCTTCAATCAATTCTAGTCCTTGGTTAATTCCTTTGTTCATGGCATCGACACCTTTATCCATCCAGACCGGCATCGGAGCATCCATGAGATAGTGATCAAAAAATTGAGCCATCCTAGTTTGGAAATCGACTCTGTTTTGCCGCTTTACCGGCCAGTGCGGTTCGCCGTTATAATTAAGCATCCAAGAAGGCTTACCTAATCTTCTAAGACCTACAAAATATTCGATCCCTTGGTACCACGGAACAGCCCCGTCGTTATCATTATGTAAAATAAGAACAGGTGTAGTAACTTTGTCGATATTAAAAATGGGGCTGTTTTCGAGGTATAAATCTGGACGTTCCCAAAGTGTTGCTCCTAAACGGCTTTGTGTTTTTTCGTATTGGAACATACGACTCATTCCTGATCCCCATCGGATTCCTCCATAGGCAGAAACCATATTGACGACAGGAGCACCTGCTTCGGCACATTTAAAAATATCGGTTTTAGTGAGTAAGTGAGCAATCTGATAGCCGCCCCAGCTATGACCTTGTACACCGATACGATCTTTATCGATGAAACCGCCTTCGAGTACTTTTTCTATTCCTGGAATTACACTGTTATAACAGCTCTCTCCTGGATACCCATTTTTGTAAATGATATCAGGATTAAAAATAACGTATCCTTTACTCACATAGAAGGAGTAGTTTATAGAAGATCTTCCTGCGGCTGGTGCACGATGTCGATGAAGTCGATCTGAATTACGCTCGTAAAAATTAACAAGTAAGGGATACTTTTTATTCGGGTCAAAATCATCAGGCTTAATGAGTAATCCTTCTAATTCTAAATTGTCTAGTGAAGTCCATTTTACTATTTCTATATTTCCCCAGCGATAGTCTTTTTGTTGCGGATTTGCATTAGAGATTTTTTGTGTCGTTTTAAATTGATCTTTGGTCACTAATAAATCCGGAAATGTTTTAAAACTTTGCTTGGTAAAAATAATCTCGTCACTTTCTTTCGCTTTGATGAGTCTCGTATTTAATAAGAAATCACCGTTTAAGACAGGTCGTTGAATTTTTGACTTTAAGTCAATATAACTGTATCCACTTCCTTTGGTTTTTTCATCAAAATAGAATAGTAATAATTCTTTTTCCAGATTTATAAATTTTTCATCGCGATCTAATCGAATATATCTAAATCGCTTTTTTCGTTCGGCCCCTTTTGTAATTCTACTTAATGTTTTTTCTTTAGTCGGATTTGCTTTCCAGATATCATAATTATCGTAAACGTAAAAATCCTGATCGTCAGCAGTCCATCCGAGGCTACCATTAGATCGGGGTAGCATAGGTCGATCATTTCTTTGATCATAAAAAGTGCCAATAGAATTATCCGTGAGCGTTCGTAGTTTATTCTTTTTTAAATCATAAGCCATCCAGCTAGTGTCTCTTCGACTAAACCAGTATACATATTTACCATGAGGAGAGAGTCTAGGGAAAGCATCTATGGCAGTAATAATTATTTTCTTTTTTCCATTTTTTGGATCTACTTGATAGACATCATAATTTGTGTATCCTAGATGAGTGATGTTTTGTAGGTATTTAGAATTATCATATCCGATCAGTGTCTTACCTTCATCGACTGTATTCCACATTACCTGACTTACCTTTTCGTCTTCTAACTGTACAAATTTCTTTTTACTAGGATCGTATACTACATCGTAACCTCTTTTTTTCTCATCATCGAGTCGTACTTTTTGCTGCGTGTGCAAACGTCCATCTTTATAATTCCATACTTCTACATTGACAATTTCATTCTCCATGAGGGAGGTGTCCTGTATAATTTCAGGAGGCTTAATTTGGAAAATCATTTTAGACCCGTCTTCTGTAAAACGTGGTTGGCTGTCATTCGATAGAATCCAATTTTTAGGAAAGAAAGAAGAATTGGCATCTGCAATATTTTGTGCAGAGCGATTACTTGTATTCCAGTAAAATAGCTCATAAGGTCTTACGAGATTCTTAGTGGTGTCTAAGTCGGCGATAAAAGATAGTTGTGTTCCATCATCAGAGAAATTAAGGTTACTATACTTACCTCTTTGTTGTTGAAGTTTTTGAAACTTGCCCTGCCTTACATTATATAGAGAAACATGATCCTTGTTTTTTGCTGTACCAGTCCCGATAGCCGCAATGCCCATTGCTTTTTTTGCTAAAGAATATTTCAGGACATAATTAAGAGTATCTTCTTTACCCGATATCATAGATCTTACGATCAGCTTAGATCCATTCTTATCCGATTCCTTTTTAACTTTAGGTTTGTCTTTTCTGATACTGTCCTGTGCTTCTTCGATTAGTTCGATATCACTCTTATTTTCCTTCTTTTCTTTCTTCTTTGGGGCTAAATGATAGACGAGATGAGAATCCCATTCTTCACCCACTTTAAAGGATTTCACATTTGGAATTTTATTCATAAAACGATCTTCTATGACGTAAATCGCTAGTGTATCTTTAGGAAGATCTTTCTTTTTTACTTTTTTACGTTTCAGTATTTTTATCGAGTCCTTATGAGGCTTTACCATAAAAATGAGGTAATTTCCATTGCTGGCAAAGGATGCTTTAGTACCTCTCTCAAAGGTGTAAGTCTTTTGACTTTCGACACTGTATAACTTTAATTGGCCATCCGCATCTTCAGGTCCGATCTCATAGGTGACCCATTTTCCGTCATCTGTGATTTGGGTTCTAGAGATTCGATTCCATATATCGTAGGCAGATTCATCCATTATTTTTTTCTGAGCAAATACAGAGTGTGAGGAAAAGGTTAGTATAAATAAGAGTATTAATTTTTGCATCTTTTTTTATTAAATCTGTGGACCTACAATTTACAATAATATAACCTAATGACTAACTAATTATGTTTAGTTAGATTAAATACTAAACTTACCTTTGTAGTATATGTTAGACGAGATAAATATTGCTTTGATTGCACACGATGGCAAAAAACCAGAAATGGTTTCATTTGTTTTAAACAATAAGGCTTTACTTGCCGGGATGAAAATATTTGCGACTGGTACTACAGGGTCAAAAATCGAAGCGGAAGGATACGATGTAGAAAAACTATTGAGTGGTCCATTAGGGGGAGATGCACAGATTGCGGCAATGATTGCTACAAATAAAATAGACATGGTTGTATTTTTTAGAGATCCTATGGGTAAGCATCCGCATGAGCCAGATGTACAGATGCTCATGCGATTATGTGATGTGCATAATGTTCCTCTTGCAACTAATCCTAAAGGCGCATTTTATTTACTTCATGGGGTAAAAGATATTTTAGAGTCTAAAGCATAAAATGACGACGGAGGATTATAAAAAATTATTACCTAGCCTACCTTCTGATCCAGGAGTCTATAGATACATTGATAAAAATGATACCGTTATTTATGTTGGCAAAGCAAAAAATCTAAAAAAAAGAATCGCCTCTTACTTCGGAGAAAAAAAGCATCAAGCTCATAAGACTAAAGTTATGGTAAAGAATGCCATGCGACTAAAATATACAATTGTAGAAACGGAACAAGATGCCTTACTTCTTGAAGCGAGTCTAATAAAAAAGTTTCAACCGCGGTATAATGTAATGCTTAAGGATGGAAAGACCTACGTCTATCTAATGATTAAAAAAGAACGCTTTCCAAGAGTGATTATGACTCGGCGAGTGATAAAAGATGGCTCTTTATATTTTGGTCCATACACCTCTAAGCATCGAGCAAATATTTTATACGAATTGGTTAAAAAATTATTTAAACTCAGGACATGTAATTTAAATCTAAGTCAGTCTAATATTGATAAAGGAAAATTTAAAGTCTGTCTAGAATATCATTTAAAAAATTGCTTAGGACCCTGTGTAGGATATGAAGAAGAGATAGACTATCGCCGTAAAATCGAACAAGTAAGAAATATTCTCAAAGGAAATTTTAAGGAAGCACGAGAATTTATCAATAGCGAGATGATGTTCTATGCAGATAAAATGGAGTTTGAAAAAGCCGAAGAATGGAAAAATAAACTCGAAGTATTTCAGGATTACCAGTCTAAGTCCGCTGTAGTAGGTGTGACAATCCGTGATGTCGATGTTTTCTATTTTCAGGAAGATGAGCGTAAGGCCTATATTAATTACATAAAAGTGATCAATGGTGCCGTGATTAATACTAGTGATATCGAATTAGAAAAAAATCTCAATACTGATAAAGAATACTTACTGTCCTATGCGATTCTCGAACTGAGAGAAAAATATAATTCTATAGCTCCAGAAATTATAGTTCCTTTTCCAATTACCTATTTAAATGATGTGGTTATAACCATTCCTAAAATTGGGGATAAGAAAAAATTGTTGGATCTCGCAGAGAAAAATTTGAAATACGCGCTGTTCCAAAAAAAGAGACAGGCGCTTAATAATATTAAAAAGAAAACACCTACGGAGCGTATCCTCAAAACGATGCAAGCTGATTTAAATATGGATGAAGTGCCATTCCATATTGAGTGTTTTGATAATTCTAATATTCAAGGAACAAATCCGACTGCCAGTTGTGTCGTATTTAAAAATGCAAAACCGGCTAAGAGGGACTATCGACATTTTAAAATAAAAACGGTAGTAGGATCTGATGACTTTGCGTCAATGGAAGAAGTGGTTTATAGAAGATATAAAAGACTTTTAGAGGAAGTGGAACCGTTACCACAGTTGATTGTAATCGATGGTGGAAAAGGACAGCTCAGCTCCGCGGTGAAGAGTTTGAAAAGATTAGACCTATATGGAAAAATTACAATTATAGGAATTGCAAAACGACTAGAGGAAATTTTTTTTCCAGGAGACTCAGTTCCATTATATATCAATAAAAAATCAGAGTCATTAAAAATCATTCAGCAGATTAGAAACGAAGCCCACCGTTTTGCGATTACGCTTCATAGAAATATTAGATCTAAAAAGGCATTAGGTACAGAACTCACAAATATCGATGGGATTGGAGATAAAACTGCCACAAAATTACTCACCCATTTTAAGTCCGTAAAAAAAGTAAAAGAAGCAGAAGAATCGGAGCTAGTAAAACTAGTAGGTCTAAAAGTAGCTAATCGACTAAAAGATTATTTTAAGTCAGAGGAAGAGTAATTTTCACTTACCCTTTCATACCGAGCGAACTCGATTTATCCTAATGCTCGTATTACCAGTGTAATATAATAGCGATACGTTAACTCGTAATACGTTATAATTGTTATTTCCTTTTCATCTCGACCGCAGTGGAGAGATCCTCATACTCGTAATACGATTAGTTAATTAGAATTCAAATACGTTCCATTAAACCTATACGATAATTATGTATAAGGATTTCTCCGTGCGCAACGCTTAGTCGAAATGAAAAGTATTATTTAAGAAGATTCACTCTTGTTTTTCATTTTGATTGCGGTGGAGAATTATCTGCGGTTGATGGAGATTCCTGGTACTTTTTTCTTACATCATCATATCTATTTATTTCCTTTTCATCTCGACCGAAGCGGAGATTTATCTGCCTTTGGTAGAGATCCTCATACTCGTAATACGATTAGTTAATTAGAATTCAAATACGTTTCATTAAAGCTAGACGATCAATATGTATGAGGATTTCTCCATGCGCTACGCTTAGTCGAAATGAAAAGTATTATTTAAGAAGTTTCACTCTCGTTTTTCATCTCGACCGAAGCGGAGAGATCCTCATACTCGTAATACGATTAGTTAATTAGAATTCAAATACGTTCCATTAAAGCTACACGATAATTATGTATGAGGATTTCTCCATGCGCTACGCTTAGTCGAAATGAAAAGTATTTTTAAAGAAGTTTCACTCTCGTTTTCCATATTGATTGCGGTGGAAAATTATCTGCCGTTGATAGAGATTCCTGGTACTGTTTTCTTACATCATCATATCTATTTATTTCCTTTTCATCTCTACCGAATCGGAGATTAATCTGCCTTTGGTAGAGATCCTCATACTCGTTATACGAAAACCCATTAGAAAACAAAGGACGTTTAATAAAAATCAGTACGATCAATTTGTATGAGTCAAAAAGAAAAACCATATAGCTATTTGATCTAAAAATAAGATCAAAATGAGCGGAGAATTTAAAATGAAAATGATATGTTTTAAAAGTACCTTTATTGCGTTTTAAAAGTCTTAGAAATACTTGAATAAAATTGAAGAATGACAAAGCTAAAAACAATTAATCCTAATGAATTTGAACCGCATCGACACTGGTATCCCAAAGCATTAAATGCTACGATCCATCCGATGATTAGTTTCTTTTTAAGCCTAGAGAAAGAACGAATAATTACTCGGTACTGTCATATGCACCCTAATGTGAATAAGGAGAAATTAACAGAAGTACTGGATCATAAAGCCAAGTATTTCCTATGGGGTGGAGCAGATTTGTTAAATGTAACTTCGGCAGGTGGAAAACGACAGATGGTAGTAATTGAGAACAACTCTTGCCCATCAGGACAGAAGTCGATGCCACTCGTAGATGATAATCAGGAACAGGGAAGTTATCGACTCATGGTCGAAAGAACATTTAAACCAATGCTTAAAAATCTTCGAATCAAAGGAGGTTTAGCTGTTATTTATGATAAGAACCCGATGGAAGTATCAGGGTATGCGGAGGTCATTGCCGATGTGATGCAAGAACCGGTATATTATGTTTCTTTCTTTAAAGATGATGAGGACCCTTCGGCAAAATTCATAGATAGTGTGTTACATGTGAAGGTAGAAGAAGAATGGCTGCCGATAAGGGCCGCTTTTAGGTATGTAACGCAAAAACCCTGGAATCGGATCCCCATAAATTGTAAGACTAAAATCCTAAACCCCACAATTGCATGTCTTGCTGGCGGAAGAAACAAGATGGT
>Ga0114957_1004808_pt1 | contig 11437 bp, 11 predicted proteins | sample BantaG_FD_87175 | JGI IMG/M metagenome (GOLD analysis project Ga0114957, IMG submission 87175) | Marine algal microbial communities from Bantry Bay, Ireland - BantryBay_4 metaG | ecosystem: Host-associated > Algae > Red algae > Unclassified | place: Bantry Bay, Ireland | collected 2014-11-21 | reverse complement strand
TCGTCGGGCGGCGGCGCGCGGACGTGGTGGCTGACGCGGGTGGCGCTCCGTGGTCCCCCCTTGCACCCGTCGCGGCGGTCGCAGCGACTGTGAGGCGCTCGGGCACGTTGGCTGTGATGGCGGGTCCGCGTTGAACCCTTTGGCCGCGACTGGCACCACGCGCACAAGCGGTGGACCGTGGAGGTCGTTCGGCCAGTACGGGTGACATCCACGCCCCTCAGATGAGCGGAAGCTGGTCTCTGTCGTCTCCAAGGATGCGAGAAGCACCTCATCGCATTGGTACACCGGTACTTTCGTTGGGGGGTGGTGGTCTGGGGTTGGATACTTGAGTCTTGTATACCCTGCGTAGACTGCCCTGATGGGCAGTGAGGTGGGTTAGGACTGCTGTGGGGCAGTCTCTGTGTACGACCGCCGTGTAACCAGATACAGACAATCTGTACGGCACCGTGCAAGACTCATGCAACAAGTCGGTGCGCTCCGTGCAAGCGTTGAAATAAAGTGCGTTTTCTTGATGCCCCACTCGGCGGGGCTAGTCCCCAGCCGCGTGGCGTCCAAATAAAGGGGTCGGAGGCGAGCCGCGGCTTGGGCGTGCGCCCAGCGGCGCATCCCCGGGCCGGCACCCACCCCGCGCGTCCGCGCGCACCCGTCGCGCTCCTCCTCCTCGCCAAAGCAGGCATAGCCCCAAAGCAGACACAATGCATGCAACCCCAGAAGGCGTCCTCACGCTGTCACCCTCACGTGGCGCGGCGCTGCCGGCGTTGCGTGGCAGCTCCAGCCTGCCACCGGCAGTGTACCGCACGCGGCGCGGGTCGCCCCGCCCCGAGCGGTCGCGCATCCGCGAGGATGACGGGTGGCTTGGCGCCACCCGTCAGTCGGGAATACTCGCAATTCACAATTCTCACAATTCTCACAATTCAAAAGCGTCTTGCAAGGGCCATACAAGAACTTTGTACGAAAAGCACCCGATCCGTACAAGAAATCGAGGCTTGTACAGTATCAGCTTGTACAGTATCCAATTGTATTCAAGCAGATACAAGATCTTCCAGGTACATGGTCTAAGCCCCACTGTGCTGCCATAAAGGTGTCCTGCTGTGCTCCAACTCAGTCAGGGGCGGGAGACGGCCCACGTGCGCTCCCCAGGCCAAAGAGTTCCTGACGTCGCTGCATCGTCTGAACTTGCTGCGAAGTGCTACGTCAAAACTGAGTATTCTTGCGCTCACTCGAAAGGTGCAAAGCACGCAAAGCTGCGTTCGTCCACCGGCAGAGTCGTAATGCCTGCGGGGTCGTAGAGGCCGATTGGGAACTCTTTTCCAACTGCTGGAGTGCGGGATTTTTCGGAGAATGGCTGTATCCAATTGCGTCTATGCAATTTCTCCAACCGCAAGTTAGCTGACCCACCAGCTGTCTCTGAGTGCCATCAAGTTTCATACGGTTTTGGGACCATCGATTAGATCGGTACGGCCGAGCTGTTAACGGCAGGAACTTGGGCAGCAGACGGCGATCAATTTTCCTCAGTTCCCGGCCGGCGCCAGCCACGGTCGCGGTCGCCGTGGTCCATTCCAGCACGGTCTAGGGCGCCGTCATCCCCGCTCTTCCAATCCCCCTTCCCCCCCCCAGACCTCCTTGGACTTGTTCCTCTCTGATTCTCAAGCCGGTCCCCCACCATGGGTTCCGGGTACGTGACTGGGCTGTTCTTCTTGCTCATGCGCGTGATTTGGAGACGCTAGTCGTTGTTCGTGACGCGGCGTGTTCGTTGGTTGGCCGAGTCTTGGCGTGACCGCACTTTTGTGGCGTTCGCGGAGCGTCGTTGCCGTGCTACATTTGTGGGTGGGCGTGTGAGTGCCAGACGTGCGTCTTGACGTGGTATCATTTTGTTAGTTCGGGAGCACGATAGTGAGGCGATGCTTCGGTGCCTGCGGTGTGCACTCCCTGTGCACCGTGCTGACGCCGAATTGGTCCTCCGTGTCTGCATTTTGTCTGTATCTCCTCCTCTTGAATCGGTTGCAGGAAGCCCGCGGGTCTCCGCGCTGGCCGCAAGCTTAAGAACCACCGCCGGGAGCAGGTCTGGCACAACAAGAAGTATGCGCGGAAGCACTCTGCCACGGCCCTGAAGGCCAACCCCTTCGCCGGCGCCTCTCACGCCAAGGGCATTGTGCTGGAGCGGATCGGCATTGAGGCCAAGCAACCGAACTCCGCCATCCGGAAGTCGGTCCGTGTGCAGCTGATCAAGAACGGCAAGAAGATTGCGGCTTTTGTACCCCGGGATGGGTCGCTGAGCTATGTGGAGGACAACGACGAGGTGCTGGTGTCTGGGTTCGGGCGTGCCGGTCACTCGGTCGGTGATCTGCCCGGTGTGCGGTTCAAGGTCGTGAAGGTTGCTAATGTGTCGCTCTTGGCGCTCTTTTTGGAGAAGAAGGAGAAGCCCCGCTCTTAGACTGCTTGGTTGTGCGTCCCTCTCCAAAGCGTGTGTGTCAGGTCTTTTTTTTCTTTTCTTCGTGCGTTCCCGCGTGCCCGTGCGCTATGAGACAGTCCGTCTTGCTCCTCTCCTGTGCGCCTTCTCTCTTTTCCAGAGAAGTGCTGGAACCGCCCACGTCTTCCTCCTGTCTGGTCTGAGCCAACAGTCGCTCGCAGTTGAACTCGTCCTGTCTGACTATCGTCGGCTTCAGTGAAGCACTGCTCGGTTTTATGTCACAGCAGGGGACAACCATAGGGGACAACCACGGCGGTCCTCCGGAGAAATGCGAGCTCTGAGTGGGCAAGCGACAAAAACAGTGGAGCTGGCGGGCGGGTGGCAACTAAGTGTCGCACGTCGTACACGTTTGTCGCCGCAGTCATCTTGAGTCCATTGTGTTGTGTCTGCTGACAATTGGAACATTGAAGTGGGGTCCTCTTCTACGGCAGTGCTCTCACATAGCGCCGGAGAGGCTGTGTTCGCCTGGTCGCGCCAATGAACCCAACCCGTTGTACAGAATGCAGAGACACGTGAGCAACCCTTCTGACGTGACAATAACGACAGAGCACTGCCAGCATGTGCGCATTGTACAGTTACTTTAAACAAGCGAGAACCCACACGAAACAAGAGTCCCAAGAGACGAAAAACAACAGAAGCAAAGATTGTGGCCCAATAGGACTAACGAGATGACACAGAGGCACATCGTGCTTTCCCACGTGCCGCCGAGCCCAGGGCCCCTGCCGACGCTCGTCTTGGCAAGCTCAAGGAGCCCACGTCGGCGGACGTCATGGATGGGGAACCGTCGGCCGAGTCCGACGAGTCCATGGGTACTGAAGCCGACGAACCGCCACCCGGAGCGTCATCTGCCATCTTGACGAAGCGGCCCTTGACGCGTGGCCTTCCATCGGCCAACGCCTTGCGGACAGTGTAGCGGACGAGCTTGCCAAATTTCCGGTCCCGGCGCTTCTGGCGGAAGCGCAATAGCGCCGCCTCCCGTGTCTTCTTCTTGAACTCCCGCGTCAGCGTCTCCTTCTCCGACTCTTCCCGGTTCTTACGCTCCTCTTGCGTCTCCTTGGCGGGCAGCGCTGACGCGGCGGCAGAGAACTGACCTGGCTGCGGGGGCACCATCGCATTGGGGACGGTCGGATACAGACCAACCGATGCCGACTGCTGGTACATTTGCTGCCAATGTTGAAACTGCTGCATTTGCGCAGCCATTGACGCCGACGGCATGTACATGCCAAGGCCCGGCGCACCGTACATCATGGCCGCATATGGGGCCGGCATATTGGGCATGTTGGGCACGGCCATGCTCAGCGGCGCCGAGCCAGCTAACTTGGCCTCCGCATCAGGCGCAGCACCATCTCCAGGTATCCGGGGCGCCGTCGCGCCAACCGCCATCTGCGTCCCATCAACCACTGCAGCGGTGGTGGCGCCCTCGGCCGACGACAGCGCTTCGGGGTGCTCGGGCGACGCACCCGGGGGGGACGCTAGTGGCTTCGCCACACTTTGCCCCGATCCGTTGGCGCCCTCCTCCTTAACGGGTGAAGACGCGACGGCGGTCGCCGGGTCGGGCGTTCGGGCCTTCCGCTTTGGTGGAGGGGGGGGAAGCGGCCCGGCAGGAGCACCCACACCGGGATGGAAACCACGCGCCATCGGCGTCGGCACCGGCGGCGGCCGCCCCACTCCGGGAGTCGACGGCAGCAGAACACTCCAAGCCGGGGAGGGCAGCCCAAACCGCATGTGCCCGCCGGCCGACGACGGGTCGCCCAAGTAGGTGTTCTGGTACTCGCGCACAACCGCGTCCTTCGCCGCCTGTCGCAAGAAGGGTGATGACAGTACGGCGTCAGGCCGGGCGGGTGATGGCGGCACGTCCATTGCACCGGCCGAAGCGGGGGCAACCGCCGTCGGCACTCCGCTGGGCGCTCCAGTGGGTGGACATACTGCGGCCGCCGAGCCACCACGAACAACAATCGGCACAGCCGTCGACAGCACCGGCGTCGGTGCCGTGAAACGCGGCCCAAGCAGCGACGGCGACGGTACGACAGTGCCCGACCCAAGAGATGGAACGTCCAGCGAGGGACTGAACAGACTCTGGAACGAGTCCCGAATATGTGCCTGCCGCGTCGCCGGTGCGAGCCCCGTAGCGGCGCCGGTACCAGGCGTGCCGTTGGGCAACCACCCCCTCGATGCGTCCGGTGTCGACAGGTATTCCATCCCGCACGGAGGCGGAACGAGGGGTGAGAAGGAAAGGGGAGGGTGCGAAGAGGGGGGCCGCGACGCCCCCACCACACCGACCGCAGCCGGCGGTGGCGGACGGTGGAGCGCAGGAAAACGAACGAGGGGACTGCACGTCGCGACGGTCCGCGCGCGCGCGCTTCCCCGGCCGAACGCGCGCGCAGCGAGTGCAACGACACCGCGAGCCGTGCCGTTTGGTGGTGTACCGCGGCCCGGAGGCGGCAAGGAGGTTGTTCACGGTGGGCGTGGTCGGACGGTGGGGGGCTGAAGGCGGGTCGGCGAGGTGTCGGCGCCGCAAACGTCCCAGCTGGTGGTTGCGGGGAGCGCCAGGCGGCTTGCCGGGGCCCTGCTGGCACCTAAACGGCGGCGGACCAAGCCCAGGTGGGCACACGACCTCTCTCAGAACCAATGAGATGCTGTTGGACCACTAGATACGCTGCGTTGGCGCCCTGATGCTCCCGTTGAGGGCGGCGGCCAGGCAGCGTGAGGGTTGCGGGCCCCCAGAGACCCCTAATCGGGCCTTTCGCGAGGAGGACGACTCGAACCGGCCCGGCAATGAAGGGCCAGAAAACGACGAGGCGGGGCAATTGGGACGCCGAAGGACAGGAGGCTGGAGCAGTTGAATAGACGCCAGGCCGAGCCTGAGGCTGTCGTGAGTCGAGAGGCACGAAGAGTGGAAGGCACTGCGGCCACGGAATACAATGAGATAGCTTGAATATCGAATAGAACAAAAACAAACGCAGAACAAGAACATGTATTGACAGCAGAACGCAGCTTGGCATGGAGGGCCACTCTTTGCAAAGTGCGCAACAGTGTCTGGGCTCATACACGCGTCCTGTGGGCCACGAGTGGCCTCTCACCGTGAGACGGCGATGACCACCCGTGCTTGCGTTCCCGCCGCCAACCACAAACCAACCGTCGCTCGGGCCGTCAAGAGCATCCTCCTGCACCCCATACCACGTGCTGCAGGCGATCTGCGCTCCTCGAGATTGTGGTCAGGCCAGAACTGAACTTTAGTGGTCACGGAACGCGCATACTCGCTGAGTTGCCCTGGCCCCACCAATTTATTGATGGCTGCTTCCAAGTAAAAAGGAAGTATTAAATTTCACGTTTCCTCGATGTAGCTGGGGGTGAAGAGCTTTCTGGTGACATCTAATGGTTACAGAACTGCATCGTGCACAGACTTTCTCAGAGGTCGGGTCGAAACTAGTTGTTCAATGACTATTCGTCTATCACCGCGCAAGCTTCTCGACCGTCGTTCTCGCGCGGTCCAGTTCGTCAACAATCCAGTCAACGTCAGGTCGTCATACTTTCTGTGCCGTAGACATCGGAGTGCGATGAGCAAACGCTGGGATGCTTTGGAAGACCGGGATACCCATGTCGAGATCCATCCATTCAGGCAAGGGCTGTCTCAAAGTCCGCTGATTGATGCGCTCAGCCATGCGACACTTGCCACCCAGACTTTTGATGTTCACGGCAGGAGCGAGATGGGGCTGCCATCAGGAACCACGCCAGGAGCTGTAGACGTGGGTCGTCTCGATGGAGACTGGTACAGTAGTAACGCGACGACGAAGTCATTGACAGCCGCATTTCACTGTCTGTGCCCTACAGCTCGCAGTTCACAAGGGGTGTCCAACATGTCAGGGAACTTTGACTGTCGAATCAAACAGGATTTTCTTATTCAGTTTTCACGAGCTGCATCTTGAAGACTGACCAGCGGTCATGGGGAGTCGAATTGTGCATCCAGCAGCTGGCTTTCGATTGTAGCTTCTTCACCCTCAAATGGACGGCCAAACGTGGGCCACACGATGGGTTCACAATATTGCGAGGGAGACGATTCCGTGCGAAACCGCATCATGACAGTCGGAACTGGCTATGATACACCCGCGGCTCTTCGCCGACGGCGGGCCACTACTACCAGCCTCACGTTCCCGGGTGGCCCGACTCGCATGAATGTCTGAGCAGCTTACTCGGGCCCAAACCCGTCCACTCGATGCCCCAACCGCAAGCCGTCAGTCGGCCGCTGTCGCCAGGCCCTTCGTGGCGCCAGGTGAGGCTGCTGGGAGGTGGGTTGAGGGCTGCGGTCCCTCGGGCCTCGTGGCGTCGTCGGTGGCCCGTGTGGTTTGTGATGCTGCTGGTCGAGCGAGGTCTGCTGTGTGGGGAGCCAGGAAGCGGCCGACGTGCACGGGGGCTCGAGCTGCCCATGCGGGCACCTCGCGCACCGCTGCTGTCTCCGCCCGCGTAGACGTACTCGTTCGGTGACTGCTGTGTCGATTGCCTGTGTGGGCGGGAGCCGTCGGTGCGGGGCAACGCCGTACGGTGCTCGTGCGCAGGGCGTGTGCCCTTGGGGCCACGCCACCGACGGCAGCGGTGACGGTGGCGCTGCGTGCGTCGGCACTCTCGGAACGCATCGAGCGGACTCCCTCCCGCTCGCATATTCTTTGGCTTTTTTATGTTACATCGGCTGTGTCTCTAGGGCACCTGCCGTCTTTTGAGTATCTTCTTCTCGGGGGTGGCCTTTGGTGCGCATTTTGGCGTCGGCGTATGGTGTCTGCCGGGTTGGGCGGCGCCGACGCGCACATCCGGCGGAGGTAGCGTCGGCAGCCGGGGGAGAAGGCGGGTGTGATGCCCCCGTACCGGCGCAGGGGGGCTGAGTCGACTATTTGCGAGGCGGTTGAGACAGGGGGGAGGGAAGCGACTGGTGAGACAACGGCCGGTGTGAAGCGCCCGGTACGTGAAGGGTCTCCGACGTCGGCGTGGTTTCTTTGCTGGGAGCTGCTCCGGGTGGGTGCTTGGACCCTTGTCCTGGTTCCGGCGTTTTGCGCGGGTGAGGGGCGCCAGGGGAGCGTGAGGTGGAGAACACGCGATGATGGGGCGCATTTTGTGAAGCGTGAGGCGTGCATGCTGTCGGTTGCTGGCCTGTCATGCGTGTGTCGCGCGCTGTGTGAGATGGAGGAGCCATCCAGCGCGACCTGCCGCCCTTTCGCGATGACAGGGAGCAGGGCGCATACAGCCTAGCACCTGCGGTCGGTGCGGTGCTCTGCACCGCACCGACCGCAGATGCTAGGCTATATGCGCCCTGCTCCCTGTGGTCGCGAAAGCGGCCGGCATTATGTCAACCACACCAGCGTGCAGCTCGGCGGATGGATACTTGCTGGGGTAGTAGTTGTGGATACACCTATGTAGGAGGTGACCTCGCTCTGAAGATGGCGACTGCATCCACGAAGTATGTTCAATATTTGGACGCGTTGCTGACGCATCTTTCCTTCTCCGCTCCTTCTGGTCTGGTGCTTTGCCAAGTTTTTTTCTTCGTGCTCTCTTTCGCTGTGGTTATCTTGCAGTGGGAGAGCATTACACGTGACGTCAACGACTGCCCGCCATCGCTAGACATGGACGCGCTGAGCGGGGGCGACTTGGCAGACCTTCTTCTTAATAGTGGCGACGCTGATGGCGATGGCGTTGGCGGGCGGGGCTTGGACGTATCAACCCGAGACGATGGAGGCGCCAGCGGAATGGCACAGGTGCCACAGGCCGCTGCCGCTGATCTTGCAGATGCAGGCGGCTGTGAGCAGTCTGGCGACTCCGATGCGGCGGTGTTTGCCGGACTCGGCTCCTTTTGTGACGGCCCCGGCGCCGGGCTCGGCACGGACGTGTCGTTACGGCGGGGAAGTGGCGGCTTTGGGGTGGACAATGATATGCAACAGTTTATGATGATCGGCGGCGCAGCGGAGGCAGGTGGCGCTTCTACTACCGGGGCGGCTGGTGCACGTGTGGGGGGGAGCGCGGAGGCGGCAGATACGGCCGACCAGGCGGGGTGGTCCTCGCTTTCAGCGCTGGGGGTGGAGCTGGACGGTTACGGAGGGCTTCCATCGTTAGAGTACGACGTGAGTGGGATGGCACCGGCGTTCGCGCCACCGCCCGTGGATACGCCGCCTCCCGCGGCGCCCGGCGCTACGAAGCCGGAACCAACGCCCGTGGCAACACAGGCGCGGCTGCCCCCACGACTTCAATCTACTCCAGTACCAGTGAGCGGTGCGCCAAACATGGACGTTGCGCCGACGGGTGCTCCCGCCAACGCTCCTGCCGCCGCTGTGGCTGCGGCAGCGCTCCCTCGGCATTCCGGACCGGTGCCGGAAACGATGACAACGACTGCTTGTGGAGCTGAAGTGGAGCCATCTACGACAGCCGCCGCTGCCGGACACCCGTGGTTGTCCTCCCCGATGCGGACGGCACCCACGGGGGCGGCCGCCGTAGGCACGCCCCGTGGCCGGGCGCGGACTATCAAGGTGCCGCTGCTGCCGCTGGGTACCCCCCCCGCACCCATTGCTCCGGCTCCCGATGTCGATGGGCCGGGCAGGGCGGGGATGCCAATGTCGCCCCTGCCCTCGGGGGGCCCCAACACTCCCGCTCCGTCTCCACCACCCGTGCGGCCGTCGCCAAGTGGGACCACGTCGACTGGCCCGACGGGGCGGGGCCGTGCCGCGACGCTTCCGTGCGACGTTTGTGGGCGTAGTATCTCGACCAATGGGGCCAACTATCGGCGGCACCGAGAAGCGTGCCTCCGCGCTCGATCCCGCGCACGCGGGGTGGCAATCGCGGGCGGGGCTGCCACAGCCGCCGCCGTCGCCGCCACCGCCGCCGCCGCCTCTGCCGCTGCGTCACCCGGTGGATCCTCGCGGGGACAACCTCCGCCAACGCCGCCGCCGCCACTGCCCACCGCCTCGTCGGTGGCGGCGGCGTCCACCGCGGCCGCGTCACCGGCGACTACACCTCGGACGACAGTGCTTAAGACCGAAGATCCGACGGCGCCGACCCCAATGGTCCTCGACCCGTTCCCGCCGCAGCCACTCTCCTCCATCACGGCCGGAGATATCGGTAGCAGCGCCACGTCGGGGATCAGCTTGTCTCCGCCGCCGCCGCCGCCGCCTCCGCCGCCTACCGCCGCGTGCACCCCAGTGCTTTTGACGGTGCCGAGGGTTGGGGCGGCCGCGGCCTGGGAGACTGGTCACGGTGCGGCCGAGCAAATGGCCGTTGCGGCCCCGCCACGGCCACGAGTTGCTGTGCGGTCACCGTTCCCGCCCGCGGCGGCGGCTGCCGCCCTTGCTGCCGCCACCGCTGCTACGCGGCCCGCTCCGGCGACGCCCGCAGGGCACCCGCCCTCCCGGCGACGGCCGCCTGTTTCTCTTTCAGCCGCCCGCGTGTCGACGGTGCGGGACGCGGCGCTGGCGCTGTCGCTCTCTCGGCTTTCGGCCGCCGCCTCGGAGGCGCTGGACGGCGGCGGACGCGCGGCTGTGCGCGACGCGCTGCTCGCGCTTGCCCGCAAGGCCGAGGGCCACGGTCCTCCGTCGTCCCTCAGTGGCGTCGGGAGCGCTGGAGCGGGTCCCGCCCCGCCGGGCTTGGGAGGTGGTGGTCGCCCAGCGGCGCCGACCGCGCCTGGTGGCCGCCCGTGGACGACGCAAGACATCGTCTCGCAGTCGGCAGCGGAGAAGCTCGTGCTAAGGATGCTGTTCCTCGATCCAACGTCGGCCGTGTCGGCGGCTGCGACCGGCAGCGGGGGGGGAGGGGCGCCGTCGCAGTCGGGCGCGCCGCCGTCGGCGGCACCCAGCGACGCAAGAGGATCCGTTCCAGGAGAGAGCGCCACTGCGCCCGCGTCAGCCCCGACTTGATGCGCCGAAGGGTGCAGGCAAGGGTTAGGATTGGCTGCTGCAATGGCGGACGTGCTGCCCCTCGCTGTCTGTGGTCAAGTCGTTTTGTTGCGCTCTTTTTTTATTCTGTGTGTGCGAGGGCTGCACCGCGCCTTGTCAATCCTTTTGGGCTTTCGGGTCCCTCCCGCGACCGTTTTCTTTCTCCTTTATTCTGCCTGCTCGCTCCTTTCTATGTCGAGTTGCTCATTCTCTTTACGCACCCCGTTCCGCGCCACTCTCGCTCTTGCTTTGCCTTCCTCGCATTTTTACCTTCTTCCACTCCTGTCCCTGTTGCTTGTACGTCTCACCACCGTCATCTCTGGCGGATAGCGCAGTCGCCGTGTACCTGCCTCATCTGATGGCGTCGGCCATTGCGGGCGGGGTTTTGCTCGGAGCCTGGGTCGTTCTACACCAGGGTGCGTTTCTGCCAAAAAATAATACGCTGAACGAGACATGGATGCGAACATATCCTATCATTGGCCGGATGACCCACGTACGGCATGTGTTTTTTTCATACTTTAGCGAACACGATGCTCGATGAAACCAAGGTCGCTTGCAAACCCTGGTCAGCAGCATCGGGGCGGCCTCGGCTCTTTGGGCCGTCGTCGTATACGTGTGCGACGTGCGACCTGTGTCCCTGCAGTGTCCCTGCTGCGGGCGTCCTGTGTCCCTGCTGTCCGATGCGTCCATCACCACTGCGCAATGCTCGTCGTGACGCTGGCGGTGTAGCGGCGGGCAATGGGCGACGGCCCTGTGGCGGTGGGGTCGGCGAGCGTCGCCCCTGGTGTTGCCCGCGCGTGTGTCGGTGGCGGCGTGGGCGGCGGTGCCCCCCCCCCGCCCCCGCTTCCATCGGTAGTCGTGGCCGCGCGGTGATGCTGACGGCGAGCGGTGGGTAGGCGTCAAGCCGTCGGCGGTCGCGTGGACGTGCCGGCGGCAGACTGCGGGCCCGCCGGCCGGCTGCGGCCGCGGGTGGGGGGAACCACCCGCTGCCGCTGCCGCCGCCGCCGCCGCTGCCGCCGCCGCCGCCGCCGCCGCCGCCGCCGCCGCCGCCGCCGCCGCCGCC
>Ga0114957_1004805_pt1 | contig 11441 bp, 7 predicted proteins | sample BantaG_FD_87175 | JGI IMG/M metagenome (GOLD analysis project Ga0114957, IMG submission 87175) | Marine algal microbial communities from Bantry Bay, Ireland - BantryBay_4 metaG | ecosystem: Host-associated > Algae > Red algae > Unclassified | place: Bantry Bay, Ireland | collected 2014-11-21 | reverse complement strand
TTTTGATTTTTTGATAATTGATTTACGAAGATATCACTATAAAGTACTTCACAGTATTTTGCACTGAGTTTTCTAATTTTCCATTTTGCAAATCGGAGGTATTTGTTAGGAATTTTGGCTTGGTTTCGAATTGTAAACTTCATAATATAAATTTTAAGTTAGTCGATATGTAAGTATTACTAACATAACTCGAAGTATAGCTACTATGTTTTGTCTTGCAAGAGTTTTTTCTTTTATATTGACTAATATAAACAAATCATGATCGAACTGAATGAATATCTAAATGTAGACTACTAAGTTAACAGCAATCATCCTAAAATATTGATTAAGGATAGTCTTCACTTTCTTCTACACGGAACCTTCTATCAATGATTCTTAATCGTGAGCCCTTGTTTATTATATAGGTGTGATATCTGAGCAATTTTGAAATAAGAAAGCCAACGGTCATACTTCCCAAACCAATAAAAAGGTCTGAACCGTTAAATTCAAAACCAGAATTGAATTTTGTAATGATGCCAAAGAGATTCCATGAGGCACCAAATGTAAACAACATACCTCCCAAAACCCTTCCTCCATAATTTGGAGTTCTAATCTTATCAATCTGATCCAAGGCTACAATTTCGCCGTCAAAGATAATCACTTGATCTTTTACTAGGATTTTAGAGATTCGATCTTTTCTCCATTCATCTGGGTATGACTTCAAAGTAAACTCCATCTTCTGGCCTTGGTAGAACTCTACCTTGTCTAATGAGTTGACCACTTCTACTTGGAGAGAAAGACCTAATTGTGCATTGACCTTCATATTGAGAATCACTGAAAGTAGAAGTACAAGGTATACAGGGAGAAATATAGTGTGTTGTCTCATATTACATTATTACGAACAACACTATTCGAACCTTTGTTTTATCAGATGCGAATTCCATAATTGCGGGTTCCAATTACTATCTTTGGCTAGACCTATGATAAGCAACATACCTCAATACTCCAAGGATAATGCTGGGATCTACATTCACATTCCTTTTTGCCGCAAGGCGTGTCACTATTGTAACTTCCATTTTTCGACTAATACTCAGTACCAAGGTGAGATGGTTGATGCGATAATAAGTGAATTAAAGATTCGTGACCAAGAATTACATGGCAAGACAATTAAGACTATCTACATTGGAGGTGGTACTCCGTCGGTGTTGACTCAAGGTCAATTGGAATCTCTTATAGAGACAGTATCTGCTCACTATCAGTTAAGTGCAGACTTAGAAATTACATTTGAAGGAAACCCAGATGACTTGGACAGGAAGTATCTTCAACTCCTTCATGAAGTCGGAATTACAAGGCTGAGTATCGGTGTGCAATCATTTGATGAATCTGAGTTGCAATGGATGAATCGGAATCATTCCGCATCTGAGAGTCGCCTCATACTTGATCTCCTGGAAAATGAATTTGATTATGATTATTCAGCTGATTTAATCTTTGGTATACCAATCAGCGAACCAGATCGATGGTATCGTAACCTTGAGATTATAACCCAGTACCGTGTACCTCACTTGAGTTGTTACAACCTGACAGTTGAGCCCGGTACTGCACTCCACCATCTGGTATCTAAAGGAAAGAGTAAGACAACTAATGATCGTGTCTCAAGTGACCTTTTTTTAGGTACATCAAATTATCTTGAAAGACAAGCTTACGAACATTATGAGGTGAGTAATTTTGCAAAAGATGGAAAATACTCACTTCATAATACTGGCTATTGGTTTGGGAATTCCTACTTGGGTGTCGGACCTGGTGCTCATTCATATAATGGGAAGAAAAGAGCATGGAACATTACTAGTAATGCTCAATATTTGGAAGCTCTCGGCAAAAGCAAGCTCAACCAAGAAGTCGAAGAACTGACGGCTATCGATCGATTCAACGAAGGCATCATGACAGGACTCCGGACTCAGTGGGGAGTATCTATGGAAGTCTTTAGCGATAAAGCAGAACTCTATTTAGCAGAAGCTTACTGTGATGATGGACTTGCCAATATAATCGAAAACAGACTGATCCTTACTGCAAAGGGTAGACTCCAATGTGACAATTTATCCAGTCAGCTCTTTAGAGAAGAGGAATAATAATAAAATCCTATGATCTCATTCTATAGAGAACTTTGAGATTTAGTGATACGAACTTACCTCTTGTCTCTCCTTGGTAATTACCTTCTAGTCCTTCTCCGTAGATGTAGTCCACATTTGATTTCCTGATAGGCTTCAAGCCAATGTTATAGTTGGCATTGATTCCTATGTCAAAGGAGTAATTTAATTGATAATTAAATCCAACTCCCCCAGTCAACAAGTGATAGACATTACTCTCAACACCAATAAAGTCTTCTTTATATCTAAAAGCTGTACTCAACAAGAATGAATCAATAAAATCACCAGATTCATTGAAGTCATTGCTTTTGAGATTTCCAAAACCAAAGATATAACCAACCTTATGGGTAAATGCCCATCTACTTTTAAATAAAGGCAGAGAATTTTGTAGAGCAATAGAAAGAAGATGTGTATTGACAAATGACTGCGAATTAGCAAAGAAAGTTTGATATTCCCATGAAGAAGATACTTGTCGTTGCTGATAACCAAACTCTATAGCTGATCTCTTCGAAAATTGATACCCAACAATACCTTTTGCCTGCGAACCAAATCTATTATGAACTTTTAAAAATTGGTCCTCAGAGCCATAGTCTCTAGCTTGAGTATATCCTACCTCTAATCCAAAGTAAAAATGAGGTCTATAGAGGTCTAATTTACTTAAAGTAAAAATAGAGCTACCCACTTTTGATTGATTTGTGAGAAGTCCAGCAGATTGGTTTGGTATAAAATCTAAAGTATGAATTTGAGTCTGATTAATCGTCGAACTAATTTCAGTCTTTTCGGCAATTGTAGTTTTAGCTCTAAGAATTGCGTTGTTAGATTTAGCTTGATTGTTTGATAGACTACTTTTTGTCAAACCAATGCTTGAATTACTGATTGTTCTATTTCCATAACTAATAGATTCATTGGCAATTGATGTAGTACTTCCATTTACTTGCTGAGTCAATGCACTAGTATTGAAATTTGACATTGCAAGGGCTTGTTGTTTTTTAATCTCTCTACTTTGAGTATTAACTGTTGGTTTATTAGGAACAAGATCACTAAGACCTGAAGAATTTCTTCCTGAGGACTTAGCTGTCGATTGTTGTAATTCAGACGGTTCAGTAGCAATTGTTTGGAGCCTTTTGAGATGATTATTTGTCTGATTTATGTCTACTAGATCTTCTCCTCTGTTGATTGTATTTTTATTGTCTGCATTGACAAGAGTCGCCGTCTCTTGAATTGTCGCTTGCATGTTGTTGCCTATCTCTTGAGATGGTGTTGAGAAATCACCAGAAGTAATTCCAAGAAATAGCAGCACAGGTATAATAGCTGACAGACCTATAAGCGTTATTTTACGTGTGTTATTCGGTTTGTCATGATGGTCTAATGCTGCCTTGAACTGATCAAAAGCCACTAAGTCCAATGGAGCTTCGTACTGATCAAAGTCAGCCTTAAGATTCTCCTCTGCTGGTGTGATATCCTTTTTCATTCTTAATTGCTTTTTTTGATCAGGTCAAGTAATAGAGTTCTTGCTTGTGAGACATGCCACTTAGATGTGCCAACAGCAATGTTGAGCTTGTCAGCGACCTCTTGGTGACTCAACTCTTCGAAGACAAAAAGATTAAATACTGTCCTACTACTATCTGGTAGTTGTGGCAACAGGTTCAGTATTTCTTCGACTTCTAAATTACTGATCGCTTCGTTATAAACTTTTGTGTCGATGTCAATAAGCTCAGATGTAACCTGAGAGTTTTTGAAATAACCTTTACGACAGTGGTCGATAGCTGTACGCTTGACTATAGTACTCACCCAACCACCAAAGTTGTCATCGCGATATGCTGAGATACTATTGATTACTTTGAGGAAGGCTGTATTGATAATCTCTTGCGCATCTTCTCTATTTCTACCATACCTAAGTGCTATCGGAAACATTTTTCCGAAGTAAATCTTATAGAACGTCTCTTGAGATTCCCTCCTCTGGTCTCTCAACCCCTTGATCATTTTGAGTTCATTACTCCTTTGTGATTGACTCTGTGATTGGATTCGAGGTTGAGTTTGGCCCGTAGTGGCAAAGACTCTACTCAATCTCAATGGTATCAGTGCTATCATGCGTTGACGTTTTGAATGACTTTTATTACTTACTCCTCTTATCTAAAACTATACTTAGCACCTAAGGTAAGACCACCAATACTCCCATCTGACGTGATATCCACACTTCCAGTTTCATTATTACTAGTATTGTAGTCTACTCTCTGTCTAATAATGTCTTTAAATCCTTGGATATGGTAATACCCAGCAGTGAGACTGATTCTGTTACTTAATCGATATTCTAGACCTGCCCCAATATTAAATAAGTGATGATTTCCCGTCGAAAGTCCATATGTAGTTGTGCTCGTTTTAAAGTTTGTTAGTAGTCCTGGATTTATGCTGTGCTGTCCTGTGCTAGTACTAGTTCCTATAATATTGCCTTGCTTGGTTCTACCAAGGGTATAACCGAGTTGAGTCATTATCTTCCACTTGTTTGCCTTGAGCTTACTCCATTTGATGTCATAACTATTGACTATACTTAATGAAACGTAGTTGATATTACTCCTTGAGCTCGATCGTACTAACTCTTCTTCAAAGACTGCAGAAGTCATCCAAAGTGATTGATTAACATAACTGAGTTCAAGCCCAAGATTTTTTGTGAATTGATAGCCGACATCAAGTTTGCCAGTATTAGCATAGGATACTCCGTTACGATAAATTTGATCTTGAGATACTGTGCTAAAATCTTTATTTTTGAAGAAGTGAGCTGATGCATACAGGTAGGGTTTTTCGAATGTTTCTACCTCAAAGAAAGATTGAGCGATGACAGTGACTTGACTCGTAGTGAAGATGATGAAAAGAAAAGTGATGTTTTTCAGTATTTGATTAATGCTTGTTGATAATTTCATAATTGTGTTTTTTATTAATTATTAAAGTTATACAAAGCATATCGTAGAAGAGTAGACCGAGGTTGGGTAGAATTCAATAAAAAATAAAAAAAGCCAAACTTTATGGGTTTGGCTTTTATAATTATCTATTGAAATAAAGCAAAATCTTATCTGCTTGCTCGCTTTCTATCATGTTCTTTAAGAAGGATCTTTCTCAATCTCAAGCTAGTAGGAGTGACCTCTACATACTCGTCAGATTGGATATACTCTAACGCTTCCTCAAGTGTAAAGAGGATTGGTGGAGCTAACTTAACCTTAGCATCTGCACCAGATGATCTCATGTTTGACATCTTCTTAGTCTTAGTGACGTTGATGGCAATATCCATTGGTCGTGTATTTTCACCGATTACTTGACCTTCATAGATTGCTTCATTTGATTCTACGAAGAACTTACCTCTATCTTGAAGGTTGTTGAGTGAGTAGGGAATTGCTTTTCCTTGCTCCATACTGATGAGTGATCCATTGATACGACCTGCAATCTCACCCTTATATGGCTGATACTCTAAGTATCTGTGTGACATGATAGCTTGTCCAGCAGTTGCTGTCATCAAGTATGTCCTCAAACCAATAATTCCTCTTGAAGGGACATGAAATTCAATAATAGTACGATCACCTTTTTGCACCATCGTAAGCATCTCACCTTTACGCTGAGTAACAGATTCAATCGCCTTACCAGAAAGATCAGTTGGCAAGTCAATTGTGAGGAACTCAACTGGCTCACACTTACGTCCATCTATCTCTTTAAGGATTACTTGTGGTTGTCCGATTTGAAGTTCATAGCCTTCTCTACGCATCGTCTCGATGAGTACTGAGAGGTGAAGTACACCTCTACCAAATACTGTAAATGTGTCTGCAGTTGCACCCGGCTCGACCTTAAGTGCTAGGTTTTTTTCTAGTTCCTTTTCTAATCTTTCTTTGATGTGTCGTGATGTCACAAATTTTCCTTCTTTACCGAAGAATGGAGAGTCATTAATGGAGAATACCATTGACATTGTCGGTTCATCAATCTTGATTGTCTCAAGTCCTTCAGGATTTTCGTGATCAGCAACGGTATCTCCAATGTCAAAACCTTCAAGACCATTGATAGCACAGATATCTCCAGCTTTCACTTCTTTAGCTTTGATCTTATTGAACCCTTCGAAGGTATAGATATCTTTAATCTTAGTCTTGACTATGCTTCCATCTCTTTTGACAAGAGATACAGGTAGGTTGTCAGTCAAAGTTCCTCTCCTGAGCTTACCAATTGCAATTCTTCCTTTAAATGAAGAGAAGTCAAGAGATGTAATTAAGAGTTGTGGTGTCCCTTCATCAACGGTAGGATATGGAACATGCTCAATGATCTGATCCATCAAGTATGTGATATTATCAGTTGGTTTAGAGTGGTCTTCTCCCATCCATCCAAACTTAGCAGAACCAAATACAGTTGGGAAGTCAAGTTGTTCTTCACTTGCTTCGAGGCTAAACATAAGGTCAAACACTTTATCTACTGCTTCGTCAGGAGTACAGTTTTCTTTATCTACCTTATTTACTACGACGATGACTTTGAGATCAAGTTCGATTGCTTTCTGAAGAACAAACCTTGTCTGAGGCATAGGTCCTTCAAAGGCATCTACAAGGAGGACAACACCATCTGCCATATTTAATACTCTCTCTACCTCACCACCGAAATCGGCGTGACCAGGAGTATCAATAATATTGATCTTGTGGTCCTTGTATTTTACTGATACATTTTTAGCAAGGATAGTAATTCCTCTTTCTCTTTCGAGGTCATTGTTATCCATGATGAGTTCTCCAGGAGTCTCATGATCACCAAAGAGTTTACCTGCCAAAAGCATCTTATCTACTAGGGTCGTTTTACCATGATCGACGTGGGCAATAATGGCAATGTTTTTGATTTTTTGCATATCTGTCATTTCTAAGCCGCAAAAGTAGTACTATATCTCACAATCAGAGTGTTATACTCGGTTTATCTCTGTTAAGAGAGGCCTCTTAACTTTGACTTAACTAGATTTAGTGTAAGTGATAGGTGTTTCTTCTACTAACCACCGGGTGAGTAGAAGAAATGAGATAAGCTGTTAGGCTTGCTAAGTAATGCTTCTGGCGAAGCAGACTCTTATCCTCCCCACAAAGCAGCTATCCCCTTACCTTCTAAGATGAGTGGTATAATTTTATCCAGTCGTTTTTCTTTGGTTGCTGTTTGCTTAGCTTCGGAGATGTACTTTGCATAATCTCGTTTCCTAGCATGACTGAGTGAGTTAAAAGCTGTAGAAAGCTTGACATCTTCCTCGAATGCTTTTACAAGAAGGATTGGCATGATGACAGGCTTGTCTGTTGGTGCACTTCGCTTCTTTTTTGTTGGACGGACAACCTTACCGTCTTTTTGATTTTGGATTGCCTCTTCGTAATATGCCAAGATATCATCCAAAGGAAGTGGATCATGATTGATAAATTTCCAATGTCGCATCGCCTTGGTTTTTCCTTCTTGAGCATTGGAGAGTACCTTGAGTGGATCGCTCAGAAAGACACCTTGGAAGAACCAAATGCCACACCAGTCTTTAAATTTAGCAAGAGAAAATACATTTTTGTCACCGATAGTATAAGTTGGAAACATCCATTTGTATGTTTCTTTTACTTCTGTGGTAAGTGCTATTTCTCTCAAGACATTGATCTGGTCTTTCCAGATTGAATCTTCTGTGAAGAATTGTAGTATTTTCTCTTGATTATCCAATGAGTCTTAGTGTTGTATAACTATTTTCTTTACTGCTAATTTATCTCCATCAGTAACACTGATTTGGTATTGACCACTCGGTAAGTAATTCAGATTAAGAGTTTGTAATGAACTCTGATCTTCGATAGTACTATCAGAGACTATTTGCCCAAGAGCATTAATTACACTTACTCTCATTTGTTTTGAATAATCATTTTTGAGTTGAAGAGTAATCTGACCAGTACTCGGGTTTGGACTCACCACAAAATCAAAGTCATTTTTAATATCATCAAGATCACTTAATGTAATCATCACTTCAGTTGTACATCCATTGGCATCCATTACTACAGCGATATAGTCAGCATTCATCAAGCCAGTAAAAGTTGGAGAATCTTGGAATGTCTGTCCATTATCTAGAGAGTATTGAAGGTCTCCGGTACCGCCGGCACCAATCAGATCAATTGAACCTGAGCTCACGTTAAAGTCTAAGGTGAGTACTTCTGGGTCAACAAAGACAACAGTTTGTGTTCCGGCACTATAGCCAGTTGCATCTTGTACTGTGACTTCATACGTGTTAGCTGCAAGATTATTCAATAATGATTGCATTGAGTATTCTATACCATTGACAAAGATGGTGTATGGTGCTATACCTCCAACAAATGAAAAATTAATAATCGAACCATCCGCCTCACCGGCACAACTAATTGGAATCGTTGAAGTTGTAAATCCTTGGAAGCTATTGTGAAGATACAACCCTTCACTTTCGAGCCCACCTTCACAACCATTGTTATCTCTCACTCGAATATCGTATTCGCCGTTAGGAAGATCAGGATATTCGGTTTGTGCTGAGAAGGCTCCACCGTCTAAACTATATGTATATGGTGCTGTTCCTCCACTCCCCACAAGTGTGATAGTAGGGCCAAATGGGATAACTGTTGCTGCAACTGGTTCTGGATTTGCAAAAGTGACAACATCTAGCTGAGTTACTTGACCAAGGTCATCTCTCAGTGTTGGTTGATAGACACCAGCACCCAATCCTGTGAAAACTGGAGAGTCTTGGAAATTTATCCCATCAATAGAGTAGTTAAATGGAGGGATTCCGTCTGTAGCTGTAAGAGTCAGACTTCCATCAGTATCATTTATACATGTCGGAGGTGAAGAATCACTCACCATTCCTACAAGTACAGCTACATCAACTACACCTTCGATTGTTACACTACATCCAAGTTCGTCTGTGACTCGGATTGGATAAACTCCATTAGCGACATTGGTGAATGTATTATCACTCTGTGGTGGACCTTCATTTAATTGGTATGTAAGATTACCAGTACCACCACTTGCGATAACAGTAATTGTATTATAGACAATTACTAGGTCTCCTGTGATGAGGTCTGGTTCTGTGATTGTGAGTTCTAGATTAGTCGTCTTGCCTTGAGCATCTCTCACTCTGAAAGCATAAGTCCCAGCTCTCAGGTCTGAGAAAAGTGGAGAGTCTTGGTAAGGATTGGTACCAAGTCGATAACTGTACGGGGCTACTCCACCACTTGCTGTCAGCATCACACTTGCATTTTTATCTCCAAAGCATTCTACACCATTCAACAAGCTACCATCTAAGACTAAGTCATCAATTGTGATTGTTATCAACTGAGTCACTTCACATTCATTTTCGTCGATTACTATTAGAGTATATTCTCCATCAGCTAGATCAGTAACCTCGGTGTTATAGATTATACCTCCGTTTAGAATGTACATGAGTTCTCCAGTACCTCCTGATGTATTGATAGTAAAGCTATTGGTAGCTACGTCTACATTTACTGATAGCTCTTCTGGTTGCTCTATGACTAATGGGAAATTGATTACGTTATTTTCGTTATCCCTGACTCTGAATGTATAGTTACCTGCACTTAATCCTTCGAAGAAATTAGAGTCCTGCCAAGGTTGACCGACAATTCTATATTCGTAAGGAGGGAATCCATCAACGGCTTCTAAGGTAACAGATGCGTCACTATCTCCAAAACAAAAGAGACTGTTAGTTAAGTAAATCTCAGCCTGCACTCCATCAATATCAATTGTCACTTGACCCTCAGATTCACATCCATTATCATCCCTAACTAGAATATCATAAGTGCCATTGCCAAGACTAGAGTATGTTGTATTTGGTTGTAAATCACCTCCATTAATGCTAATTAGGTATGGTGGTGTACCACCTTCTACTAATACTGTGATAGAGTTGTCTAAAACATTAAAATCAAGAGTCAATTCTTCTTTGTCATCTATCACGATATCTGAGACTATCACTTCATAGTTAAAGTTATCAACAACCACAATTTCATAAGTGCCGGCTATGAGTCCAGAGATTATTGGACCATTTTGTTCAACATCATTGAGTAGGTATGTGTATGGTTCAGAGCCACCATCTGCAGATACTGTTATTTCTCCAGTGGTATCTCCTTGACAGAGGATTTCACCTGTGACAGCAGCGGTTGCGCTTAAGTCATTTGGTAAGATTGCAATCTCTTGTACTTGCCCTGGCAACCAGTTACTATTGCCATCAACGATATCAAACGTAAAGCTATCACCTTCTGCATCTATGCCGCTATGGATATATGTGATAAGGCCATTGTTTACGTCACTCTGAGTAAATGTATTGCCAATAGCTGCATCTAAGTTGTTGATTTGTAATGTTCCCTTGACTGGAAGTGTCAATATTGTATACGTAACCAATTCTGATTCACCACTTGTCTCGAGGATCTCTTGTGAAATGATTTCTGATAATCCTTGAGCAACGAGAAGTATTTCTTTTTCAACTGAAACTACTCCAGGTTCTATCGCCCGACAGATATCTATTGACCAACTTTGTAAGCTACCATCATCAGCTTGGACGAACGCGTCATCAATATCTAATATCCATGTACCGTTTACATCACTAGTGCTAAATGCAGCTAGGCTATTGAGTGGTTGATAATCCCCGCTAATAGTAGGACTTACATCTTCGCATGTGTCAGCTAAATCCTCGGCAGTATTTTCTGCACCGTCATACAGAGACACTAACATATCAGCATTATTACAACCATATTGAGAATTTTCTATTCCTGGTTGATCAAAGAGTATGATTTCATCACCATCTGGAGCAATTAAAGTTGCTGAAATATCGCCAACATATTCATGCAGGATATCAAGATTGACTTTGACATAATTCCCTACATCTGCATTAGAGATTTCTAATTGAGAAGTTATGTCTGGAGGAATAGCGATTGGGAAGTTGTCAGAGCTACTATACCTCTCACAAATATCCATAATAGAAGTTTGGAATGCATAGGTTGGACCAAACTCACCTTCTTCACATTGGTTAATTCCTTTCACTCTCCAGTAATAGACAGTAGAACCTGAGAGAGCATCTAAGTCAAGGATACTTTCTGGTGTATTCGCAATAGTTACGGTATTGCTGAATCCTGGATCTGTACTAAGCTCGACTAAAAATTCTTCTTCTCCACCGAGTATATTCCACTCAAGTGCTACACCATTAGTTGGTAATTGTGTTGAACCATTAGGTGGAGTATTGAGGGTAGTAGGTTGTAACTGTTCTAAGATGATTAATTGAACAGGCACAGACATCAAAGTGTCAACTGACTCACCAATTATGTCAAATAGGTA
>Ga0114957_1004804_pt1 | contig 11441 bp, 8 predicted proteins | sample BantaG_FD_87175 | JGI IMG/M metagenome (GOLD analysis project Ga0114957, IMG submission 87175) | Marine algal microbial communities from Bantry Bay, Ireland - BantryBay_4 metaG | ecosystem: Host-associated > Algae > Red algae > Unclassified | place: Bantry Bay, Ireland | collected 2014-11-21 | reverse complement strand
ATTTTGATGAGTATCTTTTCTCGTTTAGAAGTTATTTTACACTATCCACTATCCACTATCCACTATCCACTATCCACTATCCACTATCCACTATCCACTATCCACTATTCCACTACAACAATGATAGCTTGACTAATCTCTGGATTTCCGTTGGCTAAATTACACTCTGTGATAAATGTGATGCTGTCTTGCACATTAGCTACATTAATCAATAAGTCTGGTATATCTTCTGACGGAGTAGTGATATTATGATGTGTACTCATAGTGCCATCGGTAGAATTTCCTTCAGTATCTGTCCAAGTCACATCCAATGTCATTTGGCCTTCCCAGATACATACTGCCTCACATGGGCAAAATTCATTATTGAGACTCTTGATTAGTAATTCAGCGCCATCGGGTAAGCAATATGTTTCTTCTGCAATGATAGTGAATGGTGTATTATATGATACTTCTGTACAATCTCCAATCTTAGTACATGAAATAATGATTAATGTGAGCAGTAATAGAGGTAAGAGTACTTTGAGATTTTTCATAATGTTAAATAGTTGTTTTATTTCTAAGACTATCATGTTGACCCAAATGGTTGGGTATGAGTTAGAATATTGGCTAAATTATGTCAAAAGCTCTATCTTTGTTACATCTTTAAAAAAGTGGAGGATGGTCTACATTTGTAAACCATCCTCGCTTTCCTGGCTAATCTTTTCAGATTAGCAACATCCTCCTCCACAACATCCAGGGATGTAGCATCCAGTGAGAAGCAATGCACTTAATAATGCAATCATAATTAAAAAAATTTGGTGAAAAAATAAGCTTCTTTGTTTCACTTAATATTTTTCAACATTGGATTGATCACTTTGCCGACCATCTTATTGACAGCATCTGTTTTAACCATAGTGAAACAACAGAGACCAGCTTCATTTGTACAACTAATCATAAGGAATTTCTCTCCAGCCTTCAAATTAAATTTTTTCCTTACGTCCTTTGGAAAGACGAGTTGCCCACGTTCATCGAAACTCACAACTGCTTCAATTTCGCAACATGAATCATCATCTTTAAGTGTCTCTAACTCTATCATAAGTTAAAGGTAATCTAAATTATCAGAAAAATCAGAAAAATCAGTAATTGAACTTCAAATGTTTCACAGTTATTGAATTATTGATGATTTGCTTAAGGGAATCAATACCTATCTGAAGGTGTGAGTCTACAAAGTTGGTTGTCACGTTTATGTCGCTTTCTTCAGTCTTTACACCTTCTGGATCCATAGGCATATCCGAGATGAGCAACAGTGCTCCAGTACTGATCTTATTGTGGAATCCAACAGAGAAGATTGTTGCTGTTTCCATTTCTATTGCTATTACTCTTATAAGAGTAAGGTACTCTTTGAATTCACTATCATGTTCCCAAACTCTTCTGTTGGTTGTGTAGACAGTGCCAGTCCAATAGTCGAGGTTATGTTCTCTAATCGTTGTGGAGATTGCTTTCTGCAATGCAAAGGCAGGGAGGGCAGGGACTTCAGGTGGGAAGTAATCATTAGAGGTACCTTCTCCCCTGATGGCAGCAATTGGTAATACTAAATCACCGATGCTGTTAGAGCTCTTAACCCCACCGCATTTTCCTAGGAAGAGAACAGCCTTGGGCATTATAGCAGATAAGAGGTCCATAATAGTTGCAGCATTTGGCGATCCCATCCCAAAGTTGATAATACTAATGTTGTCATGAGTTGCAACTTGCATTGCTCTGCCTATTCCAATAACTTCCACATCGTACATTACTGCAAAGTCATAGACGTATTTACTAAAGTTGACCAATAAAATGTACTCACCAAATTGGTCAACAGGGAGTCCTGTATAACGATGTAACCAGTTGTTTACAATTTCCTGTTTGGTATCCATGCCTTGTTCTATTTATATAAATGTAGAAAAGACAGCAGAATCAAAAGAATAATTGGTGAGTTATTTATAAAAGATGTAGTTAGGTAATACGAGACTAGATGTATCCCGATTGAATTTCATAAAGTAAATAATACCGTTCACCCATAATTATTGACCGTTCACCAATTGACTCCTAATAAATTGTAAAAAACCTGCATATTTATCTAGATTTATTTTTTGTACCTATAATTAGTAATGCTAAGGACTATTATAATAGAGGATGAAATTGCATCCCAAAAATTATTGAAAGTAATCATAGATGATTATTGTCCCCAACTCTCCCTAGTTGGCATTGCTTCTAATGTGCAAGAAGGTAGACAATTGATTGCTTCTTCATCTCCTGACCTTATATTTTTAGATATCGAACTCCAAGGTAGAACAGGCTTTGATTTATTAGACTCGATAGATCTTAAATCCGCTAAGATTATTTTCACAACAGCTTATGATCAGTATGCTGTCAAAGCATTCAAATATCAAGCAATTGACTACATCCTCAAACCTTATAGTCCGAATGAAATCATTGCTGCTGTGATTAAAATTAAGGAAAGTCAATACAATGAAGAAATCTATGAGCAGCTCAAAATAATGATTGAGGAAAGAAATGGGCATGCTGTAAATCAAAAACTAGAAGTCAATATTCTTGAGGGAGTTCGGATGATTGATTACGATGAGATTATTCGTATCGAAGCGAATGGCTCTTATAGTACTATTCAACTAGCAGCAAGAATGTCAGTTGTAGTCAGTAAACTGATCAAAGAGTTAGAAACCCAATTACCAATAGATCAATTTTATAGGGTCCACAAAACCCATCTTATTAATCTTAATTACGTCGAGGCTTTCATGCATGAAGACGGTGGTTTTATACTGCTCTCAAATAATGAGCAGATTCCTGTTGCAAGAAGAAGGAAAGATGATTTCTTAAATCAGCTTTCAAAGTATAATATTACATAATGACCAGGCTATTTGTCATCATTCTTTTTCTCCTAACTACAAAGAACATATCTGCCCAAAGTCCCTATTCTCTATCCAAGCAATATACGATAGAAGATGGTCTGCCAAGCAATGAATGTTATGCAGTCATCCAAGACAGCCTTGGTTATATCTGGGTCGCTACTGATCGTGGACTTTCTCGATTTGATGGTTATGGATTTAAGAATTATGGGATAGCCGATGGGCTTAAAGAGCTTTCATGCCTACAAATGCAGATGGATAGTCATGGAAATATCTGGCTTAGGACTTATTCCAATAGGATCTACAAGTACCTTCATGAAACCGACAAGATAGAGGCATCTGAATTCAATGACAGATTATTAGCTGAAGTTGATGATTCTGAAATTTTTGACTTTCGATTAGCTTCAGATACATTATTTGTTGCAATAATTGGCAAGGGGTACCTCAAGGTTGATAAAGTTGGTAAATTCCACCCATATCATTCTAAATATTCATATACATATAACTCATATCTCAAAGTGAATGATGGAGTATTATGTTATAGTCATTACTCTAATGATTCTGATTTAGAGAAATTTATTTTTGATTCTGGTTCATCCATAGAAAAGACTTCTTTTAATTTAAATGATCAATGCTATGATCTTCGATATAGATTGAATCAAAAAAAATTAATAAATCCTACGGCCTTTAAGACTCCAGATAACAAAATTTTATATTGTAATACAGGTCATATCTACGTGTGTACTCCAAATAAGATTGAAGACATATTCGAAATTGAACCTATCCAAGTCATGATATTTTTAAATAATGGATCTCTCCTTACAGGAGAGTTGGAAGGTGAGGGAATTAAATACTATCAAACCTTAGAAGATTTGAAGGCAAATCTATTTGAAACTGTCTATGATGATATTTCAGTAGGTAGTATGCTATTAGATCAAGATGGCAACTTAATTGTATCAACTCTTGATGAAGGAGTTCTTCTTTTTAAAAAGGCGGAAATAATTCCAGTAAAACATCCATTAATACAAGGAAATGAAATAATAAACATACAAGGAGTAAATACTTCAAATCTGATATTAAACATTCATCAAAAAGATGTATTGGATTATGATTTCATAAGGAATGAAATTACTAGGACAGAAAATAAAAAGTATGAAATGCTATTCCAGGTCTTCCAAAATTTCAATACAGGGTTTCGATTGTATTGTGCTCATCCTACAAGTTATTTAGAGTTTAAGAATGCTAGTCTACCTCTGACAAGAAAGCCTAGTTTAATAGATAGAATAATTGCAAAGAAAGCAAGAAGCCTTCCTAATAATAAGACAATTGTACTTACATCTGTAGGGATACATATCTTTAAAGATTTTGAAAACAGTCCAACCTATGAAACATATCCAACGATAAACAGGTTAGACGCAATTGATGCTCTAGATTATAGAGATGGCTACCTGATTGGTGGTCGTGATGGACTCTATTACTTAGAAGACTATGTCAAGACAAAACTCGACAGTATTCATCCATTTTTTAACTATCGGATAAATAGTATCCAGCGGATTGATTCTACTTACTACTTAGGTTCTCTTGGTGGCGGACTCGCAATTTGGGATGGCCATGATGATGTTCAAATCATTAATGAAATAGATGGTCTGATTTCAAATAATATTGAGCAAGTTGTCACTGATAATTTTAATACTCTAGCTATTTGCACAAAATATGGAATGTCAAAAATCTCATTGTCAGATAAAATTACAATCGACAATTTTACAGTGAATCATGGATTGCCATCAAATCAAGTGAATGATGCATTATTTATAAATGATACTTTGATCATTGGTACAAGTAAGGGGCTGGCTTACATGCCGCCAAATGCATTAAATATACCCAACCCTCCAAAACTACCAATCATAGAGTCTCTTTCAGTCAATAATAAGGAGTCAACAAAGGTAGATTCATTAAATCTCGACTATGATGAAAATGCTATATCGATTAATTTTAAATCATTGGATTATACTCAGGTAAATCCCATAAATTACCGTTATAGACTAAACTCTGCACCTTGGTCAATGACAACCGATACTGAAGTCAATTTTGCTGCCTTACAACCTAATCGTTATCAGTTCCAAGTGAGTGCAAGTAACATGGACGGGGAGTGGAGTGACCCTACAGAACTTAATTTTAAAATTTCTAAGCCATGGTGGAGCACAAATCTCTTTCTAGTGTTAGTAGGACTAGTCACCGGTACTATTGCATATTACATTTACAAACGAAGGATAAGTGCAATAGAAGAAAAGATTATGCTTGAGAGAGAAATCCGAAACTTAGAACGATCAGCTCTACAAGCTCAGATGAATCCTCATTTTATTTTCAACTGTCTTAATTCAATTCAGTCATTCATTATCTCTAATGAGAAGGAAATGGCAATGGACTATCTCTCAAAGTTTGCCAAACTTATCAGACTCAATCTCAATGCTTCTCACTCGAATAACGTCAGTCTCGATCAAGAAATCAAGATGCTCAAAAACTACATAGAACTAGAACAATTACGTTGTAATCACTCATTTGAATATTCGATCACAGTTCCTGATCACTTAGATCCAATCTCAACACTATTGCCACCATTACTTATACAACCCTTTGTAGAAAATGCAATCATCCATGGGATGAAAGAGAGGACATCAGGTGGGTTGATTGATATTAAATTTGGCAAGGTGGACTCAGCGCTTCACATCTCGATAGCAGACAATGGTCATGGTATGGTCAAAAATCCTGTTAATGATAAGCAATCTATTGGAATGAAACTCACACAGAAGAGACTTGCCCTCATCAACAAGATGGCTCCTGACAATTATAGGATTGATATCTCAACTGGAGAGGATGGAACAACTATCAATCTTATTGTACAATTGACCCACTAACTAATCCCCATCCCATCAGACCAAGAGTCTCTCTCTGGACTGATGAAGCAAAGGTCTTCACCACCGTCATCTGCCATCAAGATCATTCCTTGTGATTCAATGCCTTTAATCTTACGTGGTGCTAGATTGGCAAGGAGTGTAACCTTCTTACCAACAATTTTTTCAGGGTCATAAGACTTTGCGATACCTGAGACTACGGTTCTCTTTTCGAAGCCGAGGTCGAGTTCAAGCTTGAGGAGCTTGTTTGTCTTTTTGACTTTCTCGGCAGAGAGAATGGTAGCTGTTCGCAAGTCCATTTTCATAAAGTCATCAAAGTTGATCTCTTCTTTGAGAGGTGAGTACTGAGAATCATTGTTGGTTTCGTCTGGTACTATTGATGCGTTCAATTTATCTACTTGTGCTGTGATTATATCATCGTCTATTCTTGTGAAGAGATGTGATGCTTCTCCGATTTTATGTCCAGTTGGTATAATGTCTTCTCCTTCTGCAAGTGCATCCATCATCTTCGTCCATTCACCTTCTTCTGTCAGATGAGGGAGATTGAGTAAGTCAGAGAGCTTGTCGGATGCGAAAGGAAGATATGGTCTCAATGCGATTCTGAGTGCAGCAACATATTGTATTGTTAGCATCATGACTGTCTTGACTGCCTCCTCATCTTCCTTAATGAGTTGCCAAGGTGCATTATTTTGCAGGAGCTGGTTACCTGTTGATGAGAGCTCCATGATTTTCTTCAATCCTCCTCTAAAGTTGTATTGGTAGATTGCCTTGTGTACTCCATCCAATTGGTCGAAGAGATTAATGATCTCTCCCTCGTATGATGTGAGTTCGTCTTCGCCTTGTGGTCCATCAATCAGAGCCCATGGATCATACTCTGGTAAGACACCATCATAGTATTTGTTGATCAGGACGATGACTCTGTTGACAAAGTTACCGACATTATTGACCAGTTCATTATTATTAGCTTCTTGGAAGGTCTTCCATGTAAATTCACTATCCTTAAGTTCTGGCATATATTTTATCATACAGTACCGCAGTGCATCCTCTCTTCCAGGTAAGTCTTCTAGATATTCATGTACCCAAACCGCCCAATTTTTAGATGTAGATATCTTGCGTCCTTCTAAGTTCATAAATTGATTAGCTGGCACATTTACCGGAAGGTTATAACCTCCATGTGACTTCAAGATTGATGGAAAGATTACACAGTGGAATACTATATTGTCTTTGCCTATAAAGTGGACAAGAGCTGTATCGTCATTCTTCCAATAGTCTTCCCAATTCTTATTATTTTCTTTAGCCCATTGCTTAGTGGCAGAGATATAACCAATCGGTGCATCTAGCCACACATAAAGTTTCTTGCCCTTACTTCCTTCTATGTGCTGTGGTACATCGACTCCCCATTCAAGGTCTCTCGTCATTGCTCTTGGATGGAGACCATTTTCTATCCATGACTTACACTGACCGATGACATGGTTTTTCCAATCCTCAGGATAGTGAGTCTTCTTACCATCTACCATTCCATCCTCTAGCCATTCTTTGAGCCATTCTTCATCTTGGTTGAGTGGAAGGTACCAGTGTGTAGTTACTTTTTTAATCGGCTTATCACCAGTAATCTTAGAGATTGGATTGATCAGTTCTGTTGGACTGAGTGTAGAGCCACAGCTTTCGCATTGGTCGCCATATGCTTCTTCGTAACTGCAGCTAGGGCAGGTCCCTTGAATGTATCTATCTGCTAAGAACTGCTCGGCAGTAGGATCGTAGTATTGTTCAGTTTCTCTTGTCTCGAAGACTCCCTTATCATACAGAGTAGTAAAGAACTCTTGTGATGTTTCGTGATGCAGGGCATCTGATGTCCTATGATAGATATCGAAGGATACTCCAATTTTGTCAAATGTATCTTTGAATAGCTCGTGATACTTGTCTACGATGGCTTTAGGAGTAGTTTCTTCCTTCAGTGCTTTGATTGTGATGGCTGCACCATGTTCGTCAGATCCACAAACGAAAACGACTTCCTTACCTTGTAGTCTCAAAAATCTAGCGTAAATATCAGACGAGAGATAAGCTCCTGCCAAGTGCCCGATATGCAATGGACCATTGGCATAGGGTAAAGCAGCAGTAATCAGATATTTGTTGTATTGAGACATGAGTGATTTAAATACTCAAAGATAGATTCTTTATATAAAAACTTATCAGATATGTCAGCAATATTTTCAGCTTTAAGATTAACGGCAAAATTAAAATGTGAACGGTAGGTCTAGGTTGAGAGTGTTTTAAATCGAAATGATGGAATAAAAAAGAACATCTGCCTTATATCAAGGAGAGTAAGTTGAAATGATTATTGATAATAACCACAAGTAAGATAAGGTGTATAATCTCAGACAATATTAGATGTTTACTTTGGATAAAGAACATGCTTGTCAAGATAGACAGCGGAATCCACAAGTAGTAAAGGATGTTAAATGATTCATTACAATTAAGTAAAACCAAAGCTATTGACGACATCAATATCAGATAGAGTGTATCTATTTTCTTTTTAGATGGTAATGATTTCTTGAGTGTAAACTTGCTGTAAGAGACAATGCTCATTAATATCAATAATCCAATCAGTGCCAAGTATCCTGTAATAAAGGGGTTTAAATTCAACGGCATGATATGGAATGTTGGACTTAAATATGTCTCAATAAATCCGGCATTGCCAAAACAAAATTGTAATGAAAGCAGTATCAATAGACTAGTAAATGTCCCAACTAAAATTTGAAAAAGCTCCTTTATAGAAAATGTCCGAAGTGAGATCAGAACACCTACAACAGGTATGTACAGTAGGAAGTAGTTAGGAGAGCAGATTATTGCAAACCCCAACCAAAAGCCTCCCTTGAAAAGAATCAGTTCTGGTTTAAATTTTTTGTAGATATCTACACTGTGTGATAATGCTAAAATAGCAAAGAAATTACCAATGGTAAACTGTGTCAAGCTTAGATTCTCTACCAAAATGGAGCAGAGTATGATGTAAATCATACCTGGAAACAAGGTCATCTTCTGCGTTAAGCGGTGCTTGATTGCAATCCGATTGAGCATCACGGCTTGTATGAAGATCAGAAATATCGCTACTAGAGACTGCACAAGTGTATTAGGTAATACAGCACTTATCATTTGTTCCCAATGTGCTGAGCATTGATTGGTAAGAACCACTGGCTCAAAGTTAGGCATCACACTCTTGACTCTTACTAACAGACAGTAAGGCAAAAGTAGCAAGCTATAGGCTAATAGGTTTCGCTTAAATAATAGGAACACGGCGTAATTGTACGTTTACTACAAAATTACACAAAATCTTGAATGACTTATCCGACTTTGGTATTCTCAGCTATGGATACTTCACTTTTGTCTAATTCGATTGTCTCTTGAGGCTCTACTGCGTCTAGCTCAATCTTGAGATTGTTGATAATAAACTCCTGTCTTTCCCTAGAGTTTTTACCCATATAGTAAGCTAGGATATCATCAATCTTTGTTCCTTCTTTTAAGATTACTGGCTCTAACTGAATCTTATCATCGATAAACTCTCCAAACTCATCTGGAGAGATCTCACCTAATCCTTTGAATCGAGTAATCTCAGCCTTGCCTCTGAGTTTATTGATTGCATCTTGCTTCTCTGCTTCGCTATAGCAGTAGAATGTCTGTTTCTTATCTCTTACTCTGAAGAGCGGTGTCTCTAAAATGAAGAGGTGATTGTTCTTCACTAAGTCAGGGAAGAATTGTAAAAAGAATGTCAACAATAAGAGACGGATGTGCATCCCATCCACATCGGCATCTGTAGCTATGATTACTTGATTAAATCTAAGACCATCGATTCCGTCTTCAATATTCAGAGCATGTTGGAGGAGGTTGAGTTCCTCATTTTCATAAACAACTTTTTTGGTCTGGCCAAAACTATTGAGAGGTTTACCTCTGAGTGAAAAGACTGCTTGAGTCTGTACATCTCTTGCCTTAGTGATTGATCCCGATGCAGAATCCCCCTCTGTGATGAAGATTGATGATTTGAGTTTCTTCTCTTCATCTCCTCTCTTGTCATTGTAGTGAACACGGCAATCTCTCAATTTCTTGTTATGGATGTTTGCCTTCCGAGCTCTCTTGTTAGCTAGGTCTTTGATCCCTGCTATTTCCTTCCTTTCTCTTTCTGATTGAGTGATTCGCTTGAGTAAAGACTCAGCGACATCTTTATTTTGATGGAGGTAGTTGTCGAGTTTACGTTTGACAAAGTCTCCGATAAATTTCTTGACTGAGTCACCATCAGGTCCCATAGCGAGTGATCCTAACTTAGTCTTAGTTTGTGACTCAAAGACTGGTTCTTCAACTCTCACACTGATAGCACCAATGATTGATTGTTGGACATCCTTAGTATTGAAGTTCTTACTGTAGTGCTCCCTTACTGTCTTGACTATCGCCTCTCTGAATGCTTGCAGGTGAGTACCACCTTGAGTAGTATTCTGACCATTGACGAAACTGTAGTACTCTTCTCCATATTGGTTAGCGTGACTGAGAGCTATCTCGATATCTTCATCTTGTAAGTGGATGATTGGGTATCTGAGAAGTTCAACATCTGTCTTTCTCGTCAGGAGATCTTTGAGACCATTCTTCGAGTAGAGTATCTTGCCATTAAAGTTGAGCTTGAGCCCAGCATTGAGGTAGGCATAGTTCCAGAGTTGGTTCTCTACATACTCAGGGCGATACTTATAGTTAGTAAAGATTGAGGCATCCGCATAGAATGTAATGAGAGTTCCATTGCCTTCACTTGTCTTCACTTTCTTGGATTCATTCAGGAGGTTTCCTTTACTGAATTCTGCAGTTACTGACTTTCCATCTCTGAATGCCTGTACTTTGAAGTTATCGGAAAGAGCATTAACAGCTTTGAGACCAACACCATTCAACCCTACTGACTTCTTAAATGCCTTAGAGTCATACTTACCTCCAGTATTGATCTTAGAGACAACATCCACAACTTTACCAAGAGGGATACCACGACCGTGGTCACGTATCTCCACCTTGCCTTCAGAAATCATGATGTCAATCTGCTTACCATGTCCCATCACATACTCATCGATACTATTATCTATCACCTCCTTGAGTAGGATGTAGATACCATCATCGACACTAGAGCCATCTCCCAATTTTCCGATATACATCCCCGGTCGTAGCCGAATGTGTTCCTTCCAATCGAGTGATCTAATATTGTCTTCGTTATACGTAACTTGAGTCATCTGAGTAATTTCTAAGTGGTGTCTTTGCAGAAATGTAAAGATATTACAATTTCAGACACATGCCAAAGAGTGTAATATGTAAATTGTCAGTAAATATCGGATCTAACTTTAAGATAAATCTAATTCATTACTGTTCTTAGCACATTGACCGACTATAAGGAGTGGAGATGTCTTCATTTTTCATATTATTAAAACTTCAACAACTAGGAGATTAGATTTTAAAGATCTTCTAGAAATAGCTGTGGGTTTTTCTTTCGAAAATCGCCTGCTCTCCAACGGCGGAAAAACTTTTTAAAATTTAACTTACTATAATCAATTGGAATACTAACACCCATACTGTGCACACCATGTGTACTTGGATTGTATAAGTCCAGCATTAAATCATAAGGTTGTTT
>Ga0114957_1004801_pt1 | contig 11443 bp, 14 predicted proteins | sample BantaG_FD_87175 | JGI IMG/M metagenome (GOLD analysis project Ga0114957, IMG submission 87175) | Marine algal microbial communities from Bantry Bay, Ireland - BantryBay_4 metaG | ecosystem: Host-associated > Algae > Red algae > Unclassified | place: Bantry Bay, Ireland | collected 2014-11-21 | reverse complement strand
CAAGGCTGGTTTTTTCCAGAAAGGGCGCCAAAATCATCTGTTCGCCGGGATAGATGCATCTCCACTCGTAAAAAGAGAGACACAGCATAAGACGTACACACTTCCCCCTTCCAGAAAGAGAGAGAGACGGAGAAGCATCTATGGCCCTGCTAGCAGGCGCAATGTGTGGAGTGAGGAACGATTCCTGTTCTCGCAAACACAAATTTGCAAGGACCTCGCATGGGATGGCCTCTGAGAGCCTGTCGAGGGGGGTCCATATGTTTTTTGCACAGGAATTCTGTTTCTTGAAACAGGAACACGGGCCTCCAAGAGGCTCAAAACAGGCAAAAACAGACGTGCTTTTGACGACGGTTCTGGGCCCGCTGCGCAGCGAGCCGGTTAATCGAGCTGGACGAAGAAATCGTGCGCCCGCGGGGCAGTGCAGAAATCGCGCCGGCTGGCGTTGCCGGCACTGGCCCCGAAAACGGCGCGAGCTTGTCGGGCCATTGCGTGCCCCTGGGCGCGTGCGTTGCAGGACCGTTACGCTTTCTAAGAGGACCGTGGAACCGCCTGTACCGCCCATGCAGCACCCGCTGGCATGGCTCGTGCGCTGCAACCCCACCTCACTGTCTTTTCGCTGTGTACGGGCAGCAGGCAGCGGTTGTACAATGGGTGGGATGTGCAACTGGGTGGGACGCGCGCGTGCGTTGCGCGTGCGCGTTGCGCGCGTTCCTGCCGTGCGCAATCCTCTTTAGGCTGCTGTGGCCCGCCTGAGCTTGCAATTCGTGCGAGTTCCGTCCGCGGCCCCACGAGCGGATCAAACCGGCAGAGCACCCCGCGTCTGACCTCTCGGGCGGGCCGATCGAGCGGACACCCCGTGCATCGGCACAGTGCGCCCACGCCCTCTTCCCTACATCATTGCTTGACGGCGCGCAGTGCAACCTGTCGTGGGCCACCGATCGCCCAATCCTGCCGAGAGCGCCGTGCTTTGTGTGCCCGCGGGCTCCCTGAGGCTGCCTGTAGGCGTCGGTGGCGGCCTTGCCCCCGCCTACCCTCTTCTTCATGTATTGAGTTTCTCATCTTCCTGCGCACCCCCCGCACCGCACCCCCTTCCGGATTTTACGTCCGAGCTTGATGCGTGCCGCCCACCTTTCGCATCCCCTCCCCTTCACTGTTTTCCCCTGGGAGTTCCAACTTCCTGCATAGCTTCCGCACCTCCCTTACCCCCGGCATCTGCCCTTGAGCTTGCAGACTCCCCCTCACTTGCGGCGGCTACGTACTGCGAGCCGGTACGCGTCCCCACGCTCGTTATGTCGCGACGCACACGCGCCGCCCCGCCAGTGGGCGCTGCCAAGGTCTCCAACTTGTTGCGCGGTCTGGTGGGGGATGTGCCCCTTCCTCCCGATTGCGTTAAGCATGTAGCGGGGCTGTACTACCACTCCAAGGCGCTACAGGGCATGTGCGCACAGTGGCGCGTGCACGTGCACCTGTCCGGGGCGTCAACCAAGCTTTCAACGCAATGGTTCGGCCTGCACGAGACGTCGTTCGAGCCCTACCCCGAGATCGGCAATGTGCAGGGCATTGTGTTTTCCAGCGTGCTCTCGCGGCAGCTGCTGGCCGTGGGAAGCGCCGCGCTGTCGGGGCGTTTGAAGAGCGACGGCGGGGCTGATCCCTCGTCCTCGCCAAGTGCCATCCCATTCCGCATGGCGGCTGAGGCGGTGACGCGCAAGGTTGCGGACGACAAGGAGGCCGATCCCGGCGTTTGCAAGTTGGCGCCGCCCACGCCTGCGGCGCGGGCGGCCGATCCCATTTCTCGTGGGGTTGCGCTTGTGGCGCCGGTGGCGGCGGTGGCACGTCGAAGAGCCTCTGTCGCGCGAACCGGCCAAAAGTTATGGTCCCCAGACCCTGACTGCCCCTCGTCTGACCTCCAGGCAAAGAAGAGAGACAGGATCATCGCTGACTTCATCAAGGAAGACGAGACGACGTGCATCAACAACGCGAGCTCCACCCTCGTACGCCAGGCCGAAGGAGGCAGCAAGCTGGCCACGGGGGCCGCGGGCTGCTCATCGGATGGGGACGGCGGCCAGGCGGATGTCAAGATGTTGAAGCCCTGCAGTTCTCCAACCCAGTACACGCCGTCCAAGGACGCCGTTAAATGTCTCGAAGACGTGGCGCACGACAATAGCAGCTACGTCTCCACGTGCCGCAACGCGGCCTCGGCCGTCGGCGCGAAGCTGTACGCCTATCACAACGCTCGGACCAACGGCACGCACATAGCGTCGATGCAGCAGTACTAGGCGTGCTTCCTGCCGACAACCGGCAACCAGAAGGCCAACAACCCGATGCGCACGGCCAAGGCGCACCCGTACATGGTCAAGATGCCGATGCGCCAGCTCATGGAGACGATCCGCAGACGGTGGAATGTCCCCGGCTACAAGGGTGTCAAAGTGTCGAAGATCATCTACGGCCCCAACTTTGACATTGATGTCGTCATTGCCTCTCTGGCGCTGATCTATGACCTACATCCCGTGGCCAGGCAGGTGATCGAGAGCATCAAGGCCGTGCGTGTGGCGACTCCGACAGTGGAGATGCACGCCAACGCGGAGCTACCCGACGCCGAGGTCGTGCCACCCAACGCACCGTACTCGTCAGCGGCAGCCGCGGGTACTAGCAGCACGACGGCTCCGACGCTCGCCAAGGAGATTTATGGAATTGCTAAGCTATACACCGACGACGAGCCGGTGGAGACGGAAGAGTCGAGGGGCGGTCAGTCCTCGACGAGGGGTCAAGGAGACCCCGCCGACGACACTGTCTACGGTCCCCCTCCGGCATCTGGCAGCGCGGCGCCAGCCACCAGCGCCGGTGTGCAAGTGGAGCGCGGACGCGGCGATCTGAGACAGGCTAAATCACTAGTCCAACGCGACAAAAGCACGCGTCGCGGCGATAGCGATGATGCGCCTGCTTTAGTCCAAGGTGATGGAGCTTCTGTCGGGGCTCGTCCTCCATCTGTCCATGCCGACGGCGTTGCGGGGGGTCAAGAACCGGGGTCAAGCGGCTATGACGGTACTGAGGCCGATGACAAGGAATGTGCTCGTCGGGTAGATGATGGTGACGCTGCTGGCGTCGGTCGGGATTTTCCGTCCGACGCCCAAGGTGGAACAGCTGACGGTGGCCATTCCCTTGCCGTCGCTACATCGGTGCACACACCCGCTTCCCGCGCTGCCCGAGCCCGTCGCGCCGCACGACTGGCCGCCACACAGCTGGTGGCCAAGGACACGGCCGCGACGGCGGAAGCAAAGGCCAAAAAAAATGCGGAGGCGGCCGCGGCTGCTTCCACAAAGAAAGCGGCGATAGCTGCTGCCAAGGGTCGCGCGGCAGGCAATGGCGGCCGAAAGCGCCGCAAGCTTGACATCTGCCTGACTTCGGGCGAAGTGAAGGCCGCTCGGCTTTTTGGCGCCCCGGCAGTGGTAAAGCTTGAGGGCATCACGGGTGGCCGGTGGGACAACGGCGGTGGCCTGACTGCCATTGCGGCGGCTGCTGCAAGGCAGACACCAGAGATGAAACAAGCACGAAGCACACATGGGACTCCCCCAACCCCCGCCGATGGGCGCCCCCCTGCTGCTGCCGACCCAGCTGGAGTAGATACATCTTGTGGCGACCGCTGTGATGGTGGCGACCCAGCTCGCGGACGCCCAGCAGTATCCGAAGGCCTTGGCGGTGTCGATGCGACAGCACGAGTCGGACAAGATGATGTAGCACCAGCAGCCAGGGACGGCTCTGGAGAAGCGGGCAAAAAGGGGCCAGCAGAGCAACGAGGCGACGGACAAGGCGCAGCAGCAGAGACTGGAGGCCAATCTGATGATCGAGGGGGGCCGGACGACAAGACACACGCAGCAGCAAGTGGTGTGTGCGTTGCCAATCGACAAGCCATGCAGCTCGACAGCGACTCGGCGTCGGACGACGGTGACGACCAGCGGGGGGATGGTTCGAGTACTGCTTCCCGCCGGCCAAGGCCAGCACCATCGGCCGGTCCAAGACGGTGTCCGACATGGGTGGCCCGCCCGTCAAGGCGGTGATCATCTTGAGGTGGCCAAAGCTCATGCCCAAGGCGTCGATGGCCCGCGCCTACCAGCCAAAGAGCAAGTATGAGATGCGGTTCATCGACTCGGAGCAGCACAAGTGCAGCTTTTTGCTCCGCGAGACCGACATGCACCGGGTGGCAGAGAATTTGAAGCAGAACACATAGTTGCCACGCGGAATCCGGATGTGCGCGGAGCTAGCGTGGCAGAACGTGGACAATCGGGTCGTCATAACTAGGTCAACGGTCGGGCACCTGGAGTCCCTCCGTGTGGCAAAGGCGCTACCAAAGGAGATGGATGACGCCCGTCGGTGGTTGAAGGTGTAGTCTGAGAAGTCGGCCTGCTGGTCTACGCCTGTTCACGCGGCCGGCGCGGATGTCGGCAGCAAGGGGACTCGACGGTTTTTCTGGTGCGGTTCCTGCTTTGCAGGGGATGTCGCGGGACACGAGAAATCGGCTCGAGCGGCGGTGCGCAAGCTCGAGGCCGCCCTCGAGGAGGTCCCCTACCGAAATAGCGCCTGGTTGTATGGTGGCAACTCCCCGCACGTGGAGCGCTACAAGAGCACCATACTTGACCTGCTGGATATCTTCAGGTGCATGCGGATGGAGTACATGAATTCCTCCTTTCTGGACGTCAGCCTTATCCTGCTTCAGGAAGAGCTCACCGCCAAGGGCGTGTCTGCGGTTGTATGCCTCTGTGAAGAGGCCACCATCGCCGTCGGTGGCAACCTCTGGTCGATGGCGGAGGTGGAGGTGATCTCGCACGCGCGCTCGTGGGCAGCGCTGTTGTCAGGCGTCAAAAAGGTCGCACTCATGGTCAACTTGAACAACAACCACTGGGTCTCCTTTGTCATCAACTTCGCAGAGCCATCTGTCAGGTCTTTCAACACCTTGGTCACGCGTGAGCGCAGCGCGTACCGCAAGGCCATCAACAATGTGGAGCTGTTTGCCTACGCTCTGCACGTGCTGAATCGCCGCCGTGTGCCGCCACCGCCGCTGGCGAATCGTGTTGCCGCCGCGGCCGTCACCACCGCCTGTCGCAAGGCCGCCACGCGTTGCCACCACGCGTCACTGGCTGCGGTGGCGCGCCCTTGACTACGACTGTGGCGCCTACGAGGACGCTATCACTGCCCGCCGCCGCTGCCGCTGCCCTTACCGCCGCCGGCCAGAGGGAATGGATGGGTGGGCGGTCGCCTCGTGGCGGCTAGTTGGTGCCCGACCGCGCCGCCTGCCCCGCCCAATGGATGCCGGGGACGCCTACGGCCGCGCCGGCCGTGCCCCGCACCCTCAACCGATGGTAAAATTTGGGGAGATGGCGGCCTGCCTTCGACCGTCGACGCCATCAGGGGCGGCGGCGAGGTGTGGCAGGCCACGACAGGGGCGTCCGCTGTCGGGACGGCCGGGGGTGGCCTCGGCGGCGGCAGCACGTGCAAGGTAGAGGCGAGCCGCCACGTGTGTGCCTGCGGGCCTGATGGAACGATGAGCGGTGAACCGCATTGAGTGGGTTGGCGCCCGCGCAGGTCGAGGCCGCCCCGCCCTCTATTCTCCCAAACCGCTTCTGAGAACGAACAGGAAATCCACGGCGGTCCCCACAACCACAAAGTCGCTCTCCCCGGGCCACCACGACATCGTCCGTCTCGACAGATGGGCGCGCGGATGTAGAATGGGAACAGAGGCGTGACACAGATGGTCCCCCGCGCCACCGGGCTCTGTCACGGTGGCCGACGTACAGTTGAGCAGCCGCTGAGAGCACGACAAGCCCACCGGCACGGTCAAACAGCTAACGGCGAGGACGGGAGCCACTCTGAGACAACGGAGACGCCTTCAATGAGGGAGACAGATCGAAAGAAAAGCGCAGAAGCACGTCACATGGTACAGAATGGACCTCCAAGTGGCCTGGATCACCGACTAGATCATAGTCTACGATGTTGGGGATGCTACAAGTTATCGTTCCGCGTGTTTTGAAGTGGGTCGGCTTTGATCGTAACAAGAGCTGGAATCGGACATGCAGTCTCTCAAATCAGAGGTAATCACGAGCCGCTTGCGCGCGAGCGCTTCTCGTCACCTGCAGGTGACAGCCAGCTGGCTATCTTCGTCGCGGACGCGTCTCATGCGACAGTACCTGCGGGCGACACACTGCCCCCTCCCGGATATCATTGCAAACGCTAACGTCTCCGCGCCTTTCTTTGCCGTCCTGTAATGACCATCGCAACCATTCCCCGTACTGCTCCCCTTTCCAGGCCGTCACCGTCGGTGCTCACCGACAGACAGCGCTGCTGGCGTAGCATGAGCACACTGGTGCGCTCGGTTTCGGACGGAAAGATACGGCGGGATGTTGCGGGGGGGGACTATCAGGCGAGCAAATGCTCGCGCGCGTAGCGGCGGCTGCTGTGCGGGTGGCGGTGGCCTCCCGATACCCAGCGGGTGCGTGTGTTCTAACCGTGCGTGGAGAGAAAGTACCTGTTGCCTCCTGTTTGAAAGAAGAGCAGTCGGACTCCGTAGAAATACTGGATTTTTCTGCGCAGTGTTCGTACTTCGGGGCGGTGACAGGCTACCCACCTACTGCGCCTGCGTGTGCCTGAGGGTTTCTTCTGCAGTATCTCGTCTAGTGCTCCTTCGATAGAGAATGATGGCCAGTAGCTATCGTTTTTCGTGAACGTGCAGAGCATAATGCACGCGGCCACCCCCACCATCTCCGCACCCACCTTGCTCCCCACCCGCCGCAGCGACCGACTCCAAGTCGCCGACAATTCTCGCATCCAAATTCTCTACGCGCCCAGCCACGGCACCCTCCGGCACGTCCGCCCCCACCGCGCCCTCCTCCTCACTCCCCCTAAAACTCCATTTCAGCTCCGCCTCAACTGGAGCCGCCCCCCCTCGCACCCGCGGCTCCCCCCGGCAGCCGCATCCGCAGCGCTCGCAGTGGGACACCACCGACGTGTGGACGAAGTGGGGAATCGGCCTGTGCCCGACCTCGGGCGCGGCCTTGCTCTCATGTGGCTGCATCGTGTGCTTGAAGATGAGGTTCATGTTGTTGAGGGCGCCGTACAGGCTCATGTGCACGATGAAGCGCCTCTGCGACATGTAAGCCACCTGGTTGTGCAGCGGCTTATTCATCAAGTGGCGGCTCTCTACCACAGACGTCTTTTGCAGGGATGAGATGGTCGGGTACATTTATGCGTTGTACATGCCCGAGCAAACGTGAGCCGGCTGGTGAAACCGGTCAAGGAACCACATCGCCAGAGACAGCCGCAGCAGCCACAGGATCCGACGTGTCGCGTTACGCGCCGCCTGACACGCGGTGTCGAAGTACACCAATTTTGGCAGGACGGGGAGGTTGCGCGCCAGGATTTCCGCAATGCCCGCGGGGCTCTCGGCTGCCTCTAACAGCTCCCACCGAATGAGAATGCCGTGGGGGCAAAGAGGGTTGATCATCCCGGAATCAAAGGTGAACGGGCGCAGGGGCAAGAGCGACGGGAAGATGATCCCGCTCCGCACCTCTTCGGCGTGCTGCGCCGCGCGGTCGCGGGACGCAGCAACGGCAATGACTGTCGGTGTCGGCGGCACAACTCCCACCTCGCGCTCCCACTGCTTGTAAGTCGCGCGGTCTCTGCCCGCCCACTTCTCGGCGAATTCGACCTGCGCGTCGTTGGCGCTCTCCCACCATGCCGCCTTCATGCGCTCGTCCGAGTCGATGCCAAAGAGGAGGCGTTCGCCGATGGCGCGCCCCTCATCGCCGTCGTCGTCAATCTCGTCGGCCATGAGGAAGAGGAAGGGCCAAACCAGGGACAGGCGCTCAACGGTCCCAGTCAACTTGCTCCACTTGGCTTGCTTCTTATCATCGACCAGCGCCTCGGCGAGCGTCTTGATACCGGCCTTGTCGCACCCCACAAAGATGCCGATGACGGGCTCGGCCAAAAACGTAGAGAAGAACTGCGTCGCCACGCGCCACCGCTCCCGGGAGATCAGGCCCAAGTTGTCCTTGACGCCAATGGCGCCCTTCATCCGCTTACAGACGCTTCGGGTACGGGATGAGCTTGCCGCGCCGCGAGCGGAGCCCTCGGTACCCTCCGTTTAGTCCTTGGTCAGGGACTCCTCGGCCGCCGCCATAGTCGACGAGTCCGAGCTGGCCGACGAGGACGCCACGTCTGCGTCGCTGCCGCTGCCACGATCGCCCGCGTTGCCGGTGTCTTCAGATTCCACGCACGTGAAAAAAGTGCAGAAGAGGTAGCTTGCCGCCCATGCGGCCCACTCCGCAGACGGCGCCCCAATGTCTTTGTCGTCACAGACGCGTGGGCCCCTCGGTGGGTTGGCGGCCATCACAAAGGCGTCATACGCCCGCCGCTCCGCGGCGGTCACGGCGCTGGACATCGAGATGCGCGCCGCGTATCGCCGTCGTATGATCCCGCGCACGGCCACGCTCTTGACCACAGAGCCGACAGAGATCAGCACGTCCACGACTGGGTTGTCGACCATGCGCCGCAAAAGCGGCACGGCCTTGTTCCTAAAGAATCCGAGCGCCTGCCCATCCGCCACGAGTGTCTCGTAGAGGCACTTGTGCCCGAGGCTCAAGCAACGGAAGCACGCGTACAGGCAGCTCGGTACGATGAGCGTCTCGGAGTAGGAGGCCGTCGCGGCATTGAGCACTTGCCCCGCTTGGCCAGCAGTGGCCGGCGGAAGCGCAGCGGTCACGTGCTGGAAAAAGGCCATAGCCGCTGCCGCCGCTGATGTGCTGCTCCGAGAGGTGAGCACCAGGTGCAGCACCACGTCGACGTAGACGCGCGTGTAGATTGTTTCTGAAGACCACGCAAACAGCCCCGAGTCGGCGCCGTCGTACATCACGTCTTTACCGCAGCCGGAGCACGTCCAGGACCCGGTCCGCACCGCCACCCTCCCGCCCATAGTGTAGAGCACCGCTTCCGTGGTCTTGAGCGGCAACGTCCCGCGGGCGCTACCGCATCTCATGCACCTACGCTCGTGGAATATGGCGGGAAGGGCGCCCATGCCCGTCGGGGAGTCCTGGCCCGCCCGCCCGTATGAGTCAGAGATTACACCGATTCGTACCTCCTCTTTGCACGGAAGGAGGTTGCGAGACCGACGGATCGTCGCCTTGTCGTCCTCAATCTCCTCTTGCAGCACGCCCTCGTCTTCCTTGTTCGGTTGCTCAAAGGCCACGCCATTCCCATCGTACTCTTTCTCACTGGTGCTGTTCGCCTCCTGCTCCTCGCCCAACCCCATATTGTGCTTGAAAAAGGCCAGCGCGTGGAGGCACCTCCGATGGGATCGGCAGAGAACATTTTTGCAGCGCGGCGCTTGGTTGGTTGCTGACTTGACGGGCTGGACGAGGGCGCACCAGACGCTTTGTGCGTGCACCGCCCACACCTCCCGATTGTTGCGCAGCACGCGCACAAACTGCACGTCCGGCGGTGCAGTTTCCTCTTTCTCACTAAGCAGCACCGGGAATGCCGAAAACAGCAAGAGCATGGACGCCCGACCCGTCTGACGGGCGACGCCCTCCACTGCCAGCCGCATCGCGTCGGCGTGCGCCCACGTAAACTTCTTGGCCGTCTGGTGCAGCGTCTCGACGCACGTGGTGTTGCGGTCGCCACCGCACGAGCAGAGAAATAGCACCCGCCCCATCCGCCTCGACGCCCAGACGACCGACACCTCAAACCCCTGAATGATAGCCACGGCGGCCCCGCCCGCAACCGGTGCGACCGTGGTGGAGTAGAGGGAGTGGAGACCGTCCCAGTACGATGCCCCGATACCCAACGACGACATGATCTGCCCCTCGATGAGGTGGCGAAGCGCCACCTCGACGCCTGTCGTGCGGATGCGGCTACGCGCTGCGTACAGCGCGTCGCCGTCCTCGGCGCCGACTTGGGGCGCCATCGTGTGGGGCACGTTGTTGGCTGGGAGGCTGTCGTCGTCGTTGAGCTCATTGCTGTGGCCACAGTTACCACCAGTCCGGCCGGCCCCGCCGTCTCCGCTGTCCCCCCCGCCCTCTCCTCCGACCCCCGCGTCCCCCGCACCCCCGCTGCCCGCCCGGTCAACCGAAGTGTCGCCGCCGCCAGCAGCCGCTTCCCGCAAGTGGTCGGTGGTCTCGAGGTAGTACTGCAGCAGGGAGTCCTGCAGTTCGTGCGGCACGCGGATGGGCTGGATGTTGCCCGCGGGCACCGCGGCGGTGTCGCGCAGCCAACCCGCCGACCGACCCGTCATCGTCCGAAAGAGGTGCGGGTGCTGCCGCGGAGGCACGGAAAGAAGCCGGGTCTGAAAGAAACGGAGAAAAAGTACGCGTGCCCGCCATACAGCCGGATGATTTTCTCGCGGCAAAGCTCGGGAAGCGCGCGCAAAAGGAGGAGGAAAATAGGAAGAGAGTGGCAACGAGATCTCGTGAAGCCGATGTGGATGCGAGGAGGGGGGGGGCGAGGGGCTGGCACAATGTGTTCGTGCGCCGCCGTGCAAGAGGGAGGGCGGTGGAGGGGGGTGGGAAGGGAGTGGCAGCGAGAGTTTGTGCTGCAGATGCCAACGTGGACGGGGGCAGTGGGGGGCTGGCAATGTGTGCGCGCGCGCCGAGAAAGCGGGGGGGTGGGGGAGGGCAGCAAAATGTGTACGCGCCGCCGCTGTAGAAGCGCACGAGGGGCGCTCGCAGTAGAGGTGGGGTAAACGCCGTCGGCCGCGGGACGGGCAGGGGCTTGGACGCAGCCAGTAGGCTCGCCAACGTGCGAGGCACAGCAGGGGCTACACGAACAACGTGTCACACGCGGACGGTAGGCTGCTGCAGAGGTGCCCCAGGGGAGCGCGCGGCAGCAGGGCCGTGTGGCGGGAACAGTACGCGGCTGCGCGTTGGGTGGATAGGCGGTGAGGCGCCGGCGGCCCCTCCTGCTCGAACGGCAAGCCTCCCCCCCCCCCCCAAACAGCCCCCCAAACAGCCCTCCAAGCAGGGCAGGAGCAGCTAGCGCGCCTTGGGATGCGCTCAATACGTATCCGTCACGACAGTGTGTTACGGATGCGCCGCCGGTGGCGAGCGCCTGCAGCCACTCAACGTGATCGGTCATGTGCAGCGGAGGGTGACACCGACCACCCTCCCAGACGTGCCAAAAACGAAGGAACTCGTGCGAGGCGCGAAATCGAAGACGCTAATTTCGTGAGGACAGTTTCTGGGTGCAGGGGAGGACGAGCGCTCGACCGCAAAGAGACTCTGGATTAGGGCGTCGCCGGCACACCTTAACCGTCGGTGACAAGGGTTACAGTCATTCTCCGTTCTTGTCGCTTTCGTTCTTGTCCAGGGGGGGATAGCAACGAACGCGGTCGACCGGCCTCTACGGTACAATCAACGGCGATCGTGGGTCCCGATCATCGTCTTCTGCACGAAAATTGCGGGCT
>Ga0114957_1004800_pt1 | contig 11443 bp, 22 predicted proteins | sample BantaG_FD_87175 | JGI IMG/M metagenome (GOLD analysis project Ga0114957, IMG submission 87175) | Marine algal microbial communities from Bantry Bay, Ireland - BantryBay_4 metaG | ecosystem: Host-associated > Algae > Red algae > Unclassified | place: Bantry Bay, Ireland | collected 2014-11-21 | reverse complement strand
GTTTTTAGTAGCAGTGTTAATTGGTTCTACTTTTTCTTGGAAGCTTGTACCGCCACCTCTGTCTCCACCTAACGATTCACTTATACCTAATTCTGGCAATCCAAATGTTTTGCCGATGCCGCCTACTAAGTTACCTAATGAAAAACCCATAAATAATCTCCTTGATTACTACAGGCTTCGGCGTTGCGGTCTCTGTATTATATTAAAATTGGTGTGAACAGGCTTCGGCGTTGCGGTCTCTGTTGGGGGTATCTTAGCATTAACAAAAACAAAGTCAATACAAGTCGGCGAAGTGTACGACTGCTGAATACCCATTATGGTCGCTATCTAATAAAGTGGCTTCAATCACGCTAACTCCTATATAATCATATCTTATATCAACTATAGCTTCTTTGTGTGACGGGCTGTCCATGAAACTGTTGTGTCTCACTACTGCATCATAAGTTCCCGTACCTAAATTCTCACTAGCATTATGATAATAGTCTAGCTTATCTCTAATAAACGTATAGAACTCTACTCTTTGAGGGCTTTCATGATCCCAATAATCAAATTCCGCCATATGCTGATTCTTTTCCTCTGAGCTTTGGTTAAGCGGTTCATATTCAATAAGCGGCTCTATACCTCTTTCAATACGTTCTTTGTTGTGTAGTCTTATTAACTCTGCTTTAAATTCCTCTGGGTCTTGCAGTTGGGCAGTAGCTCCCGAATTGTTGGTCATCTCGGTTAAGGGGTCATCTTGAGCTACTGTAACGCTGAAAAGAAATAATATCGCCAGAATAGAGAATACGCCGGTTGCTATATATGCAATAACCCTAGAGTTGTGCTTCATGTCTCCTCGCTCCTGCATAGTCAGTATAAAAAGATGAGCCATCTGATCTGTAGCACAGCATGTCGTTGTTCCAGTTGTAGTCATAGCTAGTTACGTCATCACAACCAGAGGCTCGATAGACATCACCATTAGCGTCACAATCGTATTCAAGCTCGTTTATGTCATCTCGGTAAGCAATACTCGTCCTGCACTTTTGCTGCTCAGTCCTTGTGTCTATTTCGACTGGTTCAACGACCTCGCTTGTGTCAATAATCGAGTTTTTACTAGTGTTGCCTGTAGAGCTATCCTTAGAGTTTCCTACAGCCACAACAGCCGCCGCTATAACTCCTGCAATCAGAAGTAATATACCTACACCAATGGCAAGGTCATTATTATTAGCATTTTGATCCACATCTTCCATGCCTTATATATAGCACACGACCCCTGTTATGTCAATAGACGAATGGTTTTAGGGAAAAAATAAAAGCCCAGGGGGAAGGGCTTTGTACTGACTAGAATATCAAATGTATTTACTTAATGCAATGGTTATTATTTAATATGCTTATGGTTAAGGCACTTTCACAAGTACTTTGACTGTGCTTAAGTCTAGCACTACGCCTGTTAGTATAAGCGGTATATCTACTGTATCACCTCTATAAAATTCAATCTTGTTCTTTGCCATATTCAATCTTTCTAAAGTGTCGGCGGCTATTACACCGCCGTATCACTATTTGCTTTTTTTAGACTTTTCCTTTGTTTTCTCAACAGGTGCTTCAGTTACTTCTTCAGCCGGAGCTTCAGGAGTTTCTTCAACGGGTGCTTCAGGAGTTGTTTCAGCCGGAGCTTCTTCTACTTCTTCTGCTTCTTCAACAGGGTTGTCTTTCTTAAACTCTTTAATACGTTCAAGAGTTTTTTCTTTAGCAGCCTTTTTAATGTCTGCGTATGCTTCTTTTTTAGCCATTTAATCCCTTTCGGTTAGTTACTATTAATTACAGGTAGGTAAGAGGGGCAATTATTGTTAATTATCTATTGCGTAGGTTCGGGTGATCCGTCCAGCTTTACATCTACTGGCTTTGCGTTCCATATTGCAAGGCTGTATTTACTGTCCGATCTATCTGCAAAAATCTCGTCGGACTCATTTGTGTGCGCCTGAATATCTGAGAAAGCCATTTGATACTCGCTCTCAAAAGAGCCTGATATTGCATTTTTAATTAAGTTTTTAACTGCTTCTTGTTGTTTGCTTTCTGGTATTGCTGCCTCAATTATTGGCATTATTTTACCGACTAGCATATCTCTAAACCGCCAATTGGCTAAAAAGCCGGGCAGTTGAAACATATTTGTTGGGGCTTCGTTCTTTTTCTTGTCTAAACTCATCTAATCTATTCCTTGTCTAGCCCCTCGTATCTACCTGTAATGTTAAAGTTCGTGGTGGGGGTTTATACCTACCCCCGGAGGTTTTACCTAATTATCGGTTAGGCTGATTTGTGAACAGCGATAGCGTCTTGCTTTGCTGTAAGAACAAATGCGTCATATACAACACGACCCTCAATCAACCAGCCGTTATATCCCGGCGCGTTCTTGTGGGTGATGTAATCAGTCAACACCATAGGCGCAACAGTCGCGCACGGGTGAGTAATGATTAGATCAGTGTCGGTTGGCATATATGAACTAGGTACTACAGTGATTTTCACACCATCTACAGTTCCCAAGTTCCCACTTCTACGACCTTTAGCGTCCATTTCACTATCTAAAACGAAGTTGCCTTGCTTTAGAAAGTTGTAGTATGAAGCGGTCATAAATGCTACACGTCCAGTGGTAGGTACTTCGTCGTCTGAAAGAGATTCAGTCAGAGTTAAGAAGTTTGTGTAAGCGTTAGTAGCGTCGGTAGCACCAGTAGCTAAGTTTTTACTGTTAGCTGTAGCTGCTGTTTCCATTGCTGCAAGTACATAAACATCAATCTCAGGAGTGATAACTTCCCGTAATTGTCTAGCAAGCCACTTGCCAGCTGCTAATACGCCTTGAGATTCGTCATTGTTCCTACGGTCGATAACTGTAGTAAATGCTCGGTCTCGGCTTAATGTTAAGGCTTGCTTGGTAGTTCCAGCGTCAGTTGGAGTACCATAGCGGTTTGAGCCTGATCGGGTGTAATCACCCATTGGTGTTGTGTCTACAGAGTAGACGTTTACGGTTGTTACACCGTCCCAGTCATAATCGGTGTTCGTACCGACTTTAGTTTTAGAAACAGTTGAAAACCGTTCTACAACTTTTGGACTGTATTTTACTGCTAGGTTTTGTGCCATGTCAGATTTCCTCTCTGGCAATCTAGCCTTGAAAGTTCCCTTAGTTTCTACAGGTCGCTAAATTCAGAGTCGAAACCGTCTTGAAAGTTATCCTTACGAGTCGGTTTGCTTGTCTTCTTTGAACCACCGGGCTTTGGAGTAGTTGCAGCTTTGGTTTTAGCCTTAGCTGTACTTTCTTTTCTTGCACCGGATTGTATTAACTTTTCAACACTAGTTGCTTGATTAACTAAGTATTGATATAAGTCGCCATTTACTTCAACGGGGTTACCTGCTTTATCGAATTTGACGTTTGATTGGTCAAATGTGTCTACTGCATTGGCTAAGAACTCCTGCACCTCTGGCGTAGGGTTTTTAAATAACTCAATGTCATTTATCGCCTTACTGTATGCCAATTTGAGGTCGGCTACATTGCCTCTGATATTCCCGTTATACGCCGCGACTTCTCGTGATCGAGCTGCTTCGTCTTCTGCGCTGTCAGCGTCTGCAATAAATGCTTCTTGCTGTCGTTGCAATTCCTCGGCCTGCACTTGTGCTTTTGCATCTTGAAGTGCTTTCTTCTCGATCTGGCGTTGTTGGTAAGCTAGTCGGGCCTTTTCTTTAGCGTCTACCTCATCTTTTGAATCTTCCGTCGATTCTTCATCTGATGTTTCGTCGCTATCGTCAGCGTCGTCCTCGCTCTCCTCGTCAGGGTTTTCGTCGTCGTCACCATCTGTTTTGGATTTTGAAACGTCTTCATCTTCCTCATCTTCGGCTTCGGCGTTAGAGTCTTCTTCTTCGTCCAGTACGATTGCGTCTTCATCGTCGCTATCGAAGTCGTCCGTAGAATCATCATCTACTATTATTGCGTCCTCATCGTCCGCACCTGTATCGTCTACAGGATTTTGGTCAGAATTATCTTCTGCCATAATCTCCTACTTTCTGCTTAATGTTGTTAGGGTAGCGATACCCATGTGTTATACCCACTACGGTTGAAGCTAGGGAACTTCGTGCTGCCTACAGGGAACCGTAAACAGCACGGAACTACCTAACGTTTCATTACAAAATGATTCGGGTGATTTGCTCCTTCACAACTTAGTTTTAATCCTCGGTCTACCCATATATGCTTTAGTGGCTCTAAACTACTTAAATCAAATTGGGTTGCTGGTTCAGTACGATATGACGGGTTATTGTAGTCACGGGTGGATCGCTCTCTAGTCTGTTCTTGTGGTTCGTCCATCACTGGCTCTCTTTCAGGGTTATCTTTATCGTGTTCTCTAGGCCATTCAGAAATTCTAGGTATTTACGTCTTGCTCTTAACTCGTCTGCTATAGCTTCGTTGCTAGGTAGTTTCTCGGCTTCAAAGTACTTAATGTCAGATACTTTGGCCTTCTCTTTAGCTATTACTTCCATGATGTGATCTTTAGCCGGTAGTAGTATTGATTTGGTAACACTTTTCTCGGCTTTAGCTTCTTTTACAGATTCAACTACTTCTGGTTTTGAGCTAATTGAGCGGCTATTTTGTCCGGTTATAAGCGCGTTGTCATTACGAACTGTGTTTATGGTGTTTTTCTTGCTCATTTCATACCTTTCACATAATTAACAATTTCACCTGGGGGTAAGCCTTGTTCCTCTGCTAGTAACATAGTTGCGGCTGTATCTTCATCAACTCCGTGTTCGTCCATGACTGCTTGTAGATTTACTTGGCTCTGAGGATCTAGATCGTCCATAGGGGAGGCTTGTGCTGCTTGAGTCTTCTTAGCTACTTCACCGGCTGCTGTTTCTGCAATAGCCATAAGTTCTTCTGGTGGTACTTCGCCGGCCTGTATTCGCATAACTATTTCTTCTGGTAATTCGCCTGATTCAATAGCTTGAGCTATAAGTGCTTGAGCTTCTTCTGGTATTTGGGGTTGTGCTTGCTGTTCGGCCATAGCTTGCTGTTCGTCTGCTGGTATATCTGTGACTATCTTGTCGTTATCTGTTAGCTTGCTAATCAATGCTGCAAACAATTCACCAGCGTTAATCTTCTTGCCACTTTGCTGTATTGCCGGTATCACTAGCTCGTTGGTCGATATTAGCTCTACTACTCTTGATAAGCCCTCTAACTGAGTAGCATCGTCTTTGGCTTTGTCTGAGTCAGGATCAACTGTAAAGTCAAAGGTAGCTCTAGCTTTATCCCATTCAATATCTAGTGCGTCTTCATTCTCAACATCTAGTCCGGCTTTAGTCAATATTTCTTTTTCTTCTGTCGATAGGTTCATTAAGTCTGAGCCGTGCATATTAGCAAAGTGAGTGTTTAACATGCTTCGTGATACAGCTTCAAAGGTCATATTCACGTTGTCTCTAAAGTCTTGGTCGTCTATTGATAGATTAGCTTGCTGGAATTTAACACCTGCTGGAGTCTTAGAGTAGTTAGGGTCGCCACTTGCTGCACCAATTGAAGTATCGCCAGTAGGTAACATCTGATTGAGAGAGGTTTTGTACATGCCAATACGTTCTGGTAGTTGGCTATATATCTGGTTGCCTAGTTCTTGTTTTTCTACTGTTGCATTGCCGGTTAGCCATAGTGCGTCTTGGGTGTATACCAATGAGTCTAAGTCTAGTCCTGATGTATCACCTTTAACTGAAATAGGGGGTCTAATACCAATCTGAGTAGCTAGAATGTCGGCTTGTCGCATGTAATCTAGTACGTTTTGAGTGCCGCCTGCCAATCTAACAATTCCAATGCCGTAAGGGTTGATGAAGTCTTGGTAGCAGTAGAGGTAGTGAATAGGCACATCGCCTGTTGGGTCTGGGTTAGTCCATTCTCGTACAGTCTTACCGGTCTTAGGTTGGAACATATAGAATGGAGCGTCTACACCTCTTTGGACACATACAACTAGCTTGATACCACCTTTTTTAACCGATTTTTCCTGTAGTTCTTTAGGTGATAGTTCGCTTTCACGTTCTTCATCATCTTCATCGCCATCTATAATTGCCTGTAGTGCTTCAACGTCCCATGTATTAAATGACTCTCGTTTTTCTGCTTCGGCTTCGTTTTTCTCTGATTTAGCCTGTTCGATTAAGTCTTCTATCTGCCCCTTGCTGTAGTAAATATCCCAGAATATGTAGTCTGAGTCGTTATCTGATACTTTGCCGGGTTCTAGTGTTACGTCTTGAGCATAGGCTACGAAAAAGTCTGAGCCAGTGTATGTACCTCTTTCACCAAATAGAGTTATTAGAGGTATACCACCATAAATACCAGCTTTTCTTACAGCGTCTTTCCACTTACGATGGAATGGGGCTACAGAGTTGGCGTTAGGTAATATCTGCTTTTCCCACTGTATGTTAGCTAGTTCGCTTACCCATTCCTCGTTGCGATCATTAGCTTCAAAACGTCCGGTTAGCTTTCGGTTGATAATTCGTTTAGGTAGCTTGAATAGTGCGGCTGCAAGTGATCCGTCGTTAGTTTCGGGTAAGTTAGGGTCTAAATCTTCCCGTAGTTCATTGTTTGCGAGTCTCTCATACTCCGGGTAGTCTTCTTTCCACTCCCGTGCGTCCTTGATAGCTGTTGTGTATAGTGATTTGAGATCGTCTTTATCTATAAGTGCCATGTAAAAAACTTTCGTTTATTACAGGCTTCGGCGTTGCGGTCTCTGTATTTGTGGTTATGTTATCTTATTAAATGATAAAGTCAAGCGTTGCGGCCTAACTTGTCTACCAGTGTTTTATACCGAACTACAACCCTCTCCGGCTCGTCGTCTTTCTTCCTAACTTCAATATGCACAATATCGCTAGGTTTCTTGAGGCCGTCTATGATGTGTTTGAGTACAGTATTATGGTCAACAGTGTGTGATTCTTCTATCTCTTGAGTAAAGCCGCTTAACTTGCCGTCATAGTACACTTCGGTTTCTATCTTCTTGCCCCATTGTAGGTCGTCATTCATCTGCACCCCTCCTTTTTATCATGGACTTTTCTACATATCTTGCATGGTTTAGTCTTCATATTGTCAACTTCAGTCGGTTATGTGTGTTACTTCGGTTATGTTTAAGTGGCACTATAGGGTTTTCGGTCTGGTATAGCTGAAAAGCACCGGCACAACTCATCACAGCGTCGTCATGCGTGTTTGCGTCGGCTTCTGGCTTATTATTGCTGTTAATGATGAAACTCTGGTGTTGGCTTATGGTTTCTTCGTCGTATATCTTTATTGATTGATTATTGAAAGCTACTAGCCAGTCGCCTAACATCTTAGGCCGTGTAGCTTGATCGGTGTTCATACCCATTTTAGATGTAGGTTTGCCGTCGTCGCCCTTAGTGTAGTAGATTGTGTAGTCGTTATTGATATTAGCGTCGTAGAGTCGTTGCATTTCACTTGAGCCGCCCATGTTACGCTCTAAACATATTGCTGGTCGCACTCCAGTCTGCTCTTTGATCCATATTAAGGCTTCTCGTATTCGTGGCGTTGCTTGAGCTGCTACACCTTTCATTTGGAACACTAGGGGTATATCTGACTGTGTTTTACTCATAAATTGTGTGAAGTTACTGTCTGCACCACCTTGAGCGCAGTCTCCGAACACTACGAAGAACTCGCCTTTGTTTAGTTTGCGGAATTGTCTAAAGCTCACGCTGCCCCCTCTTGATAATATACCTGCCCGTCAAAGAACCAAAAGCCCTCTCGATCACTCATCAGTGACTCAGGTAGCATTTGTATATTGCCGTTTAAGTTCACCATTATGTTTTTAGCTACTGCTTTTTCGTTTATCGGCTGATAGTAACCGGCGTTATAACTGCTAAAATCACCCGATCTTATGTCTATAATCATACTAACAACCCTCCTGCAAACTGTGATGTCTTCTTAGGCTTAATAGTGTTGTTCATGTAGTAAAGTAATGCGTCTGTGTCGAAATACTGCATACCACCGGCTAAAAAGGCTTCAACAGGGTACGTAGGGTACTCTCTTATGCGTTTACGGTCTTTTAGCTTCCTCGTCTTGATAAAGTGCCAGTAGCATTGATTTGTTGTAGCTGAACCGTCTTCAATGATCTTATTGTAATATTCGGGTACTTCCCAATCTTCCGGAGCTTGCTTAGTGTAGCTTGCCATTTCAAACCAACTATAGAACCTAGACTTGAAGTCGCTATCACCATTCTTGCCGGCGTACCATTCCTTTGCCATGTAGTCTGTTGTAGTGTTGCCGGTTGATTCTCTAAATATACGGCCTACTCCGTCTGCAACTTGCTGTTCTGCTGCAACTACTAGGTTTTCTGCATTGAGTACCTTAGTCATGCTGTAAAAGGCTAACTCTGACCATAATATGTTTTGCTTAGTACCACCACGACCTGAAACCTTTGCACTAGCTGTCTGTGTCTGTATGGCCGTGTCGTTGTGTGATACCAGTAACCCTGCTGAGTCTACCTTTAAGAATTGTTTGCGTAGTGCCGGCAGGTGATCTCTATCGCTTATATTAAGATAACTAAAGCCCTTACGCTTAAGTAGAAAGCTATTTAAGAATAAGTTTACTCTATCGAAGTGCGCGTCGGTCTCATCGTCTTTGTGTGAATAAATATCGCTGTTAGTTAGTGGCATTTGGCTTAATGCTGACATAATAAAATCTACTGTGAAGTCTGCTGTAACCTTTGTGCTTACACCCTCGCGCCTAGCTTTAAGTGCGTTTTCTCTGATTCCTTTGCCCTCTGGGTAATCTTCTTCTAGTTGATCGTGGTATTTATTCTGCACCTCGTTATAAACCAAAGGTATTATCTCGCCAGTAGGTGTTTGTATATTAAAATACTTCTCTGCGAACGCTCTTGTGTCTATGACTTTAGTCAAGATTGCCCCTTGAGTTTGCTGTACTCACTAATCCATAGCCCAGAAGCGTCACCATTTACATCGTAGGGTATGTGTTTGATCTTCTTGTATAACCAGCCTCTCATCCATTCAGGCACACCATCTAGCAACTCTGCTTTGGTAATATACCCTAGTTCGATGGACTCTCCCCAGTCTTTTATATGGTAATCCCTGAATGTCTTACCTATGGCTAATACTTGTAGTCCAGTTGGGATTTGGTCGCTCATACCAATAGTTATTGGCTCGTCTGGCTTGATGCCTCTACCAGACCAATCTGCCATAGCTACACGATCCTTAGCAGTTATTCGCCACCCTTTTTTGGTGGTCTTTGGAATAAAATAACGCATAGTTTGAATATCAAATCTTTCGTTCTTGGTTAGCTCTCTCAAATCAGCCTCCTAACCTTATCTTCAAGCCCCTTAGCGTTATCTGCATTATCAAACCCAAAGCCTATCTGCACCCAAAAGCCGTGATCATCGTAAGTATTGATAATGATGTCGTCTGTGTTGATTTTGGTTGTTAGTATTGCGTATGCTAGTTTTAGGCGCTTCATTTTGTCCCCTTATATTTCTTCATTGTTTCTCTCAGCTCTAAAGTACGTTTTGCCGAGTCGTTAATAGACTGATACATATAGGCAACATATTCGTCTAAAGTTCTGGTGTCTTCCCTTGTAAGCTTAGGATTCAGAATCTTAGCGTCGTGTAGCATATCTACGAACTCTTTAGCGCTAGTAATATAAAAAGGGTCTATTTCTTTGTCTTTACTCACTTCACCTCACTTTCTGTGGCCTTAATCTTACTAATCATCTTGCGAGTAGCTAAAGCACCTGAATATACCGAATCCATTTGCTCTTGCGTCTTTGCCAGCCTACCGTGACCAACAATATCGTCCGTTGCGTCTATAACTCCAAGTATTTCTTTTAAGCCCTCTGATCTGCCTTGCGCGTATGCTTCTTCAAGCTTTTTTGGCCTCATGTCTGCATATTCCTTGATTTGAATGCCAAGAGTATCAATCTGACCCCTTAGAGCGTCTGGTATGCTACCTGCTTTTGCCCTTTTAGCAAGCCCAGCAACCCTGCTACTTAGGCTCTTAGCCTCTTTGTCTAAGTCACTCATTTCACCTCGCTTTCTGTTGGTTTAACGGGGTACTCCCAACACATATAATTATGATCCCCTATAAGCTGGTTGATAGTGTCTCGGGGTTCTATCTTATTATTTAGGCCAGTTATAATAGCTTTCCTCATAAAACGTGTGTTAAGTAGTCGTTTTAATGCATTCATATTTGCCCCTCGTCGTAGGCTTCTGAATACTCTATATAGTCTTGTATCGCTTGATGATTCGAATTTTTCAGGAACTCTACTAAAGTTAATTTGCTCATTTCACCTCACTCTCTACTTCCTTAATAAACTCTTTACCCAGCTCCTCGCCCCCAAACACAACGCCAACATTGACTGTGCCACCCGAACCATTGCCATTGCCCTGAGCTTTACCTTTAAGCTTGTATGCAAGATCAAGCGCCTTAAGCTGTGACGTACTATCCGGCTGCCAGTACCAGACATGATTAGCTGTATCGCCATGTTTAAACTTCTTTGGAGTGCAACCAACAGTCTCAAGCAGTTCGGTTATCTCATCGTCAGTCATGGCTAGTGGGAATACCATGTGTCCAATGTTCTTAGTGTCTAGCAGCTTGCTATGTTTCTCTAATAAGTTGCTGTCTGGCAGGTGTTGTTCAACTAACTCTTGATAGCCCACTGATTCAGTTAGTTTCTGAGGTGTTTTCGCTGTAGCCTCTGAATATCCTGCGTCCCTCATCGCTTTAGAGACGTTTCCACCATTCTCCACTAGATTTTCTACAGCCCTTTTTTGCTTAATGCTAGGCTTACGATTTTGCTTCTTCTTAGTCTTAGCTGCTCCCATGTTCCCTCTCTGTTGGCGTTACAATAGCGTATTTAAGCATAAAGTCAATCGTTGCCGCTTTAGTCATTCTTTATCTCCTATTAGTTTATTCAGGGCTATGATCTGTCGATCTAGTAAGCTGTATCTTTCAGGAAATGCGCTCTCAACTATGGCTCTTGCGTAAGCAATGTCGGCTGCAGTTCTTTTGCGGTACTTACCTATGCTTGCGTCAAATAGTATTGCACTCATTCTTTATATCCTTCTGTTAGTTTGTTTAGGGCTTTGCGACTTCTGTCTTTTTGTATATTTCTGAAACGACAGATGCAATTCTTACTTTCGTCAGTTGGCTGGAACATACAGGTCATGCAGTAACCTTCGGAGTCGTCCCACTTTCTAACTGTGTCTGTGCCAATAACCTCATCTTCAATCAACTTCTCTATATCGGCTAGGGCTTTGTCAATGTAACTCCGTGCTATAGGGTGTTCGTCTATATCACCACCAAACTGGTCGGCTACTTCACTGCCAAAGTCTTCTAGTATTTCTTTTATGCTACTCATCTACATACTCCTTTGCTTCTTTAAATCCCATCACAACCCACAAGGGAAGGCTAGACTTAGTTCCATAATCATCCCAATAGT
>Ga0114957_1004798_pt1 | contig 11446 bp, 7 predicted proteins | sample BantaG_FD_87175 | JGI IMG/M metagenome (GOLD analysis project Ga0114957, IMG submission 87175) | Marine algal microbial communities from Bantry Bay, Ireland - BantryBay_4 metaG | ecosystem: Host-associated > Algae > Red algae > Unclassified | place: Bantry Bay, Ireland | collected 2014-11-21 | reverse complement strand
CTGACGATCTGTGCCGCCTGTTCTATATTTTTTGCGATTCTCTCCACTAGGCCTAATAAAACTCAAGGCCAATTTACAGAAGAAGAGATACGGAGCAAACAAGGAAACTTACTATACTTTGGTAATTTTCATGATATGTCACCTAGAGATTTTGAGTGGGGTATGTTGCAGATGTTAAATGATAGTGATTATTTATATGGTTCCATGATCAGAGATTTATATTACCTAGGTATCGTCATCCAGAAAAAATTTAAAAACATCAGGATCTCGTTAAATATCTTTTTAGGAGGGATGATCAGCTCATTAATACTTTATGTAATTTTTAGTATCGTATTACATCAGTAGGTCTACATAAATGTTTTAAAACATAGGCTTTCGCCAATGTGGTTCTTTGTTTCCTCTTTCTTTCTTTTCGACTAAGCATAGCGCATGGAGAAATCTTTGTACTCGGTAGCAGCAAGGTATTCCATAATAGAATCATCTACTCAACCACAAAGATTTCTCCACTACTGTCGATATGACAAGAGTAAAAACTGTTGGAACATAAAAAATCATCATGATTAAAGGACCATCTAATCCTATAAAACCCTTGGAAATACAATCTAAACCATGATTTTACGTTGATATTCCTTACTACTTCATGTTACAGAAAAGTCTGATCAACAATGAAAATCACCATTTATTCTATAAAGCAAATCAGAAAAATTTTCTTTTTAGAATAAGAATTAGAACGATCAATGCAAATTTTGATATCTAATCGGATCTGTTATCGTTTTAAGCATCTAAAGTTAACCTCTTAATTAAGAAGATATTAAAACACTTCATTATTAGTAAAGCTAATATATAAGTACATTTGCCCCTATTATTTAGCAATGCCATTCTTATAAATAATTAATTTATGGACAGTTTCAATCGAGTATCTCGCATCAGTGGAATTGCGGTCTTTTTGATCACTTTTATCGTATTTTTCTTCTCTGCGGAATCTTCTGGTAGTTTATGGGATTGTGGTGAGTTTATTCTTGCCGCTTATAAACTAGAGGTAGTACACCCTCCAGGTGCTCCTTTATTCATGCTCGTAGGACGTATGTTTACGTTTGCAGCTGAGGTATTTAGCGATAATCCAACCCATATCGCTTTTATGGTCAATGTGATGTCAGGCTTTTTTGGGGCTCTTACAGCACTTATGGTATGCTGGATTACGATGATGATGGGAAAACTTCTACTTAAAGGAAGAGAAGAAAAAACTGATACTACTGATAATCTAGTACTTGCAGGAGCAGGAGTGGTAAGTGGTTTAGCGACTGCATTTAGTACATCGATATGGTTTTCTGCAGTAGAAGGAGAAGTGTACGCAATGTCTACATTTTTTACGGCTTTTACGTTTTGGGCTGCTGTAAAATGGTATTACTTACCTGACACTAAACAGACTGATAAATGGCTCGTTTTAGCGGCTTATTCTGCAGGGCTTTCTATCGGTGTTCACTTATTAAGTATTCTGACATTTCCAGCCATCGGTTTATTATATTATTTCAAGAAAAATAAAGGAGTCAGTATACTCGGAATAGGCCTAAGCTTATTACTCGGCGTCATCGCCATCGCTTTTGTGATGAAAGGTGTAGTCGCAGGAATACCGACTGTATGGAAAAATTTCGAATTATTTATGGTTAATAGCCTAGGAGCACCTGTGCATTCTGGTCTGATCCCTACTATGATCATCGTCATAGGTCTTATAGCCGCGATGTTTATGTTTGCTCATAAAAAAGGTAACCATACTTTACAGTTATTTACTATGGCTGCAGCTATGATCGTCATAGCATTTTCTACTTTAGGAGTAGTCCCTATCCGTGCCAATGCAGATACACCTATAAACATGAATGTTCCTAGTGATGCCACTAGACTTTTACCTTACTTAAATAGAGAGCAATACGGAGAACGACCATTAGTAAAAGGTCCATTATATGATTCAGAACCAGAACGTGTAGATCGTAGTGACAGATATGGATTAGTAGGAGATCGTTACAAAGTTATAGATGAAAAATTTTCTTACGTTTATCCGTCTAGGGACCAAGTATTATTCCCGAGAGCAGGACATAGTGATCGAGCTCAGTTACATGAGTTATGGAGAAAATATTTAAATGATGGAGAAAAACCTCGAGGTAGACCGGGGATGAAATATAATCTAGGATTTCTATGGGAGTATCAGCTTAAGTATATGTATGGGCGATACTTTATGTGGAATTTTGTAGGTCGACAAAACGGAGAGCAAGGATATTTTCCATGGGATGAGAGTGATGGAAACTGGGAGTCTGGAATTTCCTTTATAGATAAGGCCAGATTGTTTGATGATAATTTACAGCCAGAATCTATGAGAGACAAGGCTAAAAATCATTACTACTTTTTGCCATTCCTGTTTGGGTTTTTAGGATTTTTCTTCCATGCCTATAAACGGCCTAAAGATTTTAGTGCATTATTAGTACTTTTCCTAATCACAGGAATCGGAATAATTATATACTCTAATCAGCCTCCTAACGAACCGAGAGAAAGAGACTATGTACTCGCAGGGTCTATCTTTACATTTTGTGTGTGGATCGGTCTCGCCGTGGTCGCCCTCTTTAGTATTTTTAGAGAATACCTTTCTAAAATACCAGGGAAAACAGCAGGAATACTGGCCACTCTGATTATCATCACCGCTCCTTTGATTATGGGCTTTGAAAATTTTGATGATCACAGTCGTAGAGGACATTATGCCACGAGAGATTACGCTAGTAACTTCTTAAATTCATTAGAAAAAGATGCCATCATTTTTACCTATGGAGATAACGATACTTATCCCGTATGGTATGCTCAGGAGGTAGAAGGAATCCGTAGAGATGTACGCGTAGTAAATCTGAGTCTCATACAGGTGGACTGGTATATCGATAAACTCAGAGCTAAGGTAAATGAATCGCCTCCGATAAAAATGACAATTACGCCTGAAGCCTATCGAGGTAAAAATAATAACCAGCTTTTCTTTTTTAATCAGGGTAAAACCAGCGGAGCAGAAGTAGAAAGACCGTTAAATATCTTTGACGAATTTAAATTTATAAACTCCAAGAAAAATGTCCTCCAGGATAATCAGGGTAACGAGCAAAATTTTACACGAAGTAAAAATCTATACATCCCTATCGATCGTAATAAGGCTATAAGTGCTGGATTAGCTTCTTCCAGTGATTCTACAATAGTAGATAGAATTCCTATACGATTTACAAAAGGGTTTATGTCTAAAGACGAACTGGCCATACTAGATCTTCTAGCCTCTAACATATATGATCGACCCATATACTTTGCCGTTACATGTAAAAACGAAAAGCTGATGAAGCTTAATGACTACATGCAACTGGAAGGATTAGGATTACGTCTAGTTCCTAACAAGAGTAAAGGCGAGCAAGAAAGTTTACTGATTTATGGATCAGGAAAAATGGATGCAGAGAAAGCTTATGATAATATCATGAACAAGTGGAAATGGGGTAATTTTGATAAGCACGATGTTTACGTAAATAGAAGTTATGCTGCTGAGGTACAAGCTATGAAAATGGTCATGATCAGAACGGCTAATACATTCCTAAGAGAGGGAAAGAAACAAAAAGCTGCAGACATCAGTAAAAAATACTTTAGTGCTTTTCCTCATTTTAATTTTCCTTATGATCCTACCGTCTATCCTTTTATAGATGTACTGATGAGTGCTGGAGAAATGGAAGAAGCAAAAAAACATATGGAAGTTCTTAGGGACGAAGTAGTAGCCCGTCTCACATTTGCAGATAGCCTTGTGGATAACGAATTTAAAAGTTTTGAGGACGAATTTAGAATCGGTCTCAGAGGTGCAAACGATATTCTAGGGGGTGTAGATCGATTAGGAGATCCTGAATTTGCAGCAGCTACTAAAGAGCTGCTCGGGAAATATGACATTCAGAAAATTAGACAACAAGGCGGACTAAAAAGATGATAAAAATTGCAATTGGTTGTGATCACGCAGGTTACGATTATAAGGAAATGCTCAAAAAAAACCTGATCAAAAAAGGATATGAGGTTATAGATCATGGAACCCATTCTACAGACTCTGTAGACTATCCTGATTTTGTACACCCCGTTTGTAAGGATGTATCCAGTGATAAAGTCCATCGTGGGGTTCTTATTTGCGGATCAGGAAACGGTGTTTCCATGGCAGCTAATAAGCATAAAAAAATTCGTGCTGCACTATGCTGGAATTCGTCGATCGCTACATTATCACGTCAGCATAATGATGCTAATGTCGTATCTATACCAGCGAGGTTTATTTCTAAAAGAATGGCCTCATTAATCGTTACTACTTTTTTAAGAACTCCTTTTGAGGGAGGTCGTCATCAGAGAAGAGTAGATAAAATTTCTAATTGCTAAACGCCTATTTATGAATTTCATAAAGCATATTTTACCTTTTTTCTTATTGGCTTTAAGCCTACCTCTGCACAGTCAGTTTATAAGTAGTATAACTTATCCAGATACGACTAAGCAGGTTTACATCAACCCTAATGATCCGAGTGTAAAAGCTGCAAATACAATTACAGCTGAAGAATTAAAAGTACTGCTTACAGAGCTCGCCTCTGACGAATATGAAGGTAGAGAAACTGGTTTCCCAGGTAATGCAAGAGCAGCTGATTTTATCTCTGATTACTATAATAAACTAGGAACAAAAAAAGTAGGCGAAAACAATGGACATAAACAAAGCGTAGCATTTACATGGAGCAGCTGGAAAGAAACCAATGTAATTATCAATCGTAAAAAGTATCGTCACCTTTGGGATTACCTAGCCTTCCCGACTAAGAATATAAGTATGCCTCCATTAATGACAGATGAGATCGTTTTTGTAGGATATGGCATCGATGATAAAAACTATAATGATTACAGAAAAGCTAAAGTAAAAAACAAAGTTATACTCATGTATGAAGGTCTCCCTAACCAAAATAAAAACTGGGCAGACGACTCGTGGACTACAGAAAAAAAACTACAAGTAGCTAAAGAAAAAGGAGCAAAGATGGTCCTCATAATCGCAAATGATATCAAAGCGATGCTTGCAGAAAATAGAAAGATATTACTAGGACCGACGATGACGCTAGGAAAAGTAGAAGAGAAGAATATGGCTACAGCCAATCATATTTTTATCTCTCCTAGTACAGCACAAGATCTCTGGGGAGAAGCGGAAGGTAAAATCATTAAGGCTAGAGATAAAGGAAGGACATCGGGTAAACCTAAAGCCGTAAAGTTCAAAACTTTTCTCTCCTTGGTCAATAATAAAAAACTCAATTCCATAGAAGGGCATAATGTACTAGGGTTTATAGAAGGCTCGGATAAAAAAGAAGAAATCGTAGTCGTGTCAGCACACTATGATCACATCGGTAAAAAAGGAGATGATGTATATAATGGAGCTGATGATAATGCATCGGGGACATCTGCGGTAATGGAAATAGCACAAGCCTTTGTACAGGCAAAAAAAGAAGGTAATGGCCCTAGACGATCCGTACTCTGTTTACATGTCACCGGCGAAGAAAAAGGTTTATTAGGTTCGGCTTATTACGCAAGTAATCCTGTTTTTCCATTAGAGAATACTGTGGTAAATGTAAATGTAGATATGATCGGAAGAGTAGATAAAAACTATACGGATAACCCTAACTATATCTATGTAATCGGTTCTGATAGACTCAGTACTACCCTACATCGGATTAATGAACAAATGAATGATAAGTATTCTCAGATTACTTTAGACTATACCTTTAATTCTGAGTCAGATCCTAATCGGAATTACTACAGGTCAGATCATTATAATTTTGCAGTAAAAGGAATACCAGCCATCTTTTATTTTAGTGGTGTCCATGAGGACTATCACATGTCTACCGATACAGCTGATAAAATCCAGTTTGATAAAATGGAAAAAATAGCGAGACTTATTTTCCATACCACATGGGAATTAGCAAACCGAGAAGACCGTATAACTGTAAATGTAAAGCCATAGAATGTATAAACTACTGAAACCGCTGTTATTTAAAATGAATGCAGAAAAGGCTCATCATTTTACTACCAGACTCTACTCATTTACAAACCGTATTCCACTTATCCGTAACATCATAAATGCTCCATTTAAATATGAGCATGCTAGTTTAGAACGAGAGGTTTTTGGGCTTAGATTTCCTAATCCCGTAGGACTAGCTGCTGGTTTTGATAAGGATGGTAAGTACTATGAGCAGATGTCTCAGCTCGGTTTTGGATTTATAGAAATAGGGACTGTGACGCCACTACCACAAGTCGGAAATCCACAACCTAGATTATTTAGACTTCCTAAAGACGAGTCCCTCATAAATAGGATGGGATTTAATAATGACGGTGTAGATGCCATGGTCAAAAGGCTAAAAAACAGAAAAAAAACTAAAGTGATTATCGGTGGTAATATCGGTAAAAACAAAACCACTCCTAACGATCGAGCTCACGAGGACTACTTGATCTGTTTCGATAAATTATATGACCACGTAGATTATTTTGTGGTTAATGTGAGTTCACCTAATACACCCGGCCTTAGAGAGTTGCAGGAAAAAAAACCACTGACTAAATTGCTATCTCTTTTAATAGATCAGCGTAAGACTAAATCTATATCTAAGCCTATCCTCTTAAAAATAGCTCCAGATCTCACTGACGGACAGCTAGATGATATTATATCGATTGTAAAAGAGACTGGTCTCGATGGTCTCATTGCTACTAATACGACCATAGATAGATCAGGACTGGCCACAGATCAGCAAATCATAGAAAACATAGGTAACGGTGGTCTCAGTGGTAAAGCGATGACCTCAAAAGCTACGGCAGTAATTAAATATCTTTCTGATCATTCTGGCGGTAGCTTTCCGATCATCGGAGTAGGCGGTATCCGATCTGCAAAAGATGCTCAGGATAAAATAGATGCAGGTGCCTCTCTGGTACAAGTCTATAGTGGTCTAGTTTACGAAGGACCGATGCTCGTAAAAAAAATCAAACAAGCCATCAAATAAGTCCTGAGGAAAATTTTCATCTAAAGTTTTTGGGTATTTTATAGGTACCCTTTTTATAATCCATTATGGAAATAAACTATTTGTAACATATGTAACACGTAGTTAATCACTGCCTAATACCTCAGTATAAAAGTCATGTACGTACTACCCTACTAATAAGACCTTTATGAGGTATAACTTACACATTATAGAAAAAGATGATGGTATCGTTTTGGTTTAGTTAGTAGTGTCGGGAAGACGAGCCCGATATATTCTATCATGCTTAAAGAAGTGGATATGTTAAAAACCAACACATTAACCAAAACAACACTCATATGTTTCAACAAGACGACGAAGGGGTGGTCAAAGATGTCCGATTTTGGACCGCTTTACTACTCATTGGTGCATTGCTCAGTTTTCTGATTTTTACATATCCTGGCTTGTGAGATAGACCACTTTAGAACCTGCCGTAAAATTTATGGCATAATAGCCAAAAGCCTCGAACTTCTACTACTAATGGGATGTTCGGGGCGATTGCTTATCCTAAGACTAAAAATCTTATAAAGCCGATTACCCTATCACATCACCTAGATCATTGCGTTACTAACTCAATAATTTACAAGCTTGAATTTCTTTTTTAGATCTCCGGACTCGACTAATACAAAATACACTCCAGTGCTATATAAATTAAAAGTCGGAAAACATGACGATGTAGTCTGATCTATGACTACTCTTCCGAGTATATCCCACACTCGAATCCTAGAAGGGTTTTGGAGATTTAAAATGTGCACTTTTCCTAATGTTAGGTTACTCGCCAGACTCCAGTTTTCTGTATCGCCAGTCGCCCATCGCTTAGGTAGCTGCTCTCTGCAGTAATCTTTTAAAATTGATGTATACAAACTATTAAATCCATTTCTCAGCCGCTGTCCCAGCTCGTAATCTGGTAATCCATCACCGGTCTCACTTGCATGGATAAGCATCTGCTTAATGATATATTGCTGAGACAAATCTTCCTCAGGAATCGGATCAAAAACAAACATAGCACTCCTATTACCAGAAGTATTATTTGCATCGATCTCCGTCCATCCATTCATGACGTCTAGATTCCCATCAAAACTAAAATGGGCTAAATCCGTAGAACTAGGATCATAACCATAGCCTCCTTTTATACGAGCACTACCATCATTCCACCGGCCTTGCAATATGCCTTCATATAATTCTATTCCTAAAAGAGGACCAGAAGTCTGTACCATATCATCCATATCAAAATGGCTATAGTATCGCAAGTCAGGAATCTCATCAGTAGTTTCTAATGGATATCTACGCAAAAGCTGACTGACCACTATGTTAGCGTTTTCTGATGATTCTATTTGCTGTGGATCATTATAACTAAAGGCTACTTGCGTAGTCGTATCAAATGCTAAAAAATCATTGCTGCTATTTCCTAGGTTGTAATGACTATGGATTCCGATATGATTTTCTTTGTATACAGCATTACGCGTGTAATGAATCTTATATTCTACAACGATGGCATCCTTTAGATCACTCATCGATCCATCTAAACAATCAAACCCATAAAGCATCACATAACCGTTTACGGCCAAATGCTCAGCGGTAAAAAATTTAAGAATTATTTTACTCGGAAATATATCTGGTAGTACAGATTTTATATTGGGGAATTCTCCTAGTTGTGGTTCGTAAATGTCATTACGATTTAAATCATAAAACGGAGGACTAAATGGTTTAGGAATGCCGCCGTAATTAGAATAGTCTTCCTCGATCCATATCGCTGGCCAGTTATATATAGAAGGGATAGGGAAATCTATCTGACCATTATCATTATAGTCCGCGATATGCGATCTTATTTCTTCTGCTGTAACGATATAGACATCCGATAAAAAATCAGAGGTCGAGGTAAGATGATCGTATTCCCTTATACCAGAAGTAAATCCAGACTGATTACTTAGAGGATCCAGATGGCTTACAGAGAAGAAGTTTTGTTCTGGATCATAATAAGCCGAGCTAAATCCAGTACCATTTATTAGAGTAGCGTCCTCAGATATTTTTTTTAACCCAGAACCATTTTCATTATAAAAGACACCTCCATCATCACGTATAGAAAACTCAAAATCATTAATCTGATGAGTCGTATACATCTGAGCAGAAAGTACATTCGCTGTAAAGCAAAAAATAAAACATAATCTTAGAGACATAATTATAATACGTCCGAGTAAAGTAAAACCCCCACAGCAAGATCGTAATAATGCGTTTAAAAAATCTACTTTACTACCTTAAGACTGAGATCCAGACTACCAGCACTATGCGTCAGTGCTCCTGAAGAAATATAGTTTACACCGCTTTTTGCTATATGTCTAACCGTTTTAAGCGTGACTCCGCCAGATGCCTCTGTCTGGAATCGACCATCTATAGTCTCCACAGCTTCCTTTAAAATCGGAAGGTCAAAATTATCTAACATGATCCTAGTAACATTTCCCACTTCTAGAACTTCGTGTAGCTCTACCAGATTTCTTACCTCGACCGTGATACTTAGATCTTTGTTATTTTCTTTTAGATAATCATTTGCTCGAGTGATCGCATTAGTAATACCACCAGCAGCATCCACGTGATTATCTTTTATCATTATCCAGTCGTATAGACCATATCTATAATTTTCGCAACCGCCGATTTTTACCGACCATTTTTCTAAAAACCGTAATAATGGCGTCGTCTTACGAGTGTCTAGAATCTTTACATCATAGCCTTCCACTTCCGTTGCAAAACGATTACTGAGCGTAGCTATCCCTGACATCCTTTGCATAGTATTAAGGACCAGTCGCTCGGCTTGTAATAATGCCCTCGTGTTACAAGTCACATAAAAAGCGATGTCTCTAGGTTTTATAACAGAGCCATCAGAGATGATTTCCTCAAACTCATAAGTAGGATCTACTCTCTCAAAAATCATTTTGGCCAGTTCTACTCCAGCGATTACACCTACATCTTTTACCAGTAATTTTGCCTTATCACTTTTATCCGCTGGGATGGTAGATAAGGAAGTATGATCGCCATCTCTTACATCCTCATATAAGGCAGCGTCTATAAATTTATCTATCTGTTCTCTGTCTAATCCTTGCATAGTCATTTTAAATTTTTCCGATGTGGCAGCAAGATATTAGAATCTAATTTCTAAAACAATTTTTTTGCCAGATAAGGGTTTGAATCTAGTAATTTTACACTTCTAGAAAAGTTGACTATATGAAGTATTGGCCAGTGATTATTCTTTTGGGTTTGTTTTCTTGTACCTCTGAGCAGGAGGAGGATATCCCTGATGTATCTCATATCGAGGTGGATTATGAGCTCGTGCGTTTTGAGCGAGAAATGTTAGAAGGTACAGTGACAGAGTTGACAGATAAGTATCCGGCTTTCGCCAATAATTTTTTTAAATATGTAATACCTGTTTACAGAGATCAGGATTACGAGCAGGCTTTCGCCAATATTAAAACAGCTCCAGAATTTAAGTACTTGATAGATACGATGGATGTAGTTTTTAATGATTTTGGGAAAACTGATAGCGAATTTAAAGACGCCTTTAGATATGTAAAACACTATTTTCCAGAAATCGATATTCCTGATATTTATACCTTTGTATCAGGTTTTGCACATCAGCAATTTCTATTTTCTGTAGATAGTACTGAGCACGGAATCGGAATCGGCCTAGACATGTTCCTAGGTAATGATTTTAATTACGGTATTATCGCTCCAGAAAACCCAGCATTCTCCGATTACCTTGCTCGTACATTTAATAAAGATCATATCGTACGGAAATCGATCCACTCTATCCTAGATGATTACATTCCTAATCCTAAACAATTAAGAATGATAGATCAGATGATCTACAATGGCAAAACCTTATACCTATTAAATAAAATGCTGCCACTAGTCTCAGATACGATCATCATGGAATACAGTAAAAAACAATGGGACTGGGCTCAAGAAAACGAAATCGAAATGTGGGCTTTTTTCTTAAAGGAGAATTTATTTTATGAGACCAATACACAAAAAATAAATAAATACATTAGTGCAAGCCCACACGCCCCAGGAATGCCTCCCTCTGCTCCTGGCCGTACTGCAAATTTTATAGGATGGAAAATCATAGATGCCTATATGCGTAAATTTCCAAAGACCAGTTTACAAGAACTAGTAGAGATAAATGATGCTCAGGAACTGCTACAGAAATCTAGATATAAACCCAGAAAGTAGATTAAAGTAGACTACATACGATCAAACAAAGCCCTCATTTTTTATGTAGTAAAGTAGTGGGTTAAAGAAGCGAACAAAAGGAAAAATCATTAAAAAAACAAAATTCTTAAAATGAATCTTAGAAAACTTCAGTTTGCTATTTTCTTATTAGTCCCTGTTAT
>Ga0114957_1004793_pt1 | contig 11461 bp, 6 predicted proteins | sample BantaG_FD_87175 | JGI IMG/M metagenome (GOLD analysis project Ga0114957, IMG submission 87175) | Marine algal microbial communities from Bantry Bay, Ireland - BantryBay_4 metaG | ecosystem: Host-associated > Algae > Red algae > Unclassified | place: Bantry Bay, Ireland | collected 2014-11-21 | reverse complement strand
TGCAATTTTATCATAAAGCGAATCAATGTCAATGCAGTTCCAACCTTTTGCTTCGTTAAATTTTTGAACAACCGCTTTTCTAATGGTTTCACGACACATATACATTGTGATAAAACCTGGTGTGAAGAATGAACCATCTTTATAACCATTTATTTTTTCGAAAATTAATCCAAGAACAGAAGCGTTAATTAAGGTCTTATTGTCTTCTTGAATTGCTTCTGAACCTTCACTACTAAAGTCATAAGCATTTAAAAATTCAAATAAATATTCTAGCGCATTTAAACTCCCTGTTCTTTTTTTTCCGTTTTCGCTTTTTAAAACAGTAGAAGAATAAATAGGAATGGTTTTATCATCACGTAAATTGCTAATAAATAAAGTTCCATGTTCAATTTTTGTTGGTTCAAAAAGCGAACTATTTAAATAAGGAACTTTGGCAAAAAGTTCTTTTACATCTTCGTTTCTTTCAGATTGTTTTTTAGCTAGAACTTGAAAGAAAAGACTGTTTAAATCATCATAATTTTGAATTTTATCAATGCTCAAAAATTCATAGGATTTATCTCCTTTATGATAGGTTTTTAGTTGAGCTTCTAACAGTTTAAGAAATAGAATTCTATTTATCCAAGTAATACTTAATTCAAGACCAACATTGAATAAACGTTCTTCTTGCGTTGCACCAAAATGACTGGGTTTGTCAAGTCTGTTTATCTTGTCTAAACTGTCTAATTGGATTATAGTATTTTCAAGGAATGAACCTGTGTTTCGTTCTCCTTTTTTGTTTCTTTCAATTAATTTTTTACTTCCTTTTTTAGTTTCAGACAATCCAATTATGTGCAATAATTCGCCATAAAACCTTTTGTCAAGACTATTGCTATCGTTTGCAAAAGGTAACTTTAATAAATGCTCTGGTGAGAGTAATTTAAAAAGCGCAATAAGTTTGTTGTCGTCTTTTGGATTATCATTCCGAAGTGGTTTTTCGTATTCTCGAATATCAAAAAACGTAAATTCAATATCTTGTTTTAAATTGTTGATAAAAGGTTTTGCAATTTCATTGTAGAAAAAATCGGTTGTTTTTCCTACTAATCTTCCATTTTCAAGATCGTTGAATTGTTTAACCAATCCTTTGTTTTGAGCAAATTGCTTCTCAAATACATTGGAATCAAATATGAACCATTCGTTTATATTTGTGACAACCAAATGTTTTATTACGAGATTCTTATGAGTTATTCGTTCTCTTAAATAGTAAAGAACTAACTCTTGAAATGCTTTGACATTTATTTTAGTCTTTGTCAGCATTTCCGCTTTGTTGGTTGGCTTTTTTGCCTCAATGATTACTCCAACAGAACTTTTTGCTTTATTTCCGTTATGTATTACAAGGTCATTTCTTCCTTTAGTGTTTATAAAATGATTTGGCTCGTAGTAAGTTTTCTTTAAAAAGTCAGAAATTAAATTCTTATGAAATTCTTCTGATTCAATATCATTTGTTCGGTCAAGTAACTGAATCAAATTTGTCTTGAAACTTTCAATTTCCGTTCTGTTTGGTTTTATTTTTAAAAAAGCCTTATTGATTGCCTTTCGTGGTTTCAAGATTTCCATTTAAAGTATTTTTTTAAGTTTTTAAAGTTAATTCTTTACTCTCAATATCATTCAGTGCGACTGATTGAAGTGTCGCGGCAATAGTTGTAGCTCCGCATCTTTTCTGGAGATGCCATCCCGTTCCATGATTGTCTCTACTTCCTCTTCAAACACATCATTGGAGCGTTTTAGGAATAGCAAGCCGAAGATGTAGATCTTAAAATCCGATGAGTCGATGCTTCCCCTCATTATATTGGCTGAATCCCATAACCAGCTTTCAAGTGTTTCTAATCCTAATTTTTTCTCTGCCATTTATTCTTCTTAGTGCTTGTTCTTTAATCTTTTTATTCTCATTTTCCCGCAAACGCACTCTTTTTGGAGCTTGACCTATTAAAGATAGTATAAAGAAGTGAGTACACCGTAAATTAAGCACCTACTCTTTTGGAGCCTTTACAATATAAATTGTCGCTCTAGCTTTCCCCATCTTTTTTAATAATCCTTCAGTAACTAAATATTTTACATCCTTTTTTAATGTATATGATGTATAATTGATCAAATTATCAATTATATCCTTAATTTTGACTGGTTCATTGTTTATGATAAATTCCATTATTTCCTTCTGTCTATTATTTAAATAACTTTTTTTATCTTTAATATCAGCATATCTGGTTTCTAATTTCACTATTGCCAACTCTAAGACTCCTAAAAAAAAGAGAATCCATTTGTTTATTTTTTCTTTTCCACTTCCTCGGTCTTTTTGACCTGTCATTAATGCATTATAATATTCTTTCTTTCTTTTTTCAATCTCTATTTCCATTGATGCATACTGCATGAAGTCATATCCATTTCTTAATAGTAATAATGTTGTTAATAATCTTGATAAGCTACCATTTCCATCTTGATATGGATGTATCGAAAGAAATTCATATACAAATGTCCCTATTATGATTAATGGATGAATCTCTTCCTTTTGAAAACTATTGTTTGTCCAATCAAACAATCCTCTCATTTCCTCTTTTACCAAATATGGTTCAGTTGTTTTAAATATAACCTTTTGATGACCTCCTGGATAATTAGCAACTACTTTGTTTGGAAGCTTTTTAAAATAACCTCTATGATTTTCATCTTTAATACTTGACTGTAATAGCAATTTATGTAATTGATGAATATGATTTTCTCGCAAGTCAACATCTTCATATGATTCCAATATTAAATTCAATACTTCATAATATCCAAAAACTTATTGTTCTTCTCTTGTTTTAAAAGAGGTAATTCTTATGGATTTAAGCAAATCTTTTACTTCTTCATCTGTGAGGGTTGAGCCTTCTATTCGTGTTGAAGAGCCTATACTTTCTATTGTTGCGATCTCTTTTAGTTCTTTTAAATAGATGGATTCTTTTTCTTCTAATCCGATCCATTTACCTTTAAATGAATCTATAAAGCCAATCTTCTTTATTATTTCCTGATTGGTTTTAAAATCAAATGCTAATTTTGATTCCATAAATTGATTTATTTGATTAGTATTCAATAATTACCCAATTATAAGCAAATGAATCGAATTATTCGATTTTTATTCGATTTTTATTCGGTTCTTTCTGATTGAAGGCAACATTAAGGAACAGCGCTATCCGTTTGGAAATCCATTTCATCTGCGTTATAAAATAGAATGTGGATGATGCAGATGTTAGCAACGCGGATTTTTAAACAAATGGTACATAAGGGCATTGGGGGGCAATGAACAAGGAGAGATCCCGCATCAAGTGCGGGATGACGGATTCTGCAAGTGTGAGACGGACCTCGCATCAAGTGCGGGATGACGTAATGCCAATTATTTCAACAGCTCCAATGCCTTGAGAATCACTGGATCATTCATATCTATAATGTCTTGTAATGTGTTTTGAATTTTGACTTCAACTGGCACGCCTTTGCCTTCGTAGTTTTCACCATCAGGAGTGAAATAGCGTTGGTTGGACATATTTAGTACCCAGCCGTTTGGAAGTGTTTTTTCGAATACATCTGAGAAACTTCCGTTTGAATTGTCTCCTATTATTTTTACATTTGGCAATTGTTTTGACGCTAGTGCAAAAACATCTGCTGCGCTTACTGATCTATCGTTTGTTAATACGATGACTGGTTTGTCAAATTGGAATTTTCCTTCTGGTTTAATGAAGTGTTTTTCAGGCTCTGAATATTCGTCATCTTTGATTTTTGTTTGTTTGTAATGGCCATATACTTTCTCTTTTGTGAGTTTGCCAGCAACGCCATAAGATACGCTATCGTAGCCTCCCGAATTCGATCTTATGTCTACAATCAGTCCTTTTTTTCCTTGAAATGTTTCAAAAATTTCATCCATCATTTTATTAAAATCTTCTTCCTCTGTTATCACATTTGAGTAGCAAGATACAAATCTTAAATAGCCAAAATCGTCTGAGGTAGTGTAATGAAACCAAGGTCTATTTTCGACTATCCACCCTTTTGTTTGTACTGGTGCAAAACCAGCTTGAACCAAAGTGGTGTCCATCATTTTCATATAATAATTCAACATTTCCAAATCAGATTCTATCTCGAATTTTTCTTTTGCTTCTTTTAACACTTCTCTTATGTAAGATGGTCTTGCAGCATCAAAATGTGCTCCGCTTGGTATTCTTATATCTGTGTGTGCATCGTTAAAATCTTTTAGGGTTTCGCACATTATGGCATACAATTCTTCGTTGGTTGTATTGGCATTTACTTTGGGGCGATGTGTTTTATAACGCTTTTTCCAGTCAATATTTTTCAAATCAAAAAAGCAGTAATTGGCATCAAATAAGTACCAAAAAGCTTCGTAGTTTTTTTCTGGCTCACTGAGTTTTTCGAATCCTTGAAAAGCTTTGTTTTGCTCTACCATTTGTTTTGCGTAAAAGCTAGTAGGGTCTAAATCAAAGGCTTTTTGATAATATTTAGCAGACTTTTCATATTTACCCGCCAACATATAGGCTTCCCCTAAACTGTCAAAAGTATTGGCAGATTCGGGATAAAGACGTGTATTAATGGTGAAAACGCCTATGGCTTTCTCCACATTTCCATATTGGATCATCTTATACCCTATATCGTTTAATCCATCCTCTTGAATAACTGGGCTTTCTGGGTTGGAATTTTTAATGGCGAGGTATTCTTGCACAGATTTTTCAAAATCTGGATTGTTTTCATAGTCTATTTGGGCTGTTAATCCCAATTGAAATAGAACTAGCACGCTGCATAGTGCTCTAAACATTAACTTCATCATATCAAAATTGTTTTTCATATTGGCAATGTCTTACAAAACTAGTTCGCTTTCTAAAAGAATGCAAGAATTTAGTAGACAATATAAAAAAGCCATAAAAAAAGGGCTGCTCAAAAAAAGTTGAACAGCCCTTAAAACTACTAAAAATATTTTACCTTCGAAGTTCGAAGTACCCTGATTTATGTAGAGAGTTATTTTCTCCTTTAAAGTGAAGGATGTAGTAATATACTCCTTCAGGAACATCTGTATTGTATGCTTTTCCATCCCAACTCATCATTTCATCCCAGTTGTCTTCTCTAAGCACTATGTTTCCGCTAGCATCGAATATTCTTACTGTTAAATTATCAAACCTTGTTGCAAAGTCTGTATTTTGAATATAGAAATAATCATTGATTCCATCTCCATTTGGAGAAATTGCTTCAGGAACAAAAAACTCTAATTCTCCTTGTTTTACATTTATTCTAATTTCACCTGTTTCACAAACTGAACAAGCACAAAGCATATATCCAATTACTACTTCTCCTGTAAAACCAGTTTCAGGAATGTAGTTGATTTTGCGATCATTAGAAATGGTTGCCACACCTGACTTAGGTGTTTGTGTTATGATTAAATTTAATGGACAGAAATCAGAACCACTACTTTCTACTCTTACATCAAAAGAAGCTTGTTCTGTGTCAAAAATATCTTCATCAAAGTCAACGGTTTCGATTGTAGCTTCAGAGCTTAAAACCTCTCTTGGATTTTCTGCTTGCTCCACATTAATCATCACTTTTGTCAATGGCAATTGACAATCACAAGGATTTTCTTGTACTTGTGTATAATACAATTCGTCTAAACCTGAGAAACCAGGATTTGGATTGTATATAATTTTATTTCCAATCACAGAAACAGAACCATTTTGAGGAGCTTTAATAAAGTCTATCTGATATTTCATTTCATCATTATCAATTACAGCAATTGCAACAGGCTCACCATCACTAAATGCCATATCTGAAGTACCACCTTTTAGTTTAGGACACACTTCAATGTATTGTTTGTGAGATTCTAACAGGTCTCCATCTTTGTTTATAACAACAACTGAATATGAACCAGAAACTTTTACATCACATTCTACTCCTTTTGCTCCTAGAATAGCCTCACCATCTCTTAACCAAGAGTATGATTCATACGCTTCTTGCTCAAGCAATGTTAAAGATACATTTTGATCGCAAATATTGATAATGTTGTTAACAGTGAAGGTTGGGTTTGTACAACATCTATTAGCAATTTCTGGATCGCCAGATTCTGTGCAATCAACAACTGTTACTGTTTTTGTTTCTATACAAAATGGTTCAAATAACCTTTCTACTTGAATTGTATAAGTTCCAGTAGGAACATTTTTAAATATAGCTGGCACATCATCCGTTGAATTTTTAGCATATATTTCTCCATCTTCTTTAAAGATGGTATGGAAAAATATTACTCCAGGATCTCCATTGTAAATAATAATGTCTCCCATTTCATCTCCACATTCATCACCGTCAAGCAATACATTACCAATACAAGGACCTAATAATTCTGTACAAAACTCAACCTCAATTGACCCTGGCACTTCTGTACAACATCCATTTTCATCACAAATAGTATATTCAAAATCAGCAGTTCCAACAAATCCATTTTCCACATTGAAAACAATTTGATTTCCTTCTACGACTAATTTACCCGCAGAGGCTGGACTTATTCTACCAAACTCCAATGAGCTTTCATCAATTCCTGAATCATTTGCCAATACATCCATAGCAAGACTAAAGCTTCCACATGATAAAGTATATGAATCACTTGTTGTATTTCCACTAAATGCTCCATTGTCTGCAATTGTAAATATAACAGAGCCTTCACAACCTTCTGAAATTACCAACTGGTAAGAGCCAGGTTCAAGGTTTGAAAAATCAACAAGTGCACCATTTGTATAATTTATTCTAATAACTTCACCATTTTCATCAATGACTTCATAGAAATGTCCTACTCCAGGATTTGGAGATTTGATTAAGATCATACCATCTTTATTCTCGCAAGTATTTGCAGGAAGCGTCTCAAAATCAATAGTGCAATTTCCATCTACAACTGGTGGATCAACTGGTTCTCCTGTATCTTCTGTATCACAAATTCCATCTTCGTCTTCATCTTGGAATTCTCCTCTACAAATACAGTTTGCATCAAAAGAATCATTGATTGTGCAATCATCGCCATCATCACAAGGATCATTTAAAAAACAATCTCCGTTTGTTTCATCAAGGACATTACAAATACCATCTCTGTCTGCATCGAAGAAAATTCCAGCACAATTGCAATCAGCATCGTATCTATCTATCAAAGTACAAACATCACCATCATCACAGAATCCACCTGGATCACAATTATCTTCGTCATCCTGAGCATCACAAATTCCATCTAAGTCAGTGTCTAAGAATTGTCCTACGCAGTTACATTCTGAATCAAATGCATCATTGATGGTACATTCATCGCCATCATTACAGCTTCCACCTATGTTACAATTTCCATCTGTTTGATCATTCGCATCACAGATACCATCGCTATCTGAATCTTTATAATTTCCTATACAATTACAATTTGCATCAAAGGTATCATCTATTGTGCATTCATCTCCGTCATTACAGCTTCCACCTACGTTACAAGCAGGATCAACTTCATTTGCATCACAAATACCATCATTATCTGAATCTTGAATTTCGCCTACACAATTACAGTTTGAATTAAAGACATCATTTTCTGTGCATTCATCTCCATCATTACAGCTTCCACCTATATTACAATTTCCATCTGATTCATCGTTCGCATCACAAACACCATCTCCGTCTGAATCTTGAAAAACTCCTACACAGTCACAGTTTGAATTAAAGACATCATTCTCCGTGCATTCATCTCCATCATTACAGCTTCCACCAATATTACAAGAAGGATCAATTTCATTTACATCACAAATACCGTCGCCGTCTGAATCTTGGAATTCGCCTTCACAGTTACAGTTTGAATTAAAGGTATCATTGATTGTACAAGCATCGCCATCATTACAGCTTCCGCCTATATTACAGTTTCCATCTGTTTGATCGTTCGCATCACATATGCCATCGCCGTCTGAATCTTGAAATACACCTACGCAATGACAGTTTGAATCAAACTGGTCGTTAATCGTACAAACATCACCATCTGAACAGCTTCCACCTACATTACAGTTTCCGTCTGTTGGATCATTTGCATCACATATTCCGTCACTGTCTGAGTCTTGGAATTGACCTACACAGTTACAGTTTTCATCAAACTGATCATTTACCGTGCAATCATCACCATCGGTACAATTTCCACCGATTGTACAAGTTCCATTTGTATCATCCTCTGAGTTACAAATTCCATCACCATCAGAATCCTGGAATACCCCTTCACACTCACAGCTAGAGTTATATCTATCATTTATCGTACAATCATCACCATCATTACAGCTTGCATTAAAAGAGCAGTCTCCATCCGTACTATCATTTACATCACAAATTCCATCCTCATCAGTATCTATAAATATACCTATACAATTACAATTTGCATCGAAGCGATCATTGGTTGTGCATTCATTTCCATCATTACAAATTCCGTTTAATGAACAATCACCATCTGTATTATCATTGGAATCACAAATACCATCGTTATCAGAGTCTAGGAGCGTTCCCGTGCAATCACAATTTGCATCAAAACGATCATTTACCGTGCAAACATTTCCATCATTACAATCTCCATTTAATGTACAGTTACCATTTTTATTATCTTCTAAATCACAAATTCCATCATTATCTGAATCCAACAAAGTACCAATACAATTACAGTTTGAATCAAAACGATCATTAGTCGTACAAGAATTTCCATCACTACAATTTCCATTTATCGTACAATTTCCATTTGTAAGATCTTCAGCATCACAAATTCCATCATTATCTGAATCTTGATAAGTTCCACTGCAATTACAGTTAACATCATACTCATCGTTTGTTGTACAGTCATCACCATCGTTACAAGAACCATCTAGGTTACAGTTTCCATTAGTAGAATCTAAACCATCACAAAGACCATCATTGTCTGAATCTTGAAATGTTCCAGTACAGTTACAGTTGGCATCGTATGTATCATTCGTTGTACAAGAATCGCCATCATTACAACTTCCATTCACTGTACAATTTCCATTTGAATCATCTTCTGCATCGCAAATTCCGTCGTTATCTGAATCTTGAAAATTTCCAACACAATCACAATCTGAATCAAATCTATCATTGATAGTACAAGGATTATTGTCATTACAATTACTACCAATATTACAATCTATAACTCCATTATCGCCATCAGCAAGAGCATAAGTACAATCTTTTACTCCGATTAAGTCATTTGTATTTCCTACAACAACTGTTACTTTTATTTGCGCAGTTTCGCCACTTACAGAACTGTTGATTGAATACAAAAACTCATCTGAGCCTTCGAAAGAAGAAGGTGGTGTATAAGTTACCACACCATTATCCAAACCCAATGAACCATTAACTGGAGCCAAAATTATGTTAAGAGAATTAGTAGAGACATTTCTATCATTGTTTAAAACCGTTAAGCGATTTCCAGAAGAACCTCTTGCAACGGTAAAAACATCATCACAAGCAAAAAAGTCATTACCATCTCCGATAACAACTCTTGATTCAACTTGTCTACATTCAGTGGGATCGTTATTTGCACAAACTTGGTAAGTATAACTATCCACTACATCTTTTTCAAATCCTGGATTTGGTGTATAGATTATTTGTCCAGAATTTGTTCTTGCAGCCGTTCCAAATTGAGGTTGGAACAAAATTTCTAAAGATGCTGGATTTGCATTAACATCATTTGTAGAGCCAGCCATGACGACATTGTCTACCATTGTTAATTCTATCGTATTATTTGCCCAAATGCCAGCAATCGACACTATCAACAGTACAATAGAAAGTAATAATTTTTTCATATAGATTTTATTTAGTTTTTGTTTTTAGTTTTTTAGTTTTTATAATATTCGTTTGCAAGCATATAATTGCATTAAAATAGCATGGACCACAGCAGTATAAATATGCTATAGAAATTACCATAAATTTATTATTTGGTGGTCTATAAAAAATTAAAGAATAGCTTACTGATTTGCATAAATCAGCCATTTAGCCTTTAACTATTACAGATATAAATCTAATAGAGCGAATCTAAAGAAAAGAAGTTAGTTGTAGATATGAATTTCAGTTACCTGAGATTGGTAAATGATGTGATAAAGATAGATATTTGATTATGTATTCTAGCTACAAAGAAAACATTATTTGAATATACAAAAATTGAAATCTTATAAGACCAAAGACAATTTTAAAGATAACAGTTATTACACTAAAAAACTCTATAATAAGGCTGTATATTCTTATCATTTAAAGCTATTAATGAATTAGTAAAAATAATGATTAGAACAAAAAACTCAAAACAAACATTATGTATATTTTATTGCTAACTAATAACTTAGAATTCCTAAAAATTACGATTTCAGCATCAATTATTAATTCAAAAAATAAACAAAATGTCTGATATATGACACTCTAAATTCACGCATTTGCGAATAGTCCCAATTATTTTTATTTGTATTTTATAAATATATTGAATGCTTGATATATAAATATTAATTTTTCATATTAACATAAAAAAAATAAATAATTTATAACTCCAACTTTTATACAAACCATCCAAAATGAACAAAGAACTCTTTGATGCGGAAATTATTAATACTTTGAATAAAATTTTAGTGGATGAAAATATACACGAATACAAATTTTCATCCACTATAAATGAAGCAAGATAGATTAGTTCCAAAAATGGAACATGCCCAATGGAGAACCAAGTAATATTGTATCATTTATTTATCATCTATCCCTGTAATTTTTTATGTGATCCATCACAAAAACCAGGATTGGCAGTTTGTTTACATGTACACATATAAGCCGTTTTTGTTTCTTCTGCCTTAAATACTAGTGGCTTGAATGAAGAACCTCTATGCGACCCGTCACAAAATGGTTGCTTAATGGATTCTCCGCAAGTACACCATGCATTAGTTTCTCCTTCTACTAAATCTACTGGAATTGGTGCTTTTCCAGCTATTTTTGGTTGATCCATTTTCTTTTGTTTTAATGATATTTTATAATAAATTTGTTTAACACACCTTTTAGCTTTTAGCTTTTGGCTTTTGGCTTTTGGCTCTTAGCTTTTGGCTTTTGGCTCTTAGCTTTTGGCTTTTAGCTTTTGGCTTTTGGCTTTTAGCTTTTGGCTTTTAGCTTTTGGCTTTTAGCTTTTGGCTTTTGGCTTTTAGCTTTTGGCTTTTGGATTTTAGCTTTTAGCTTTTGACCAACAACCAAAGACCAACAGCCAAAGACCAACAGCCAAAGGCCAACAGCCAAAGACCAACAACCAAAGGCCAACAACCAAAGGCCAACAGCCAAAATAGGTCAATATTTAATTTATTTAGCTTTTGGCTTTTGGCTTTTAGCTTTTAGCTTTTGGCTTTAGTTATGCCCAATATTACTTGACAAAGATTGAGTTTAT
>Ga0114957_1004789_pt1 | contig 11469 bp, 6 predicted proteins | sample BantaG_FD_87175 | JGI IMG/M metagenome (GOLD analysis project Ga0114957, IMG submission 87175) | Marine algal microbial communities from Bantry Bay, Ireland - BantryBay_4 metaG | ecosystem: Host-associated > Algae > Red algae > Unclassified | place: Bantry Bay, Ireland | collected 2014-11-21 | reverse complement strand
GTCAGTTGCAAATAAAGTTAAGTCAAATTTTGATACTTTTAAATCAATCGTTTCTTCTTCGATAGTTAATCCGAGGTCTAAATTGGAAGATGTATTTGTATTGTTATAAACAAACATCGCTTGGAACAAAGGGTTGGCACTTCCATGTCGTTCAGGTTTTAATTGTCGAACCAATTCATCAAAAGGAACATTTTTATGTTCCAATGCTTTCATCGTAATTGCCTTGACTTGTTGGATAAAATCGTTGAAAGAAATGTCTGATTCTATCTTACTTCTTAGCACTAAAGTTTCATTGAAAAATCCAATCAGGTTTTCCAATTCTATTTTATCTCGATTACTAAATGGACTTCCGATGAGAATATCTGCTTGGTGAGTATAGCGAAACAGTAAGGTTTTAAAAGCTGCCAACAAAACTACATAACGAGTAGTATCATGTTGTTTGGCTAAGGCTTGGATTTTTTTGGAAAGTTCAACGGGTAACTTTTTGGAAATAATTGCTCCGTTGAAAGTAGCCTTTTTCGGTCTTGTTTTATCAGTTGGAAGTTCGAGCAATGGCAGTTCGCCTGAGAGTTCTTGCAGCCAATAATTAAGATGTTGCTCATTGCTTATTTGCTTATTTTTCCAAAAAGCATAATCAGAATATTGGAGCGGAATTTTGATAGCTGTTTGAACTTCCGCTGTTTTATTTTTTTTATAAAAATCAAAAACGACTTGCTGCAAAATTAATAAAGAAGATCGATCACCAATAATATGATGAATAGACAAAACCATCCAATGTTCTTTTTCCGAAATTTTTATCAAACCAATCCTCAATAATTGATCGTTGGTGAGGTCAAAAGTTTTATTGGCAAATGATTGTACCGCTTGGTGAGCAGTTGATGTTATATTTGTAATATCATTGTTAAGAATTTCAATTTTCTCCATAGAAAAATCTAAAGTCGAATGAATTTTTAATTCAACGCCTTCCCCCGTTTCTATAAAGTTAGTTCTGAATATTTCGTGTTGGTCAATTAAGTTTTGAAAACTTTGGGAGAGTAAATCAAGGTCTAAATCTCCTTTGATTTTATATAAATGTGCATATTGATAAAATGGATTATTGGGATATAATTTTTGCAAAAGCCATAAACGTTGTTGACCACTTGTGGGTGCGACAGTTACATTTGCAGGTCGAGGATTGATTTTATGAATGGGAGCAGCTTCTTTTTTTCGCTTGCGCCATTGGTCGAGAACGGAAGATTTTTTGGGGATGTTTTTTTTTTCTAAAGACATATTTATTTATGAATGATGAATTTTAAATTTTGAATGTGTAGAAAAACATGTGTTCATTAGTGATTACTATAAATGGTTTTGTATTGCGAATTTTCAACTTAGTAGAATACAAGTTTTTCGGCACATTCAAAATTCAAAATTCGTCATTCAAAATTCATTATCCCAACACCGCATCATACGCCTTCCAAAAATAACCACCCCAAGCTAACTCAATATCAAATACTCTTTCGACCACCCAATACAAAGAAATTAAGATCAAAACCATTGAACCATATTTGATGATCGGTGGATAGATTTTTTGTTTTCGAAGTAAAAATAAAAATGGAAAAATCATACAGATAATTAAAACTTGTCCTAGTTCCACTCCAACGTTAAATCCTAAAAGTGATAGAATCATATAATCTCCACTCAGTCCTTTTTCGCCAAGAACACTTGCAAATCCAAATCCATGAAACAACCCAAATCCAAAAGCAATCACCCATTCCTTTTGTCTGAAAATAGGTGTAATATTATGTAGAGCCGCTAAAGCAATCGAGAAGGCAATAATAGATTCTACAATTCTCGAGGGCAAATTAATGATATTCAAGGAGGCCAACGCCAAGGTAATCGAATGAGCAATTGTAAAAAAAGTGATGATTTTGATGATATAAAAAAACGCATCTTTAAAACTATCAACTGGAATCCAAGTACGATTATCTGAGTCCAAAACATTTTCTGTTTCTCTTCTTCGCACAACTGCTGGCAAAATCAAAGCGACAATAAATAGAATATGATCCAAGCCTATCCAGATATGCCAAACGCCTAATTTTACTAATGCCACAAAACCTTTCCACAAAGAAACATCTTTAAGGGAAAGCGGTTGTTGCGTATTTTCTCCACTATAGATATTTGAAATTAAGGCTTCATTATCCACGATCCCAGCTTTCCAATTATATTCAACAATCAAGACACCTCTATGAATCGGATCTTTGTCAAATAAAACATTATAAAAAATATCTATTTCGTCTGGAACTTTAGATACGCCATCTAATTCAAAATGGAAACGCACATAGTCATCCGTTTCTTCCAAAGTCAAAATTGTGGGTTCTACAAATCGAACACTATAAGTTTCACCGCCTCCCTTAAAGGAAGAGCGACTGATTAAATAATTATTTATTTTTTGTAAATGTGGTGTTACAGCTTCCAAGGTTAACGCTTCATCCAAGCCCAGACCAAGTGCTTTGTTCATATCTTTTGCCGTCATTTCAAATCGACCACCAATGGCTTCTTTATAAATTCTGAGGTAAATATAACTTTGGTCGGGAGCGTGTGCGGTAACTAAATTTGGGATAAGAAAAATAAGAAAAAGTATTGCTAAAGAAAGTTTTTTTAATCTTGATTGCATGTTTGGTTATGTTTTTATTTCAATTTTTTATGAAAGTTCTACCATCTCTTTAAACGAATCGTTGGAATTCATTAATGAATCGTAAGTACCATGGTCGGCTATTCTGCCTTCTTTTAAAATATAAATTTGGTCAGCATGCCGTACCGTAGAAAGTCGGTGAGCAATGATGATAGTTGTAATATTTTGTGGAAGTAATTTTAGTGATTCGATGACACCTTTTTCCGTCAAACTATCTAGCGCACTTGTCGCCTCATCTAAAATTAATACATTAGGATTAGAATATAACGCTCTCGCCAATCCAAGTCTTTGGCGTTGTCCACCACTTAGTCTGACTCCTCGTTCTCCTATTTTTGTTTCAAATCCTTCAGGTAATTCATTTGTGATAAAATCATAAATATTGGCGATTCGAGTTACTTTTTTTAAGCGAGGGAAATCAATTTCGGCTTCTCTGCTTCCCAATATAATATTTCTAATAATCGTATCATCAAATAAAAATACCTCTTGCGGAACATAAGCTAAACTGGCTCGCCATGATTTTACATTAGTAGAATTTATGGACGTATTATCTATATTAATTTTTCCCTTAGTGGGATGAAGTAATCCAACAATTATATCCACCAAGGTTGTTTTTCCAGAACCTGTAGAACCAATAAATGCAACAGTTTGACCTTTTAAAATATCTAAATTTAGATTCTTAATAATTTGCTGATCAGAATCATTGTAAGAAAACTTAAGATGATTGAGTTCGATAACTTTATTCAACGGCATTGGAACAATTTCTTGTTCGAGTTGTTTATCGTCTTGTAAACTAATCACCAAATCATCATAAAGTTTATCAAGAATCGGATGATTATGGCGCAACTTTGCCGCTGCTGCAAATGCTTTTTGGAGCGCAGGCAAAAGTCGATAACCTGCTACCGCATAAAGACTTAATCGAGGAATGGCAGATTGAATATTTCCCGAAGTAATAAAAATGTAAATAGTAATTCCAAGAATACTTCCAAAAGCTAAAAATTCCAAAACATTTCGTGGAGCCGCCAACATCACATTATATTTAGGTTGTACTTCAGTAAATTCTTTGGAAGCATAATGGAATCGATCATAGAAAAATCGTTGTTGGTTATATACCATAACCGTTTTGATACCATCCAAAAGTTCTTGCAAACTTTTGTAGCGTAATAAATTCATTCCGATTCGATGTTCTCCTATTTTTTTCAAATAATTTCTTTGGGCAAAATAAATAAGTAGATATGCACCTCCCAAAGCACCAAACATGATTAAAGCAATTTTGATGTCCACCCATAGCAATAATCCAAAAATAATTAAGGAGACAAATGCTCTGGAGAAAATTTCAATAATCGGAATGATTACGCCTCCAGTCAAACCATTAACCTCAGAAATAATATAAGCACTCAGTTCAGAAGAATTTGTATTTAGAAAAAAACGATATGGTTTATTAATATAAGTTTTTAATAATCGAGTACTTAAATGGTGAGCTATTTTCCAAGAATAACTGTATTGAAGCCAAATAGTGAAAACGGAAAATATATTGGTAAAAGCAATTAGCATCATAATTCCTACTCCAAAGTAAATGAGCATTTGTTTATGATCAGCAAAATTAAAATAAAAATAAATAGTAGAAAGAAGGGTACTTTTCTCAATGGAATCTGGTTCTGAAACCAACTGCATAAATGGTAATATAGAGGCAACACCAATTACTTCGAGCATCCCCATAATAAGGATCGCAAGGGAAAGCCACAGAAATTTTATTCTCTCTTTTCGATTTAGTATGTGTAGTATTTTTTTGATAATCTTATTTTTAGATATTTGTGAATAATTTTGTTTTTGTTTGATTAGATATACGAAGTTTTATTGTAGTGCGGATTATTTTAAAACAGTAAAAATGGAATTACTTTCAAATAAAAAATCTCTCCAATTAATCCATTTACTTATTTTTCTTCGTAGGTAAGATAGTAAACAACATAATTAAAAATTAAACGAAATGAAGTTATTTTTGTAAACCTCATTACTTAGTAAACCCAAATTTTTCTACTTATATAATATTTCTTTAACATGAAAAGAATTTTACCCCTTTTATTATCTCTTATGTTTTCCGTTTGTTTATTTAGTCAAACTATTTCAGGACTAATCATTGATAATTCCAAAGAAAAAATTGCTGGAGCATATGTAGTTGTTTCATCAACAGAAAATCATACTCACTCCGATGACTTTGGAAAATTCATGATTGAAAATGTCAAAATCGGTGATAGCCTCAAAATTATCCATATTGGATATGAACCCAAAACAGTCATCGTTGAAAACTTTGATGAAAAAGTAACAATCGAATTGGTGGAAAGTTATTTTGAATTAGGTGAGTTAACCGTCAAGCAAAGTTCCAAAGAAGTCAATGTAATTTCTGCGATTGATATTCAACTCTCTCCCGTTAGATCTTCCCAAGAATTATTAAAAAAAGTCCCTGGTCTTTTTATCGGTCAACATGCAGGTGGAGGAAAAGCCGAGCAAATATTCCTTCGAGGTTTTGATATAGATCACGGTACCGATGTCAGTATTTCGGTAGATGGAATTCCCGTCAATATGGTGTCTCATGCACACGGTCAAGGATATGCAGATATGCACTTTGTCATTCCTGAAACAGTTGAATTAATGGACTTTGGAAAAGGCCCATATTATGCCGACAAAGGAAACTTTACGACTGCAGGATATGTGGAATTTACGACCAAGGAAAAATTAGATAATTCTCAAATTAGTTTGGAAGCAGGAAGATTTAATTCCATGCGAACAGTCGGTCTTTTCAAATTATTAGATACTGAAAAACAAGATGCTTATATAGCTACAGAATATATGATATCCGACGGTCCTTTTGAGTCTTCCCAGCATTTTTCGAGAAATAATATTTTGGGGAAATATACTACACAACTCAATAACGGTGGGCAATTTTCCATTTTGGCTTCTTATTTTTCAAGTAAGTGGGATGCTTCTGGACAAGTGCCAGAAAGAGCTGTAGATCAAGGATTGATCACTCGTTTTGGAGCTATTGATGATACGGAAGGAGGAGAAACTAATCGAACAAATATAGCAGTAAGTTTTAACCGAATTTTGTCAGATAATACATTTATCAAAAATAGAATTTATTTCTCTAAGTATGATTTTACCTTATTTTCTAATTTTACTTTTTTCCTAAATGATCCCATCAATGGCGACCAAATTCGACAAAGAGAAAATCGTCAAATCTATGGTGGAGAAAGTGTTTTTAATTATGCAACTTCTGTTAAAGGAGCAAGTACTTTATTTCAGTTGGGAGCAGGTCTGAGAAGTGATAAAATAACAGACAATGAATTATCTCGAACTTTAAATAGAAAAACACTTGTCAGTAATATTCAACTAGGAGATGTCGATGAAAAAAATCTTTACACATTTGCAAGAGCAGAATTTGATGTTGGAAATTGGTTATTTGAACCATCGGTAAGATTTGATTTTTTCAAATTTAATTATGTCAACAGTTTGGATACACTTTATCAAAATCAATCACAGTCTAAAGGTATCGTTACCCCGAAATTCAATATCTTATATAACCTAAATAATTCTGTACAACTCTTTTTCAAATCAGGAATTGGATTTCATTCCAATGATGCAAGAGTAGTGTTAGAACAAGATAATCGAGCTATTTTACCTGCTGCGTATGGGGCAGATATAGGTTCTATTTTCAAACCTACAAGAAGAATGATTGCCAATGTCGCATTTTGGTATTTGTCATTAGATCAAGAGTTTGTGTATGTGGGGGACGAAGGTGTGGTCGAGCCAAGTGGAAGTACCAGAAGAGTAGGAGTAGATATTGGATTGCGTTATCAACTGAATGATTGGATTTTTGCCAATGCCGATTTTAACTATGCTTTTGCAAGAAGTTTGGAAGATCCAGAAGGACAAAATTTGATTCCATTAGCTCCCATCATAACTTCTACTGCGGGGTTGAATTTTAAGAAAGATAAATTTCGAGGTTCTCTCCAATTACGTTACCTTCAAGATCGCCCTGCCAATGAAGATAATTCTATCGAAGCAGAAGGTTATTCTATCACCGATCTTAATTTAAGTTATGATGTAAAAAATATGACTTTTGGGATTGCTATCGAAAATCTATTTAACCAAGAATGGAATGAAACTCAATTTGCGACTGAGTCACGATTGAGAAATGAAACAGAGGCAGTAGAAGAAATTCATTTTACGCCTGGTTCGCCATTTTTTATCAAAGGAATTTTTACTTATAAGTTTTAGAATTAGAATTAGAGAAAAGGATATTTTAGCCAAAGTTTAACCTCCTAATATGCTCTTAATCAACGACTTACATCTTACGTACGTTTACTAAACTTTAAAAATTTAGTAAACGTATTTAAAAACAAACACTACAAAACTACACTTAATGGATTTCTCTTGGTCTCAAGAATACATTGATTTTAAAAACAAAGTAATTCAATTCGCCAAAAATGAATTGAATCAAGATACTGTGGAGCGAGACGAATCTCAAATCTTTTCTCATAATTTATGGAAAAAATGCGCAGACTTCGGCATCCAATCTTTGGCGGTGCCGAAAACTTACGGCGGGGAATTGGAAGAAGTAGATTTGATGAGAGCGATGTTGGCGATGGAAGGTTTTGGATATGGTTGTGAAGACAATGGTTTAGCCTTCGGACTCAATGCTCAAATGTGGACGGTGCAAACACCAATTTTACACTTTGGCAACGATCAACAAAAAGAAAAATATCTCCTCCCGATGGTCAAAGGAGAAAAAATTGGCGCACATGCTTTGACCGAACCCAATGCAGGTTCTGATGTTTTTGGAATGCAACTTTCCGCTACGAAAGTGGACGGAGGATATATATTAAATGGAAAAAAACACCTCATTACTTTTGCTCCCATTTGTGATTTCGTTTTACTTTTTGCCAACACCAATCCTAAGTTAGGTCGCTGGGGCGTTTCTGCATTTTTATTAGAAAAAGAAATGGCAGGATTTCATCGAAGTCAAAAGAAAAGTAAAATGGGCATGCGTTCTATTCCCATTGGAGATTTAGAATTAAAAGATTGTTTTGTCCCTTCGGAAAATCTAGTGGGTTCAGAAGGATTAGGATTTAGCATAATGAATCACTCCTTGGAGTATGATCGTTGTTGCATCTTAGCAAGTCAGTTAGGAGCGATGGAACGACAGTTGGAAAGAGCAATTGACTACGCCAAAAATCGAAAACAATTCGACCAACCAATTGGAAAATTTCAATCTGTTTCTAATCGAATTTCTGATATGAAATTGCGATTGGAAACCTCCAGATTATTATTATATAAAACCGCTTGGCTCAAAAAAAATGGCGACTCCGCCATGCTCGAAGCAGCACTATTGAAATTACAAATTAGCGAATCATTTATTGCCTCAAGTTTGGATGCCATGCGTACGATGGGAGGAATTAGTTACCTCACAGAAACGGGTATAGACAAAGATTTACGAGATGCCGTAGGAGGTGTTTTATATGCAGGAACTTCTGACATTCAGCGTAACATTATTTCAAAATTATTAGGCTTGTGATTTATTTATTACCACATACAATTTCGAATTCAGCCAAACGGTTTCCTGCGAGGGAAGCATTCCGATTTGGGTCTAAGTCATTGACATTCAATGAGATAGAAGCAAAAATGAATCAATTGGCGAATCTACTTCACGAAATTGGAATAGAAAAAGGAGACCGAATTGGGATTTATTTAAATCGAAGTTTAGAGACTGCCATTGCGATGTATGGCATCATGCAAGCAGGAGCAATTTACGTTCCCCTCGACCCAAAAGTACCTATCGAAAGAACTCAATTTCTAATCAATGATTGTGGCATTAAAATTTTAATTACCAATAATGCACAACGAAGAAACATTCAAAATATCGTTGCACCAAATATAAAATTAGATGCTATTATAGGTGTCAAAGAAGCAGGTAATATTCCTACTTTTTTATGGGAGAAACTTGCTGAACAACCGATAACTTTCACCTTGCCTTTTTCTGTTTTGGAAACGGACGTTGCTTACATAATATACACCTCAGGTTCTACAGGGAATCCAAAAGGAATCATGCACACTCATGCAAGTGGTTTAGCTTATGCTCGCTTGACGGCAGACCTTTATGACTTAAATGAAAATGATGTTTTTGCCAATCATGCACCTATCTATTTTGATATTTCTACACTTGGATATTTTACTGCACCTTTCGTGGGAGGATGTACGGTTATCGCTTCGGATGCGCATATTGTCATGCCGGCGAGTTTGAGTCAATTAATAGAAAAAGAAAAAATAACGGTTTGGTATTCTGTTCCTTTGGCATTAATTCAACTGCTCCAAAATGGATTATTGGAAGAGAAAAGTGTGAGTAATTTAAGATGGGTTTTATATGCAGGAGAAGCATTCCCTCCTAAGTTTTTACGTCAATTAATGGAACTTTGGAGTCACGCAAAATTCAGTAATATTTATGGTCCAACAGAATTAAATCAATGTACTTATTTTAATATTCCTAGCCCGCCAATTGGTGAGGCAGGTATTCCATTAGGAAAGGTTTGGAAAAATACAGAAAGCATTGTCCTTGATGAAAATGAGGAAGCAGTAAAAAGTGGCGTAGGAGAATTATGTGTTCGTAGCACGACGATGATGAAAGGATATTGGCAAAAACCTGAACTAACAGAACAGTCATTTTACCGAAGAAAAAACAATACAAATACGGACGACATTTTTTATCGCACAGGTGATTTAGTTCGCTTAGATGAAAATAATGTGTTACACTTTTTAGGACGAAAAGACCATCAAGTAAAGATCCGTGGACATCGAGTGGAGTTAGGTTCGATAGAATCAAAATTAGTTTCACATGAGGCAGTAGAAGAAGCAGCCGTCTTAGCAGTAAGAAAAAAAGAAGAAAATTTGGAGTTGGAAGCGGTGGTTATTTTGCAGTTTGACATGGAAATTAGTGAGGAAGAATTAATACTATTTTTAAAAAATAAATTACCCATTTACGCTATCCCAGAAAGAATTACATTTGTGGCATCTTTTCCAAGAACGGGTTCAGGAAAAGTAAAACGATCCGCATTAAAAGAACTTTTACACAATTAGAAAATGAACGAACAAATAATTAATTTTATCATTCAAGAATTGCACGGAGGAGCAGAAGACTTGGAAATCATGGCAGAAGATGACTTGCTAGGAAGTGGCTTAGTGGAATCAATGAGCATGATGCGATTGATACAATTCATCGAAGAAACGTACGACTTAAAAGTGGCACCACAAGAAATGACGATTGAGAACTTTATGACGGTCGAGGCGATTGTCACTTATGTCGAGTCGAAGAATAAATAATGGACAACTCTATCAACATACCAAAAAAACAATTTGACTTAACTCAAAGTCAAAATCTGCTATGGGCAGGGCAACAAATTAGCCCTTTTTCTCCCTTATATAATATGGCATTTACTTATCAGTTTTCTGTGAAAATTGATGCGGCAAAATTTCAACAAGCATTTCAAATATTGATTAATCAATCGGATGCGATGCGTAGTCGATTGGTGGTAGAAGCGGGTGAACCTCAGTTGCAGATTCGCAAAGAATTAGATTATGAAATAGCTGTTTTGGATTTTTCCAATCAAGAAAATCCAAAAGAAAAATTTGAAAACTGGCAAGCGCAACAAGTCAAAAATGTTTTCAATATTCAAGCAGAATTGTTCCAAAGTAACTTGATAAAATTAGGCAAAGAAAGTTACATTTGGTACCTCAACCAACACCATTTAATAACGGATGGATGGTCGATCACGATTCAGTATCAAAGAATGATTTCTAATTATCAAAGCTTACTAAATCAAGAATCGGCTGTCGAAAATTCGTTGCCACAGTTTGCAGATTATATTGATTACGAATCTAAAAAAAGAACAACTCCTTCAATTTCAGTACAAGATTTTTGGAAAGAAAAAATAAATCAACTCCCTGAAATTCCGAGTTTTTTTTCCAAAGAAAATCCTTTAGCTAATACATTAATTCATCGAAAAGTAACCCGACTTAATTTAGAAAAAACAATACAATTACGGGAACTAATAAAAACAGATGGATTAAAAACTTGGTCTGAAGATTTATCATTATTCACCTTCTTTTTGACGACGCTATATTTAGCAATGTTAAAAGTAAGTGGTCGTTCAGATTTGACTATTGGCACACCTGTTCACAATCGAAATCAACCTAAGTTTAAAAACACTATAGGTGTTTTTATTGAGTTGTTTCCCATCCATATTAAACTCGAATCAGGAGATACTTTTTTATCATTATTTGAAAAAGTAAGAGACGAGTATTATCAATTTATGCGATATGCTCAAGCAGGAAATAGTAGTGCTGCCTTGAGTCGAAAATTCAACGTAGTACTCAATTATATTAATGCCTCTTTTCCAAAAAACGACAACTTACCGATGCAATCACATTGGTTGAATTCTGGTCATGCTGACCCAGGACATCATCTAAAATTGCAAGTGGTTGACTTTGACAATTCTGGAGAAATAGATTTAATGTTTGATGGGAACACCGCTATTTTTACGCCAGAACAATTGAACGAACTTGCCACCGAATTTTCTGAAATGATCGACCAAGTGCTAGCTGATTATTCCACTCCGATAAAAGAATTAGCAACAGCTACAAGCTCCCAGATTCAACACTTTAACGATACGGAAGCACATTACCCTAAAGAGCAAACTATCGTCAGTTTGTTTGAAAAAATGGTTTTGCAAAATCCAGATGCAACCGCAATT
>Ga0114957_1004785_pt1 | contig 11471 bp, 13 predicted proteins | sample BantaG_FD_87175 | JGI IMG/M metagenome (GOLD analysis project Ga0114957, IMG submission 87175) | Marine algal microbial communities from Bantry Bay, Ireland - BantryBay_4 metaG | ecosystem: Host-associated > Algae > Red algae > Unclassified | place: Bantry Bay, Ireland | collected 2014-11-21 | reverse complement strand
TTAATTGCCGTAAACCAACCTGTGTATTTATATACTCGCTCGGTTAAAAAGGCGGCCGAAATGGCAACGAAAAGACTTAACGGCGATAAAAAGATATTAGAAAATGTTATCCCTACTGCCGATATTGCCACCTCTTTAAAAGAGGCGCATTTGCTATTTCCTGTTGTGCCATCGGCTAATTTTAGAGCTTTTATAAAAACAATTGCGCCACACCTTGTACCACAACATATATTAATACACGGCACTAAAGGTTTTGATGTAAGCAAAGCGCCTGTTGATGAAAATAACGAGCACTTGTTGTTAAACAGGAAGCAAGTTTGCACAATGAGCGAAGTAATTTTAGAGGAAACTATTATACTAAAAGTAGGCGCAATTTCGGGCCCAAACCTTGCTGCCGAAATAGCAGATGGCCAACCTGCTGCTTCGGCAATTGCTAGTCAATTCGATTCGGTTTTTAAAGCTGGCAGCAATGCGTTAAAAAGTAGGCAATTTCAAGTTGTAAAAAGCAACGATATAGTTGGGGCCGAAATAGCAGGTACTTTAAAAAATATTATGGCTATTGGTGCTGGCATTTTAAATGCAATGGGTTATGGCAACAATGCCTTGGCAATGCTAATTAGCCGAGGTTTAAATGAAATTATTAGAATTGGCACCGCACTAGGTGGTAATACTAATTCGTTTTTAGGTTTAGCAGGCTTGGGCGATTTAATTGCCACTTGCTCCAGCCCTTTAAGTCGCAATTTTAACTTGGGCTATCGCTTGGCTAAAGGAGAAACCTTAGCAGATATTATGGCCACCAGTAGCGAAGTTATTGAAGGTATTAAAACGGTTATGATTACACGTGCACTTGCTAATCATCATAAAATTAAAATACCCATTACCAACAAGATTTTTGAAGTATTGTTTAAACAACTACCTGCCCAACAAGCTATTGAACAACTAATGTTATATCGCAACTTGCCTGATGTAGATTTTGTGTAAATTGCATTTTATTTCTCAATAAAATCATATTTTTTGAAAACAATTTTTGGCTATTTGTGGGCCGCTTTCACTTACTTTTGGTTTGCCTTTTTTTTATCTACTGCCGGTTTATTAGCTATTTTATGTTTTACGTTTGGTAATGATGCTTTAAAACGGAAAGCACATTGGTTGCCAAAATATGCTTGTAAGTGTATTTTATTTTTTAGTGGAATGAGGATGCGTTTGGTTGGTGAAAAACTTAATGCTGATGGCCAATATATTTATGTAGCCAACCATGTAAACGCTATTGACATTGTTTATGTTAGAAGCATTATTAATACTTACCTTAAAATATTAGCGAAAAAAGAGTTGAACAGAATTCCGTTTATGGCCTTTTTTGCGCGCAACATGGGCATACCGATTGACCGCAGTAGTAAAGCAGACAGGCAACGTGGTTTAAAAAAAATGTATGATTATTTAAAAAATAGTGGAGCTTCAATATTAATTTATCCCGAAGGAAAGCGCAACCGCACCCCAGAATGGTTAATGCCTTTTAAAAATGGTGCTTTTATTACCGCTATTGAAAACCAATTACCAATAGCCTGCATCACTTTAAAAGATATTAGAAAACGAATGAACCCAATAAAACTTACTATGTACCCCGGTAGTGTTACTGCTTTTGTTGATATTTTTGAAACAAAGGGTTTAAGCTTAACTGATATGGAAACTTTGAAAGGGCAAGTTAGGGCCAAAATGTTGGGCTATTTAGAAGGTTAAAGATGTTGCACCTAAGCCAATATTACTTTGATAGTGTTAAAAATTTTCACTAAATCTTTATTAGTAGTAATTGTGTAAAGGCGATAAAAAGTAAAATTAATAAATTTGAAATTTATAAAAGTAGCGGTGAATTTATGCTGTTTTTTATATTTAGTTTATTACTAATCAATTAATTCAATCTGTAATTGTTTATAATACGATTGTTTGTTTACTTTAGAAAGTAACCAAGTTTTATAATCAATAGTTTCATTTGAGCCAGGCTGATACTCGGGTGAGTTAAATACAAAATGATCTATTAGCTTTTTTATTTTACTATTTTGAAATGGATCAGGATTTTTTGCCAATAAGTTTAAAATTTTTATAAAAGTTTTAACCCGTTCGTATCTAATGTTTTTTAGGCGGCTTCTAAACTTTCTTTTAAACTCTACAATTTTGTGTATGAGGTAATCAAAATCATTGCTTTCAAAATACATAATCATGTCAATTACAGTTATGTATAATTTCAATTCAGTTGATAAAGTGGCAAATATTTTAGGTTGCCATAACGCGCTTAAATATGTATTTGCTTTTTGAAGTTCATTTTTAGAAAAACACACCATACAAAAATTTAGGTTTAAAAATAAATTAAACTGATCTGATTGAACTAAGACCTTTTCTTGTTTAGCAACTTCAAGAAGGTCGTAAGCTGCCTCTAAATCACCACCATAATAACTAGCCATAAATTTGCACTGGTAATAAGTCCAAACATAATTATTATAGTACAATTTATTAAATACGTTTAGACTATTATTTAATAAAGTGGTATTACCCACAGCCGCTTTAAACTTTTTTAACCTAAGTTGCGCATTAATTAACCACACCTGCATTATAATTTTATGATTATAGTTGGCCTTATTAAACAATTTATGCTGCTCAAAATCATTTAAAGTATTATCCAAATATAGCTCTAGCGAAGCATAGTCTTCTTTTTGCAATAAAATATTTCTTATTGTTTTTTGCAACTCTAGCTTTAATGTTAAACTTTTTTCAATTAAATCGAATTTTTCAATTTTACTTTTAATTATTTCAAGCTCATCTAATATTGAAATTCCCTTAGCAGTAAAATTTGAGTTTCTTAAAAGCCAAGTAACTTTTGATGATATGTAAGTAAATTCATCAATTGCGTTTAGCTTGTTCAATAAGTCTCTTTTCTTTTCAATATAATTATTTATTGGTATACCTCCGTATTGAAAGCCGAGAGAAATTATTTCGTTATATATTAAGTGTAACAGATAATCTCTATTTGCCTTTATTGCTTTCTTCTCTGCCTTTTTAAGCAAATCATAGGCAACAGAAAAAGCCGATTTGTAAGTAAAAATTTCTGCTAAAATCAAGTAGTTCTGAATTAATATCTTTTCATCTTTTTTATAATTTAGCTGTAATAAATTTTTGTACAAATTTTCTGTTAACCTACTTTTTAGCTGGTAAAAAGTATTGTTAGTTAAATCGTTGAAATACAGTTTCTTTATCTCCGAATCTTTTAGATCGTTTTTTCGATATGCATCAAATAGTTGCTCAGTTAATAACCTACTTCCTTGATCGAAATATTTTTTCAAATATAATTTAAAACTTCTTGTTTCATCTTTTGATAGTTGTTTAATTATGTCCATTCAAACACTTTTGAACGCCTAAGATTACCATTTTTTTTTGCATTATTTTAATAATTGAAAACACAACCTTTGATTTGATTTTATAGCCATCATAAAACTACGAAATATGGAAACTAATTTTAAACTAAAATATAACTTTTGGGCAATTAATTTTTTGATTTTTGTCATCTTTTTTACAATTGGTATAGAAAATACCATAGCTCAAGATGATAATAGTAACATTTCGGACTTAGAGATAGTAAATATATATTTTCCAGATACTTACGATAGGAGAAACTGTAACATTGAGAGTATATTTGAGAAATGAGGGAATAGGGGTTTTTACTACGGACTTATCAATTTATTATAATATCGAAGACATTAATTTTCAACCAAATAGCAGTGAATTTGACGAATCAGAAAGATTACAGAATATAGTTTTACTACCAGGTGAAGGGGTTTTTATAAATAAAGATATTGAAATTACTGCTTCCAAATTTAGTTCAAATACAACATCTGTTATTATAATATGGCCAGAAATAGCCAGTTTGAGGGAAGCTAATAGTACCATAAATTACTCTTTTGTTGAAACTTATGTTGTAAATTATAATAGCGAGGATACTGCATCAGGTACGGTGGATCAAAAGAGCAATACAAACCCACCAAACAAAAATAGCGCAAACTACTTACAAAATAGCAAAAAAGGACTCTATAATTTAAGTATTAATTCATTATCTCAAAATTTTGTATTCTCAAAGAGCAATAATCATATTACAATTAATAGTACATTAAGAACTGTTGAATTGATAGGAGCTAGTGTTTTTAGTATTGATGGTAAAGTACTAAACACAATAAATACTAACTCGAGTTTTCCAATTAACATAGCATCATACAGCCAACCAGTAATTATTAAACTAAACATTCGCAACCAAAAACAACCTAATAACATATTTACTTTTACTAAAATTTTATAAAATAAAATACAGCTTAATTAAAAACATTAACAATCCTAAAATTTATATAATGATAGGTTACATTAAATTAGAATTTCAAGATGAACTTGGTAAAACCTTAAGTGCTGGTATTTACAATAGCGGTGGGCAACCAATAATCAGTTACAGTAAAAATACCGAAACCGAAACTATACTAAATAATGCTTTAGCAAGTATAAGGAAAGATTTAAACAGCTTTGCAAAGCATCCAAAAAGGTTCAAATATAAATTAAAATAATAGTTCTCATATTTCAAACCGTCGGTTCTGCTAATTAAGTGGTTAAAGTAGCAATATGGCCGGCGGTTTTTTTCAATCTATTTTCAAATTACAGCTCTCTACCAAAAATACTTTTTATTATAGCTTTTGCTTTTGAAATAATAAGTGCACTAAAATATCACACAAAACAATTAATAATATGAAGTTTAAAAACAATTTTTCATTTATCTGCAACATCTACTAAAAGCAGTCAGCTAAAAAAATTACCCACCTTTTGATTTTAAAATTGAAATATAAAAGTTAAAAATTTATGTTTTCAATGTGAAAATAAAGCTCCTCTTTTTAACTGCTTAAGCCTGTTTATAGAAAACAATGGCATTGGTTTAATCTCGGAAAACAGTATTTAAAGCAATATCTTATAGTAATAATGCAAGCAAAAAATTGAAAGCAGAAAAATTTTAAGTGAATTGCAGCTCTTCAGTAAAAATAAATTATTACTTGACGATACTATTGGGGATTTAGGTTGCCAGCTTTCTTTTGGATAAAAGAAAATGCTTTTATTTGCAAGAGCCTTGCTATTTAACAAATCAATTATATTAATAGATGAACCTTTTGAAGATTTGTGTAAATCAAATCACCAACAAGTATGTGAAATTTTAAATAGGTTGAGTAGAAAAATGACCAAGTTTTTATTTTGCAAATGTAGTAGCTTCAATCAACTAAATATTAAACAGACTATTTTTATAAACCAAGCTCATATTTTAAAAAAATCAAACGATACTAATAAACCTAAACAGCTTATAACTAATTGAGAGTTGTTTTAGTAATAGACGAACAATAACTGCTAATAAGTGAATAATTTATTCATATTTCGCTATTATGTTTTAGCTTTTAAGTTATTTATTCTGTTAATTAATCTGGCGGCTATTTGTCTAAAATCGTATTCGGTAATTACGCCAACCAATTTTTTATTTTCAACTACTGGCAGGCAACCGATTTTTTCTTTATCCATAATTTTTATGGCTTTAGAAATGGTATCGTTTGGTGCAATAGTTACTGGTTTTTTTATCATTACTTCATCAACAGTAGCCATTTCATTGCTTGGAGTAGCTTGTTTTTTGTTAAACCATTTTAGCAAACCTCTTGCTGAAACACAGCCTTGCAAGTTATGTTCATCATCTTCAACCATTACATAGCGTACTCTTCTAAAATCCATCATTTCAGATACTAATTCAATAATATCAGTTTTTTGAACTGTTACTAAATCCGTAGTCATAAATTCTTCAACTAAAAATGCTTTCGGATTCCAGGTATTATAGTTATTTATTTCTGCTAATGGCCAAGTATGTACTGGTTTTTCAGTAGTTTGGTATTTTACAATGTTTTCAACAATAGTACTTATGGTTTCGTCTTTAGTGGTTTCTTTTCTTAGTTTGTTAAAGGAATCTAACATCCATTTTGAACCAGTTTTTGCACTTGTTACGCGTTCTTCTAACAAATTAAAATAGTAATCAATATCTTTTTGTGTAATTTTTGCTTTTTGTAAACCCTCTTTGGCAATAGGTAATAATTCTTTTAAAATTAATTCTTGACTTTGAATTTGTTTACCATCTACCCAAACAAAATTATTATTTAAGCCATTGCGAGCAGCAGAAAATAAGTTAGTTTTGGCATCGTCAAACTCTAATCGTTTAGTTATATTTGGGTAATGCTCATCAAGGTTATTCATTAGGCCAAACCAAAATGCAGCGTTGGCAATTTCATCAGTTACTGTTGGGCCGCTTGGCAATACTCTATTTTCAATGCGTATGTGTGGTACGTTGTTTACTACTCCGTAACAAGGCCTGTTCCAACGGTAAACCGTGCCATTATGTACCTGTAATGCTTTTAAATGTGGTGTTACACCGTCTTTCCATTTGGCCACAGAGTCTTCTTCTTCTGTGCTTCTTAATAAAACCCTAAAACGCGAAATATCTTCTTTATAAATTTCTATTATTGATTTTTCTAACCATCGGTTACCAAACATTACTCGGGGGCTTTTGTCTCTAAAATGTTCGCCAGTTGTGCGGGTATCAATTGATTGTTGAAATAGTGCTACTCTGGTTTCGGCCCACAACCTTTTACCAAACAGTAAGGGTGAAAAAGTGCCAATAGCTAAAGCTGGCCCTGCAATAGCTTGTGCAATGTTGTATTTGTTTACAAAATCGTTTGGTGCAACTTGTAAGTGCATTTGAAAACCAGTATTACAGGCCTCTAACATTGGCGAACTGTGTTTAAACAGCAGCTCATCAATACCGGTAATATTTAACTCTATTGAAGTACCTCTTAATTTAGCCAAAGCCTCCATTAACGAATGATAGCGTGGTATGGGTGTTAAGTTTTCTATGTCTAAATCAAATTTTCTAATGGTAGGTAAAATACCAGTTAGTATAATATCGGTATCAAACTCGTTGGCAGTTTTTTTTATCTCACCTAATAGTTTTATTATATTTTTCTCTAAATCACTTAGGCAATTACCTTTAAATGGCAACGGTTCTATGTTAGTTTCTAAGTTAAACTTAGCCAACTCTGTGGTGAATAGTGGGTTGTTAGCTTTTTCTAAAATTTGAAGACTATTCATAGCGGGTTTGCCATTGTTATCTATCAAACAAATTTCTTGCTCCGCACCAATTCTTATAGTATCGGTATCAAAAATATCTGTTTCAAGCATCATTTCTAATACTCTCACATCTTTTAAAATACTTTTAACAAAATATTGTAACTCTTGCTTTTGGGGTATGGTTACCTTTTCTTCACCCATAATGAAACCAGTTTTATTGTCGGTAATATATGGCTAAAAATGAAATTGTTAGAATTTACTTACTTAAAGTTTGTGCTTATTTTTAAAGAGATCGTTTCACATATTTCTTTTATAGATGGGTAGCTGTCTATTTTTATATGTGCATTTTCGTAAACTGGTAATCTTTGGTTTAAATGATTGGTTATAAAATCGCGCAAATCTTCATCGGCAATATTGGCAATTAAAGGTCGGTGAGCTTTTTTTTCTTTTAAACGATAATATAAAACGCCTTCATTTAGAAACAAATAAATAACAATACCGTGTGTTAGCATTAACTCCATATTATTAAAGTGCATAGGTGTTCCTCCACCTGTGGCAATAACCTGTCTTTCTTTTTGAAAAGAATCTACCAGAGCTTGATGTTCAATTTTACGAAAACCTGCTTCGCCTTGTTGTTGAAAAATTTCGGCGATTGACCTATTTTCTTGGCTTTCAATAATTACATCTAAATCGCTTGCGGTTAAACCGTTTCTGTTGGCATAAGCCTTGGCAATAGTTGATTTGCCTACACCCATATAACCCACAAGATATATGTTACGGTTGCTCATTTATCAAATAATTATCGATGGCACTGCGTACACTACCAGCTTGTAATAGGTTTTTCTTTGCATCATGAAAGTTAATATTTAATGCTTGCATTACCATTTTAGCTCCTCTTTCTACCAATTTATCGTTAGAAAGCTGCATATCAACCATTTTGTTATCTACTACCCTACCCAATCGAATCATAACTGTAGTAGATATCATATTCAAAACCAATTTTTGGGCAGTTCCTGCTTTCATACGAGTACTGCCAGTTACAAACTCGGGCCCAACAATTATTTCAATAGGATGGTTTGATGCCTTTGCCAGAGGAGTATTTTCATTGCAGGTAATACAGGCGGTTAAAATATTATGCAATGCACATTGTTCAATTGCTCCAACTATGTAGGGCGTAGTGCCAGAAGCTGCCAACCCAATTACAAAATCTTCATTGTTAATTTGATAGGTTTGTAAATCTTTCCAGCCTTGCATGTTATCATCTTCAGCAAACTCTACTGCTTTTCTTATAGCGCTATCGCCACCGGCAATTAAGCCAATAACCATATTGTGCGGCACGCCAAAAGTTGGTGGACATTCAGATGCATCAACCACACCTAAGCGGCCACTTGTACCTGCGCCTATATAAAATAAACGACCACCGTTTTTAAGTTTTTCCGTAACAACATCAATAATAGGTGCTATTTGATGTAGCTTATGATTGATTTTTGAAGCCACCGTGGCGTCTTCGGCGTTAATATTCTTTAATAATTCAAGGGCAGACATTTTTTCAAGATGTCTATATTTTGAAGCTTGCTCGGTAATCCTTTTGATCAATTTGTAGTCTAATGTATAATGAGCAACAAAAATAGCAATATTAAATAAAAAAAGGACTCTACAAAAAATTGAAGAGCCCTCAGCAATATTACACAAGTCAATACAAAGAGGGCTCTTTTTTAATTTTGGTTGCATTAGTTGCAAATTTTTTCAAGTTTTTTTAAAAAATTATGCAAAAAGCCACCTAAACAATTGATTTTTAATGGATTAAAGATAGAAGGAAATTTTAAGACGCGAAATGAGAAATAAAGTGGAATGGCTTTTAAATTTTTAAGCAAAAAAAAAGGACTCCTCAAAAAATTGAAGAGCCCTCAGCAATATTACACAAGTCAATATAAAGAGGGCTCTTTTTTAATTTTGGTTGCACCAGTTGTAAGTATTTGCCTATTTTTTAGAAGAAACAATCAACACCTAATATAAATAGATGGTTTACAACAAGTTAAGACAGGTAAAATAATTTACAACACAGCAATTTTTTTTATCAAATTATTTAACGAGTGTTAATTTTTTACAACTTATCTAAGCTCTCGCACAATTCAACTAAAACGCCATTTGTGCTTTTGGGATGAAGAAACGCCACTAATTTATTATCAGCACCTCTTTTAGGTACTTCGGTAATTAATTTGAAGCCATTATCCGCCATTTCTTTCATTTTTTGCTCAATATTTTCAACTTCAAAAGCAATATGATGAATTCCTTCCCCTTTTTTTTCAATAAATTTGCTAATAGCATCTTCCCCCTCCGTTAAGCCTTGTAGTAATTCTATTTTAGTCGCTCCAACTTTAAAAAAAGAGGTTAAAACATTTTCTGATTCAACTGTTTCTTGTTTGTAAGGAGCTTGGTTTAATAAAAGTTCGAAAAGTTCATTAGATTGTTGCAAGTTTTTTACCGCAATACCAATATGTTCAATTTTTTTCATTGTTTATATAATTACATTTAAAAGTAAAATTTACAATTTAAAGCAATTATCTTTGTAATATGATTCAAATTTCGGATAAAGCAAAAAAAAGAGTAGTAGAAGTAATGAAAAAGGAAGATAAAGGAGATGACTATTTTGTTAGAGTAAGTGTTTTACAAGGTGGTTGTTCTGGTTTATCGTATGATTTAACTTTTGACAACACTATTTTAGAAAAAGATCAGATTTTTGATGCCAACGGAATGAAGTTGGTCACCAATATTCAAAGTATTTTATATTTGGCTGGTACAACGTTAGATTTTTCTGATGGGCTCAATGGCAAGGGTTTCTATTTTGAAAACCCTAATGCCACCAGAACCTGTAGTTGCGGCGAAAGTTTTGCGGTTTAAAAACTTTTACTTCAACTAAACATGTGTAATTACTTCTGAGGGCCTTATAAAACACCCTTACTTAAATGCCTAAGCATAAATTTAGTTTTTATTAACAAATATTTTTAGTTTTACATCACAATTGTAACCTATATGTCAAATTTCACTAAAGTAGTATACGTATTTATAGTATTAAGTTTCAACTATTTAGCTTTTTTTTCAACTGAGGCATCAGCGCAGTTCACCAGAACAAGTTATCCTTACTTTACACAACATTTCCTTCATCCCTTTACGGTAAACCCTGCTTTTGTAGGCGACCCAAGTAAACCGAGCGTAGGTTTAGGCTTTAGAAGCGCGCCACGCTATAGAAATATTAATAGCAGTAGTGGTTTTGCTTATGTAAGAGGAGCTGTACCTGCTTTAAACGACGGCGGTATTGGCGTAACTTTTAGTTTTAATAATGATGAATTTTTAGAAACCTACGATAGGCAAATGCATTTAGGATTAACCGCAGCCTACACTTTTAACTTGGCAGATTTAGTAGAACTAAAAGGTGGTGTTAGTATGGGTTTTTTAAGATCTAATTCTAACAATTTTTTTGGTATGAACCCAGGTTTGATGAACAATGAGCGAAAGCAAAAATTAAATGTTGACATAGGAGTAATGATAGATATTCCTTATGTAAAAATAGGGCTTGCCATGCATCATAACAATCAGCCTAAATTTGATTTTTATCAATTTGCTACACCAATAACTTATCAAAACGAATTGTTTATAACTATTGATGGCGACATTCCAATAAAAGACATTATAAGTATTAAGCCAAGTTTAATAGCACAAATGGAGCGGGAAGATATGTTGGCACAGTTTACGCTAATGGCCGAGTATGATAATATGGCTTTTTTAGCAATTTCTTACTCTAAAGATTTAGACTTTAACAGCAGCAGAAATACGAGTGGTTTTGCTGCTATTGATGAATACCATCCTTTAAGATTGACCCTTGGTGGTAAAGTTGCCCGCTTTATGTTAGCTGGTACTTATGGTATACCTAACGTAGATAACCGCAATGCCTTGTTCGAACTTTCATTAGGTTATTTTTTAGATGATGAAGAGTAGTTAAATGATAACCTTGTTTTATCAAATTCAAAACAAACTACTTCTGCTACTACTTTTTTCAATATGCCGAAGCAATTTTTCAATTTATTTTGAAATAATTCCTAACCATTTTCAGCCAGATTTTGTTTGATTTCTTAATTTCGGGAGTATCATAACGTAAAATGTCAAGTTGTTCTAATTGCCTAGGCAAGCTCAAAGCCTTATCGGTAGGCAACTCTAAGGCAATTATTTGTATCATAAAGTTTTACTAATAATTAAATATTTAATAAAACAATAGTTGAAAGTATTAATAACTTCTAATT